>WNFC01007720.1_pt1 | contig 14621 bp, 11 predicted proteins | sample 5400541 | NCBI WGS metagenome assembly WNFC01 (sample SAMN13153342, study PRJNA577476) | soil metagenome | isolation source: 120 cm saprolite under Douglas fir tree site 2 hole 2 replicate 1 | place: USA:California | collected 2015-04-18
CGGTGCCGTCGATGGAGGCGTTGAAGAGGTCGACGATGTCGGTTTCGAGGCGGAGAAGGATGGCCTCGGTCTCGGGGTCGCCGAAGCGGGTGTTGAACTCGAGGACCATGGGGCCGCGCGGGGTCATCATGATGCCGCAGAAGAGGACGCCTTTGAAGGGCTCGCCCTCCGACTTCATGCCGTCGACTGTCCTTTGCGCGATGTTGCGTAGAAGCCACTGGCGCATGGCGGGAGTGGCGATGCCATCGGTAGAGTAAGCGCCCATGCCGCCGGTGTTAGGGCCGGTGTCGCCTTCGCCGATGCGTTTGTGGTCCTGGGCGGAGGCTATTTCGATTGCGTGAGTGCCGTCGCAGAGGGCGAAGAAGGAGAGCTCTTCGCCGGTGAGGAACTCTTCGAGGACGACTTCGCTCTCCGCCGTGCCGAGGAGCGCGCCACTGAACATCTGGGCGGCGGCCTCTTCGGCCTGGAGGTGGGTCTCGCAGATGACGACGCCTTTGCCGGCGGCGAGGCCCGACGCTTTGACGACGACGGGCATGGCAAAGCGGGGGAGCTCTTCGTGGACCTCTTCGAGCGTAACGCAGATGGCGTTGGCGGCGGTGGGGATGTCGTGACGCTGCATGAACTTTTTTGCGAAGGCTTTGCTGGTTTCAAGCATCGCCGCAGCTTGTGTGGGGCCGAAGACGCGATAGCCTCGTTTGATGAGCTCGTCGACGAGGCCGACGGAGAGGGGCAGTTCGGGGCCGATGACGGTTAGGGCAGGCTGCTCGATGGAGACGATGTTGACCATCTCATGGAGATTGCCGGGATCGACGGAGATGCAGCGGGCGAGTTGGGCGATGCCGCCGTTGCCGGGGGCGCAGAGGATCTCCGTGACTTGAGGCGATTTGTGGAGAGCCCAGACGAGGGCGTGCTCGCGACCACCTCCACCGATGACCAGAACCTTCATCCGTCCCTTTGCTCCTGTTGAGTGCGTAATTCGCTTTGCAGTTTCGAGGCTAGCATCGTTGCGGATGAAGTCAAACGGCTGGGTTATTTCACCGCGACTGAGATCGATTCTGCGAGGGACAGGCTAAGCAGGGCCAGCTTGGCGGAGCTTCCAATGCGGACCTGATAGGCGCCTTTGAAGGGTAGTTGTTCGCCGAGGGTGAGCCTGACTCCGGGCCGGATTCCCTGGGTTGCCAGATAGCGCAGCATCTCGGGATCCTTGTCGGAGACGCTTGCAACCTTCGCTGTCTGGCCCGGTTTGAGCTGTGAGAGAGTTCGCGGCTCGGGACTGGGCAGAGAGCCGTCTAATGCGGGAATCGCGTGGCCGTGAGGGTCAAACTCGGGGTGGCCGAGCTTGGCTGCGATACGCTCTTCGAATCGCTCGGAGATGAAGTGTTCGAGGCGCTCCGCCTCCTGATGCACCTCGTCCCAGGGGTAGCCGAGGACCTGGTGAAGAAATGTCTCGAGCAGCCGATGGTGGCGAATGATTTCGAGCGCGCGTTTCTTTCCGGCTTTTGAAAGCTGCACGCCGCGGTGCTTCTCGTACACCACCAGGGGAGGTTCAAGCGCGGCAAGCTTTTGCAGCATGTTGGTCACTGACGCCGCAGTGATGGCGAGAGTACCGGCGATCTCGGTGCTCGAAACCTGACGCTCCTCGCGTCCGCTGAGCTGAAAGATTGCCTTGAGATAGTCGTCGATGGCTTCGCTGCCAGAGACGGCTCCAGTTTTTGGTGCGGGTGCCTGCTGCGACTTCTTAAAAAACTTTGCCATAGGCCGTGCGTTGACTTAGCTTACCATTAAGGTAATATTTAGTCATGGCTAATGTTTTAGTTAGAGCGGAAACTAAACTATGGCCACGGTTCCGCCGCAATCAGATGTGGACCTACTTCGGCCCGGCGTTTGTGGCGTCGGTGGCTTATATCGATCCTGGCAACTTTGCGACCAATATTGAAGGCGGCAGCAGGTTCGGGTACCGGCTGCTGTGGGTGCTGCTGTGGTCGAACGCGATGGCCATTCTGATCCAGTATCTTTCGGCGAAGCTTGGGATTGTGACCGGGCTCACGCTGCCGCAGAACTGCAGGAGACATTTCTCGCGGCCGATGACGCTGTTTTTGTGGGTGGCGGCGGAGGTTTCTGCGATTGCGACCGATCTGGCGGAGTTTCTGGGTGCGGCGCTGGGGCTATATCTGCTGTTTGGGCCGGCGATGCTGGCGCATGGGTGGTCGCGGAAAGAGACGATGGTGGCAGCGGCTCTGGTGTCTACGGTGGCGGTATTTCTGATTCTGGCGCTGGACCTGGCGGGGTATCAGTGGCTGGAGCGTGGGATTATGGCGTTTGTCGGAGTGATCGGGCTTTGCTATGGGTTCGAGGTGTTTCTGGTGCATCCGGACTGGAAACTCGCGGCGTTCCATACGCTGGTTCCCTCGCTTGATCCGAAGGAACTGCACGGCAGCTTGTATGTCGCGGTTGGAATGCTGGGCGCGACGGTAATGCCGCATGTGGTGTATCTGCACTCGGCGCTGGTGCAGCCGCGGCGGGAGGAGTTAATAAAGCGGCCGATGGTCCCGGGGGCTTCGCGGCGGCGGAGCTTTCTGCGGTTTGAATTGATCGATGTGTTTGTCGCGATGAACGGGGCGTGGCTGATCAACTCAGCGATGATCGTGATGTCGGCGGTGGCGTTCGCGCATCTGTCGAATCCGGTGACGACCATCGAGCAGGCGCACCAGACACTGGGACCGCTGCTGGGGGCGATGGCGGCGACGGTGTTTGCCGTGGCGCTGCTGTGCTCGGGGCTGTCGTCGTCGACGGTGGGGGTGATGGCGGGGCAGGTGATCATTGAAGGGTTTCTGGATATCAAGTTTTCCATTTTTTTGCGGCGACTGATTACGGTCATTCCGGCGCTGGTGGTCATTGCGGTAGGGCTTGATCCGCTGAAGATCCTGATTCTTTCGCAGGTGGTGCTGAGCTTTACGCTGCCGTTTGCGCTGATTCCACTGCTGGTGCTGACGAACCGGGCTTCGGTGATGAAGAGTTTTGTCAGCGCGCGGCGGACGCGAGTGGCGGGCTGGTGCGCGGTGGGGATCATTCTGACGTTGAATATCGTTCTTCTAGGGCAGATGGCGCTGGGGCAATAGCTGGTGATTGGAGTAATCTTCCAGTTGCCCATCGATTCCGTTGGAGATTGATACCAGAAGGCATAGATCGAATGCGAAAGAGATTTTTGGAGTCAGCGTTAGCGCTTGGACTTGGTGGAGGCTTGATGATGGGCGGGGCGGTGGCTTCGGCGGCGAGTTCTTCCCTGCCACTGCCGGTAACGATTGATGCAGGCTGGCAGTTGCAAGATGCCAGCAAGGTGCCGGAGACGGGTGGGGCGATTGCGGCAGCAAACTACAAGCCGCAGGGTTGGTACACCGCTACCGTACCGGGAACTGTGTTGACGAGTCTGGTTAAGAATGGGGTTTATCCGGAGCCGTTGTATGGGGAGAACAATCGTCCGGACAAGATTCCGGATAGTTTGTCGCGTGCGCCTTACTGGTATCGAACGGCCTTCAAGATACCGAAGGGTTATGCGGGACGGCATGTGTGGCTGAACTTCGACGGGATTAACTTTTCTGCGCAGGTGTGGGTAAACGGAAGACAGGTCGGTGCTATGAAAGGCGCCTTTGGCCGGGGAATCTTTGATATTTCGCCGGATGTAGAGGCGGGCAAGAATGCGGTTTTGGCTGTGCTTGTGTCTCCTCAACCGCATCCCGGCGATCCGCATGAGCACACGATTCGCGATGGTGTAGGCAAGAACGGAGGAATAACCGCGATCGACGGACCGACGTTTCTTTCTACGATTGGGTGGGATTGGATTCCCGCGATTCGCGACCGGGATACGGGGATATGGCAGAAGGTTTTTATTTCGGCGAGTGGGCCTGTGGTGATTAAAGACCCGTTGGTGACTACCGATCTTCCGTTGCCAAAGACGGATTCGGCGGATGTTGTGGTGCAGGCGAAAGTGGAGAACGTTACGGACCAGCCGCAAAAGGGTGTGTTGAAGGGAAGCTTTGGGGACGTGTCGTTTCAGCAGAGCGTTGAAGTGGCTCCGCACAGTTCGCAGATGGTTTCTTTCGATTCGAAGACTACGGCGGCGCTGCATGTGGTCAATCCAAAACTTTGGTGGCCGAACGGATACGGGCCGCAGAATCTGCAGCAGCTTCATCTTAGTTTTGAGATCGATGGGAAGGCGTCGGATAGCCGGGATGTGAGCTTCGGGATTCGCAAGTTTAGCTACTCGGTGCCTGACTCGGAGAATCTGACGATTTCGGTGAATGGCGTTCGCGTCTTTATTCGTGGGGGGAACTGGGGCCTGGATGAGGCGATGAAGCGCAATCCGCGTGAGCGGCTGGAGGCGCAGATTCGGATGCATCAGGTCGCGAATCTCAATATGATTCGGAACTGGGTAGGGCAAAGCACAAGCGAGGATTTTTATGAGCTGTGCGACAAGTATGGATTGCTGGTGTGGGATGAATTCTTTCAGCCGAATCCTTCTGATGGGCCTGATCCTGATGACTTCGATACGTATATGGCGAATGTGCGGGAGAAGATCCTGCGGTTTCGCAATCATCCTTCGATCGTGTTGTGGTGTGCGCGGAATGAAGGGTATCCGCCGAAGGAGATTGACGCTGCGCTGCGCACGCTGATGGCGGAGCTGGAGCCGACGCGGTTGTATCAGGCGAACTCGGCGGATGGACGCGGGGTGAATTCGCATGGGCCTTATCACTGGAGGACGCCGCGGGAGTTCTACGTGTTTGACGAGGCGTTCAAGACGGAGATTGGCAGCGTGTCGGTGCCGACGATTGAATCGATCAAGGGGATGATGCCGGAGAAGGACTGGGAGACGATCAACGATGACTGGGCGGAGCATGATTTCGCCAAGGGGGCCTCGGGGGGCGACTCGTATCCGGCGATGATTGCGGAGCGGTATGGCAAGGTGGCGAATCTGGCGGACTTTGTGCGGAAGTCGCAGCTGGCGAACTATGAGGCGTTTCGCGCGATGTATGAGGGGCGGAATGCAAAATTGTTCCACCCGACGACCGGCATTATTACGTGGATGAGCAATCCAGCGCAGCCTAGTTTTGTGTGGCAGCTTTATCACCACGACCTTGAGCCGAACTCTGCGTTGTTCGCGGTGAAGAAGGCTGCGGAGCCGGTTCATATTCAGTTGAATGAAGGCAATGGCGAGGTTGAGGTTATCAATAATCTCGATGCCCCGCTGGAGAAGGCGCGCGCTCATCTCTCGATCTACAGTCTCGACGGAACGGTCGCGTATCAGCATGACTATGATGTGACCGCCGTAGCGAGCGTCGCGACCGGCCTTGGAGCTGTTGAGTGGCCTGCTGGTCTTTCGGCGGTTCACTTCGTCAAGCTGGAGCTGCGGGACGCTGATGGAAAGCTGGTCTCGGAGAATTTTTACTGGCGTGCGCAGCCTGAGCATCAGGATGATCTGAAGGCGCTGGGTGAAATGCCGACTGTAACTTTGGATTCGAAGGTCGTGCGGCGTGATGTTGCGGGGAAGAGCTTTATCGATGTGACGCTGCATAATCCTGGCATGCAGATTGCTCTGATGGCGCATGTGCAGTTGCGCAGGAAGGGCGATGGGGAGCGTGTGTTGCCGGTGTACTACAGCGACAACTATGTTTCGCTTGTGCCGAATGAGAGCAGGATGATCACGATTGAAGCGACTACTGGGGATCTTAAGGGAGAGGCGGCGCTTGTTCTGGTCGATGGATGGAATGTTGGCGTCGCTGCTTCGTCGTCGGCGGGAGTTGATGTTGGAGTCAATGTTGGGGCGCAGGTGGACCATTGGCCGGTGACGGGATTGCCGATGATATCGGACGTGAAGTGAGTTCCGGATCTTGACGCAGACGGTGACAATTTAGATACCGCTTAATTGCTGGAGCCGTACAACCATTGGGGGATTATTCTCTATTTCCCTGCGGACCTACCTTACAAAGGTGCGGAACTTCCGTCCCGGTCACGGGTCTGTATGGGGGAAGAAGAGCGGGCGGTCCGCACTGGGCCGTTCGACAAATTGAAGGCGTCGGCAGAGATGCCGCCATGCCGAACCTGAAGGGTAGGCTTATGCGATTTTCCAATTTAATCCGTAGAGTTTTTGTGGGCGCGGCTCTTGCGCTTGTGCCTGCGGCGTCTTTTGCCGGCGTCTTTGTTTCGGTAACGGTTGCGCCGCCGGTGCTGCCGGTTTACACGCAGCCGCTTTGCCCAGGAGAAGGATATTTGTGGACACCGGGCTACTGGGCGTATGGCGATGAAGGCTACTACTGGGTTCCGGGTGTGTGGGTTCGGCCGCCTCAGGTCGGTCTGCTGTGGACGCCGGGTTACTGGGGCTGGGGTGGTGGTGTGTATGTCTTCCACCCAGGATACTGGGGGCCGCATGTCGGCTTTTATGGCGGCGTGAACTACGGTTTCGGGTACGGCGGCTCCGGCTTTTACGGCGGACGCTGGGAGGGTGGACACTTTGCGTATAACACCGCTGTCGTGAACGTGAATCGAACGGTCATTCACAACACGTATGTGGACAATACGGTGATCGTTCACAACAACTTCAGTCGCACCAGCTTTAATGGCGGGGCGGGTGGTATCCAGGCGCGTCCGAATGAGCGAGAGGCTGGGTTTGCGCGAGAGAACCATTTTGGCGCCACAGTCGAACAACAGAACCATATGCAGATGGCGCATGCGGATCGCAGTAACTTTGCTTCGGCGAATGGCGGGCGTCCGCAGAATGCGGCTTTCTCGCGACCGGGGGTGCGAGCTGAAAATCAGCAGCAGCGCATTGCCCAAGGGGTTCATTCCGGCCAGATGACAGCGGGCGAGACACGGAATGTCGAGAACCGCGAGGCAAGCATCAACCGTCAGGTTGCGAACGATCGTGCGGCGAACGGCGGCCACCTGACCGCGCAGGAACATCAACAGATCAATCAGCGGCAGGATAATGTCAGCCGATCGATCTACAACGATAAGCACAATGCGAACACGCAGGCCCAACCCCATGCCGAAGCTCAGCATGGTGGAGGACGCGAACCGCGGAAATAGTTTTTTGTAAGACGCATGGTGCGGCCGGTGGATGTCTTCGCCGGCCGTTTTTTTTCGCGCCTAGAATCTAAAGATGGTGAATGGACGGGAGTTCGATCGAGTCGTCGTGGTGCTGGTGCGGGCACGCAATCCGAACAATATCGGCGCGGTGGCCCGAGCGATGCATGATTTTGGATTTCGGCATTTGCGGGTGGTGAATGAATATGCTGTGCAGTTTGAGACGGCGCGGTCTGCGGTGGATGCTTCTGGGGTGATGGCTGGGGCTGTAGCGTTTGTCAGTGTGGCGGAGGCCATTGCGGATTGCACGTTGGTGGTGGGGACGACAGCGGCGGGAGAGAGGGCGTTGCAGCATCCGCTGTATGCGTTGCCGAAGGCCGGGGGGATGGTCGGTGAGGAGTTGGCGCGAGAGAGTGGTCGGGTAGCGCTGCTGTTCGGGTCGGAGAAGACGGGGTTGAGCAATGACGAGTTGAGCCATTGTCACTGGCTGTTGACGATTCCGATGGCGCATCATGAAGAGGTTCGGCATCCGTCGATGAACCTTGGGCAGGCGGTTGCGGTTTGTCTGTATGAGTTGGTGCGTTCGGCGGAGGTGGCTACTGTACCTGTGAGTCGTGGGAATCTCGCAGTAGCTGAGGCGGGTGAGGTGGAACGGTTGACGGCGTTGCTGACTGAGGTGCTGGAAGAGACTGGCTATACGAAGCGGCATCCCGCCAATTGTGACGAAGGGCAGATTCGGCGGCTGGTGTTGAGGATGGGAGTCGGGGCGAGCGATGTGCCGGTGTGGATGGGGATTCTGCGGCAGATCTTGTGGAAGGTTCGCGGACACGACGGGAATTAGATTGCGGCTCGTGCGATTGTGCGGTGATTGCACCTATCGCGAAGGGCGCGGCGAACTGTAGACTAGGCAACACTCATACACTTTGAACAGAGTGTGGACATCCGGAGGGTTGGAGCATGTTTGTGCGTAAGGAACTGTCAGCGGTTGCGGGCGTTGTGCTGGCGTGTGGTTTGGCGGCGAGTGGAATGGCGCAGGGGAGGCAGCTTACGACGGAGGACTACGCGAAAGCGGAAAAGTTCATGTCGTATAACGTCAATCCGCTGGTGTATCACGGGGTGGCGCGCCCTACGTGGATGGAGGATGGGCGCTTCTGGTACCGCGACAATGGGCCGGATGGGGTGACGTTTATGGTGGTTGATCCTGCGAAGGGGACGAAGATGCCGGCGTTCGATCAGACGAAGCTGGCGGCTGCGCTGACGGCGGCGACGGGCGGCAGGATGAAAGCCGATCCACATCATCTGGTGATCTCGGAGATTACTTTTTCCGATGGAGACAAGACCGTTGTTGTAGGAAATGGATCGCGGAAGTTTCGCTGCGACCTGAGCGGCGCGGGTGTTTGCACGGAGGTGATTGCCGCCGGTGCAAAGCCGGCAGAGCAAGGTGGTGGTGGACGGGCCCGCAATGCAACCGACGTTTCGCCGGACAAGACGAAGGCTGCGTTTATCCGCGACTGGAATTTGTGGGTCCGCGACGTGGCTACCGGTAAGGAGACGCAGTTGACCACGGACGGCGTGAAGGACTACGGCTACGCGACCGATAACGCGGGCTGGCAGATGAGCGATAACCCGATTCTGGTGTGGTCGCCGGATTCCAAGAAGATTGCAACCTTCCAGCAGGACCAGCGCAAGGACGGCGAGATGTACCTGGTTCCGGTGACGAATGGACATCCGGCGCTGAAGGCGTGGAAGTATCCGCTGGTGGGCGACAAAGACGTGACGATGATCGAGCGGGTGATCATCGAGGTCGACGGGGCAAAAATGATTCGTTTGAAGATGCCGCCGGACCAGCACCGTTCGACTTTGTGCGATGACGTGAGCTGCCGCGGCGGCAGCGGATGGGACGATGTGCAGTGGAGCGACGATGGCGCGCATCTGGCATTTGTTTCCACATCGCGCGACCACAAGCAGGAGTGGATGCGGATTGCCGATGCCTCCACTGGCGACGTGCGCGATGTAATGGGCGAGACGACAGCGAAGTTTTATGAGAGCGGCAACGATAAGGTGAACTGGAAGTATCTGTCGAAGACAAACGAGCTGTTGTGGTTCAGCGAGAGAGAAGGCTGGGGCAACATGTATCTGTACGACATGGCCACGGGGAAGTTAAAGAACCCGATCACGCACGGCGACTGGAACGTCACGCAAGTGCTTCACGTGGACCAGGCGGCGCGGACTCTCTACTTTGTCGGAGTCGGAAAAGAGGCTGGTCGCGATCCTTATTTTCAGCACTACTACAGCGTGAAATTTGACGGGAAGGACATGAAGCTGCTGACGCCGGAGAATGCGGATCACGCGGTGACGCCGTCGCCTGACGGACGCTACTTTGTCGATGTGTATTCGACGGTGACGCAGCCTGAGTCGGCAGTGGTTCGTGATGACACCGGCAAGGTAGTCGTCGATGTGGCGAAGCAGGACATCACGAAGCTGGTGGCGGCGGGGTGGGTTCCTCCGGTACCGATTACGGTGAAGGGCCGCGACGGGAAGACAGATGTGTATGGCTTTATGTTCAAGCCGACGAGCTTCGACGCTTCAAAGAAGTATCCGATTGTGAACCATGTGTATCCGGGGCCGCAGACGGGCTCCTGCGGAGGGCGTGGCTTTGCGGCTGCCCATGGAGACATGCAGTCGCTGGCGGAGCTTGGTTTTATTGTTGTCTGCATCGACGGGATGGGGACGCCGTGGCGGTCGAAGGCATTCCATGAGGCGTACTACGCCAACCTGGGGGACAACACGCTTCCGGACCAGGTTTCAGGTATGAAGGACCTGGCGGCGAAGTATCCGTGGATCGATCTCGACAAGGTAGGGATCTATGGCCACTCCGGCGGCGGCAATGCTACGGGTGCCGCGATGTTTCACTATCCGGATTTCTTCAAGGTGGGAATTGCAGAGAGCGGCAATCACGATCAACGAGATTACGAGGACGACTGGGCAGAGAAATGGGCTGGTCTTGAGGCGAAGAACGCCGATGGCACTTCGAACTATGACAGCCAGGCCAACCAGAACTTCGTGAAAAACCTCAAGGGGAAGCTGTTGCTGGCGCATGGATCGATGGACAACAATGTGCCGATGAACAATACGCTGCTGGTCGTTGAGGCGTTGATCAAAGCAAATAAGGACTTCGATCTTCTGATCATTCCCAATGTTGCTCATGGTTACGGCGAGGCGTCGCAATACATGACGCGGCGGCGCTGGGATTATTTTGTGAAGAATCTGGCGGGGAATATTCCGCCGCACGAGTATGAGATGAAATCGTATGCGTCGGTGATGGCCGCCATGCGCGGTGGACCTTATGATGCGGAGGATCAGTACGACGAACAATAGTTAACTACGACGAAAGATGGGCCGGCGGAGTGCGAACACGCTCTCTGCCGGTCTTTTCATTTTCCGTAAGTATTTTTGAAGATCGACTGCCTAGAGCCAGCCTTTGGCGCGGGCGATGCGGGCGGCGTCGACGCGATTGGAGGCGCCAAGCTTGGCAATCGCTTCGGAGAGGTAGTTGCGGATCGTGCCTTCGGAGAGGTGAAGCTCGGTGGCGATCTCGGTGCTGCTGCGGCCGTCGCCGGCACGTTGAAGAATTTGGCGTTCGCGTTCCGTGAGAGGATCAAGTTCGGCGTTCCAGGCTTCTGTCGCGAGCGCGGGATCGACGACGCGCAGACCGCGATGAACTCGGCGTACGGCGTCGGCCAACTCGGCCGCGGGACGATCCTTCAGAAGATAGCCGCGCGCCCCTGCGTCGAGTGCGCGGCGGAGATAGCCGGGGCGCGCGAAGGTGGTGAGGATGATCGTGCGCACGGCGGGATGGCTGGTGCGCAAGTTCGCCGCTAGCTCGAGTCCGGTCATAACGGGCATCTCGATATCGGTGACGAGAACGTTAGGGGACAGGCGAGCAACCGCGTCGAGCGCATCGCGACCATTAGCGGCGCAGGCCACGACGGAGATGTCTGACTCAAGTTCGAGCAGCGCGGAGAGGGCGCCCAGCACCATGGTCTGGTCTTCGGCGAGGACGACGCGAATGGATGCGCTCATACGACGACACAAGGCGCCTTCAACTGGCGCGATGCTGTTTGTGGAAGCTCGATGAGAAGGGTGACGCCGGGGTCGGTGGTGATCGAGAGACGGCCGCCGACCGACTGTACGCGTTCACGCATGCCACGGAGACCATTGCCCTCGTGGAGTTTTGGATTGGTGCCATCATCGGTGATGAGCAGGGAATGGTAGCCGTCGCCGGAGGCAGTGAAACGCATGCGGCAGTGCGTGGCCTGCGCGTGACGCACGATGTTCGTTACCGCTTCGCGCACGGCGAGGCACAGTACAGTCTCTTCTGCGGCGTGCAACTGGGGCAACGGCGATTCGCAGGCTAGTGACACACCCGCTGCCTGCAGCGTATTGCGGGCCAGTTCCATCTCGGCGGGCAGGCCCTGCGAGCGGTAGCCGCCGATGGCCTCGCGTACCTCGCTGAGCGCTGTTCGCGCGGTCTTTTCAACGTCGGCTATTTCTTGCGCAGCGCGTTGCGGATCGCGATCGATGAGACGTCCGGCGAGTTCTGCTTTCAGCACGATCACCGATAAGGTGTGGCCGAGCACGTCGTGCAGATCGCGCGCGATGCGTTCGCGTTCGGCAACGGCGGCGAGTTGTTCGATCTCTTCGTGCGCCATGCGGAGCTTCGTGTCCGCGCGCTTTTGCCTGGCGATGAAGGTGTTCGCAGCAACAATTGGGACTGAAGCAACGACGAATGGGAGGAACGCCGCGCTGTAGATGAAGAAGCTGGAACCGCCGGCGTTGATCGGAAAGCTAGCCACTCCGAGAACGTAGAAGGCAACGATAAGCCCATGGCGCTGTCTGGTCGTTCGGGCCCTCATGTAGCTGACGAAGGTAACGAGGAAGATCGCGTAGATGATGCCGGACTCGATCCATAGACGCCGGCTGTGACTCATGACGGGATCGATGAGGAAGAAGACCGAGTAGGCGAGCCAGATATAGCCCGAGTTGCTCTGGGTGCCGACGTCCAGGCTGCCTATCGATCTGTGGAGTTTCTTGCTCATACATCGATTCCGAAAGTGTACCGCGTCAGGCGTTCTGTTCCTTGCGATGAAAGATCAGCCAGCTAAGACCTAGCATCAACAAAGTGAAGCCGATGAGCGCGTTCCAGTGGGTGACGAGCGACATGGAGTCCTGATAGCTGAAGATGCTGAGCATGAGTTGGGAGAGATGATAGGTTGGCAGCGCGGGTGCAACGCCTTGCAGCCAGTGGGGCATGAAGCGCAGAGGCATCCACAGGCCGCTGAGGAACGACATCGGCAGATAGATGAGATTGACGATGCCGGTTGCGGCGTTTGCCGGAATGACCTGAGCGAGCAGGAGGCCCATACTGGCGAAGCTGATAGAACCCACGATGGTCATGCCAAGCATTTTGATCAGCTCGGTGGATGTCAGTGAAACGCCACCGAAGGACACGGCGATTGCGGTGAGAATGCTGACGATGATGAGGCCGAAGGCGACGGCCGAGGCACACTTCGCGAAGAGGTAGGCCGGGGCAGGCATGGGGCTGGCGCGCTTGAGTTCGAGCCAGCCGGCGGCGAGTTCCCCGGCGAGGCCGACACCGATGCCGAAGAGGGCGGCGCCGATCAAGCCGAAACAGGCGTAGCCGCCGAGCATGTACTTCGCTATATGCACGTTGCCTGCAAATGCGTTGCGGTTTGCAATGCCGAAGAGCCCGTAGAACATGACGGGAAAACCGATGGTGGAGAGCGAGAATGATTTGGTACGCATCAGCTTGAGGAACTCGTATTTGGTCTCTTTGCCGAAGATGCGAAGGGTATGGACGAAGCCGGTTGCGGCTGGAAGGGGATGAGTGATCGCAGAGGTTGCCATGGTTTTCTCCTGATTTATGAGCCGGCGCAATGGGTGGACGGCTGGATTATTGGTTCCTTGTCAGCGCCAGGAATGCGTCTTCGAGGGCTGGGCTTGCGACTTCCAGGTCGCTGAGGGTCTCGTCGCGCAAGAGCATCTCGCGAACGACCGTCTCGGCTTCGGACGCCGTCACAACCACGGCGCCTTCGTTGAACTCTACGTTCGAGACGCCGGGAAGGGTTTGCAGGAATTCCTGGGAGAGGCGGGTTTGGCAGCGGATGGTGCGGCCGCCGCTGCTTCGCTTGATCTCTGCCGGAGTGCCTGCGCTGATGACGCGGCCCTTGTTGATGACGATGATGCGGTGGGCGAGCGCGTCGGCTTCTTCGAGGTAGTGGGTGGTGAGGAGGACCGTTTTTCCTTGAGCGGATAGGGAGCGAATCTGCTGCCAGAGGGCGCGGCGGGCTTCGATGTCCATGCCAACGGTGGGCTCGTCGAGGAAGATGAGGTCGGGATTGCCGCAGATCGCCAAAGCGAAGAGGACGCGCTGCTTCTGGCCGCCGCTGAGCTGACCGAAGAAGCGCTCTTCGATGCCCTGAAGCTGGGCGATGCGGAGGATCTCTGCGAGGGGCAGCGGACGGGGGTAGTAGCTGCGGAAGAGGTCGAGATGCTCGCGGACACGGAGGGCTTCCGTGATGCGGGCTACCTGCAGCATCGCGCCGACACGAGTGCGTGTAATGGCTTCGCGCGGGTCGCTGGCGAAGACTCGTGTGGTTCCGGATGTAGGAGCGATGAGGCCGAGGAGCAGCTTGACTGCGGTGGATTTACCGGCGCCGTTGGGGCCAAGCAGAGCGACCACTTCGCCGGGATGCAATGAGAGGCTCAGGCCGTCGAGGGCGACGGTTGTGCCGTAGCGCTTGGTGATGTTGGTCAGCGTGGCGATGGGTTGGTGCGGATGGGCTGTCCCAAGTGACCGGGCAGGTGATGTTCGTGTCTCTGAAGCGAGGGCCAGGGCTGACATGGAGCGTCTCCTCTGAGGGGAATCTCTGCTTACATTCAGAAGCATGCGCTCGCGGGCGGAGTGTCGACAGTGTGGAACGTCAGGAAGAAAAGTGACAGTTGTCATGCGGCTACATATAGTCGACGCCGTACTGCACTGGAATCTGGGTAAAGGCGATGCGGGTGGGAGCGGACTCGCGGGCGGGGAGCATGCCGGCGAAGTGCAACGTGGTGTGGCCGTACTTCAGGTTGAGCTTGTCCATGGTGGCGGAGAGGGTTATTGGGGTCGGCGAAGAGCTCGGCCTGGTACTCGCTCTCGGGAATGAGGTTGCGCAGCGTGATGCCGACGAAGAAAGGTTTTTGGAACTCTGCGCCTTGCATGCGCTGGGCCCACAGAGAGCGCAGGATCTCGAGCAGGGTGAGGGTGTCCTGGCAGTCGCGGAAGCGTGCCTCCATGCCCCAACCGGAATGTTTGATGCCGGAGAAATGTTTTTTTGACTTCATGCGGTCAGCCTGTTCGCGCGTGAGCTGGTAACGGATGGTGACGGCGAGGGAGCCGGCGTAGAAGTGCTCCATGCGGAGGCGCATCGCGGCCTTGTGGAGGAGCTTGTGTGCGACGGCCCAGGAGCCTTCGGGCGAGC
>WNFC01011537.1_pt1 | contig 14621 bp, 14 predicted proteins | sample 5400541 | NCBI WGS metagenome assembly WNFC01 (sample SAMN13153342, study PRJNA577476) | soil metagenome | isolation source: 120 cm saprolite under Douglas fir tree site 2 hole 2 replicate 1 | place: USA:California | collected 2015-04-18
CCGGCAACCTGAGCACGCGCTTCATCGAGGAACACCCCGAGCTCGTAGAGAAGGCCAAGCAGCTCGCCGGCGATGTGTCGCCTTTTGACTACGGCCCGGATCCTCGCCACATCGCCGCCGCCGCCGCCGCGGTGGCCGCTGTGGTGAATCGATGACCTCGCCATCGAACCTGAGCGACCTCTCGCATCCGACGGGCGGCCGGCCTTTCGAAGTGGTGCGAACCAGGATGGCTGGTCGCTCAGGGCCTTTCGTGATCCGCGAGGACGTGATCACGTTTCCTGACGGGGCTGAGGCCACCTACACCGTCGTCACCAACCCCGACTCGGCGTTTGTCGTCCCCTACTTCGACAACTCCGACACGATGCTGGTGCGCCAGTGGCGTCACGCTTGGGACGAGTCGTCGTGGGAGGTGCCGGCCGGGACCTTCGACGAAGGTGAGGATCCAATGACGTGCGCGCGTCGCGAGCTGGCCGAGGAGACCGGCCTCATCGCCACCCGTTACACGTCCCTTGGGGTCGTGCATGGCGCGGCGTTCCTCACGGGGCGCGCGCACATGTTCCTGGCCGAAGAGATCACCGCGTCAGACCGCAACCCGGAAACTTACGAGCAGGACATGGAGGTGCGGCGCCTGCCTTTCAAGGAAGCGCTGCAGGCCGCCCTTGACGGCGCCATCGCACACTCGGGTTCGGTCACCGCTCTGGTGCGCGCTGCCCACGCGCTCAAGCTGCTCTAGCTGGCGGGCGACGACGAGGGGCGAGCGCTCGGCGAGGCCTGAGTCGGACTTGGCGAAGGGCTCGGGTCGCCGCGCCTGTTGGCGCCGCCATGCGCATCGGCGGGCCCTGCGAACGTGAGGTCGTACTCGGCGGCGATGTTGGTGCCGCTCACATCCTGGACCGTCGAGAGCACCACCAACTTGTAGGTGGCGTGGGGCTTGAGGTCCAGGCCGCTGAACGTGACCGTGCGGTTGGCGTAGACCGGACTGGAGCCGACCTGCTTGCCCTTGCTGTCCAGGATGATGACGCCGGTCGCAACACTCTCAGGCTTCAGGTCGCTGTCAAAGGTGATCTTGACCATGCCCGGCGAAACTTCGACGCTGACGACGTCGGCGCCCTTGCCGAGCGACAACAGGGGACCGGCCGTCGCGTGGTCGATCAGGAACTCCTGGCTGCCCTGGGTGCGCACCAGGGTCAATGTCTCCTCGTATGTGCTTACGTCGAGCTTGTCGTGGGACAGCACAATCCTGACCACGAACTGCGCCGTGTCGGGCTGGCTCCCGGTGATCGACTGGGTGAGCAGGTAGTAGCGGGAGAAGCTCGGGTCGCCCGTCAGTATGAGATTCAAGCCTCCGCTCGAGCTCGAGTATGCCTTCCTGCCGTTGTCGTCGAGGTAGGCGGACGCTTTGATCGCGTCCGAGCTCTTGCGCGCCTGCATGAAGTTGTTCACGACCGCCGCGGCGCTGTCCATCGCGGATGGCCGCGGAGGGGCCGCCGGCGCCGAGGCGTCGAAGACTCCGGCGCCGCGGAAATAGATGAAGGCGACGCCGTTGGGCGCCCACACGGGGAAGTGATATGTGCCCTCCGCCAGCTTGGTCAGACCCGTACCGTCGGGGCGGACCTCCCACAGATCGGTGTCGCTGCCGAGGAGGATCTCGTCCTGGCTCGACCAGTTGGGTTCGCCCGCAGGTAGCGTCGCCGCGGTCTTGCCGCCGACGTCTGAGACCACGACGCCCAGCGCAGTCGAGTACATGAGGCCAGTGCCATCCGGCGACCAGCCCAGGAGCTGGGCGCCGGCCAGCCCCAGCGTGATGCTCTTGCCGGTGGTGACATCGAAAACGTTGAGCGATTGGTCCTGTGTGTAGGCCAGGTGCGCGCCGTCAGGTGAGAACGAGAGGATGTTGATCGTGCTGGTGGTCGGAAGTGAGGCCAGCTTGACAGGGCCGTCGGCGCCTTGCCCATAGACGCCGTCGACGGCCGTCCACACCATGCCGTCTTTCGTCCAGCCCACGCGGGTGGGGACTGGGATGGGAGCGATCTCAACCGTCGAGCCCGCCATGATGTTCAAGACCTCGATCTTGCCGTTACGGGTGTACGCGATGGTGTCACCGGCCGGCGATATGGCTGCCGACGTCACGCCGTCCTGGACGAGTGTGGTGACGGTGCCGCCGGCAGCCGGCACGGACATCAGCGCGCCGCCCGCGCTCACGAAAAACACGATCGACGAATCCGGCGACCACTGAATGTTGGAGACGCCCGCGTTCACGGCCAGGAGCTGGTGTTGGTCTGGAAGCTGCGCGCGCGGTGAAGGGCTGGGGACGGGCGTGGGCGTCGGCGACGGAGAAGGCGCCGGGGGCGAAGTCACGAAGGTGATCGTTTTCGGCGCCGCCAGCTTTTCGCCCGTCGCAGTCTTGGCGCCGGGGCCGATGGTCACCTGGTACTGGGTGTTGGGCGCCAGGTTGCCGCTGGTGGGCTGAACGGAAAGCGTGTTCGCCGACCACGAGAAGGCGACGGTCGTCGCAGGCGTGATCTGGACCGCGCCCTCGGTGGATGGATGGTCCATGGGCTGGTTGAAGTTGACCAGGATCGGCTGCTGGAGCCGCACGGCGCTTTGCTGGTTCATCGGGCTCGTGACCTGGACTTCCTGGGTCAGGCCACCAGTCGACGAGCTGGTGAGGGCGGTGAACACGACGGCCGCAGCGATGAGGACGACGCCCACGGCCGCCCCAGCCCAGGCGAGGCCGGCCGGACCGAATGCTTTCCGCCACCAGGGCACGGTGGTTCCACCCATCCCCCATGCCCGGTTCATGAGCTGGCGCCGGAGCGCGGACCGGAAGGCGTCGTCGAGCGGAGGTTCTTCGCTCATGCGGCCGGCGCGGAGCAGGTCGGCGACGTGCTTCAGCTCCCCGTCCTGCAGGATGTCGTCGAGCTCGGGGTCGTGCTGCATGCTCATTCAGCCGGCCTCAGGCTGCCGGCCTCGTCGCGGAGCCGACTTACGCCTCGGTGGATGAGGAGCTTGACGGCGCCCGCCGTCTTGCCCATGGCGAGGGCGATGTCCTCGATCTTCATGTCCTCCTGGAACTTGAGCACGAGGGCGGTCTTCTGCTGAGCAGGCAGCGCCTCGACGAGCACCCAGATCCGGCGGATCTCGTCGCGATGCGCGGCCTCCTCCTCGAGTGGTGGTCCGGCGATGGAAAGGTCGTGGAAATCGTCCAAAGGAGACGCGGGTCGCAATGTGCGGTATCGGTCTGCGATGGCGTTGACCGCGATCTGGTACAGCCAGGCAGCAAAAGGACGCCCCGTGTCCTGATATCGGGGCATGGCCTTCAGAGCCTTCATGAAGATCTCCGAAGTGACGTCTTCTGCCGCGGTTTGCTCCCTCACTCTTGAATACACGAACCGATAGATTTGCTGGAAGTGCCGGTCGTAGAGCGCCCCGAACTGCCGGGGGTCCCGTTTAGCGCGCTCGACGAGATCGCGCTCGTCGTCGCGAGCCGGGTCGCTCACTGGCCCTTCAGCCTGCGCAGGTTCAAACGAGGCGCCGCTCGAAGTGGTTACAGATAGCGGGAGGGGCGGCGGGCATTTAGGAGTCGATTATCGGGTTCGCCGTCACATGGGCTCATCGATCTCTGGCATCCCACATCATCTAGTGGGCCGATTCACTCTATCCACAACATCTGCTCCGAGCCTCGGCGCCGGTATAATCGCGCTGTCCCCAGTGTTCATTGGGAGCCGGCGCCTTCATTGATCGAGCGATACTCTCCGCCTGCGATTCGGGCGGTCTGGGCCGACCAGCACCGGTTCGAGCTGTTCCTGCGCATCGAGATCCTGGCCTGCGAGGCCTGGGCCGGCCTGGGCCGCATCCCGGAGTCGGCGCTGCCCAAGATCCGCAAGGCGACCTTCGACGCGGCCCGGATCGCGGAGGTCGAAGCCAAGGTGGGGCACGACGTGCTCGCTTTTCTGACGGTGGTCAACGAGTCGATCGGGCAGCCGGAGGCACGTTACGTGCACCTCGGCATGACCAGCCAGGACCTCAACGACACCGCTATGGCGGTCCAGCTGGTGGAGTCATCCCGAATCATCGCTCGGGACCTCGCGAGCGTTCGGGAGGCGGCGGCCGAGCTGGCGCTCCGCCATCGCAAGACGCTTATGGCCGGCCGGACCCATGGCATCGTCGCGGAGCCCACGACATTTGGTTTCAAGGTGACCGGATGGGTGGCGGAGCTCGACCGCGCGCTCGCTCGGTTGGAACGCGCTACCGACGAAGTCGCGGTGGGTCGCGTCAGCGGCGCGGTGGGCACGCACGCGACCGTGGACCCGCGAGTCGAAGAGCACGTTTGCGCCGCCCTTGATTTGAAGTCGGATCCGATCTCCACGCAGGTCGTGGCCCGCGATCGCCACGCCAACTTCATGTCCGCGCTGGCGCTCGCAGCGGGGGCCATGGAACGGATCGCGATCGAGATTCGCCACCTGCAGCGGAGCGAGGTCGGGGAGGCATTTGAGCCGTTCGGCAAGGAGCAGAAGGGCAGCTCGGCCATGCCGCACAAACGCAACCCTGTGATGACCGAGCGCGTGTGCGGGCTGGCGCGGGTCGTGCGCGGGCATCTCGTCACCGCGCTCGAGAACACCGGCCTCTGGCATGAGCGAGACATCAGCCACTCTTCCGCCGAGCGCATCATCTTTCCCGACGCGTGCGCCGCCGTCGACTTCATGGCGCTAGACATGAAAACGGTGCTGACCGGTCTCGAGGTGCGGCCCAAGCGAATGCTTCGCAACCTTCAGTTTGGTGGCGGCGTTGTGTTCTCTCAGAGGGTGCTGCTCGCACTGGTCGACAGCGGCTTGTCCCGCGAAGATGCATATGAAGTGGTTCAGAAAGCCGCGATGAAGGCGCTCGACGAGGAAGGCCCAGGTTTCCGAGCGCTTCTGGAGAGGGACCCGGAGGTCACGAAGCGGATCGGCGGGCGCCTCGATGATGTGTTCGACCCCTGGGCCGGTCTCGAGCACACCGACCTCGCGTATGAGCGACTCGGCCTGGGCGTGAAGGCTCGGTGATCGCGGGACCGCCGGTCACCGAGACCGACCTTCCGCTCAAGCTTTTCTCGCGCGGCAAGGTCCGCGACACGTACGAGCTCGGCGCAGATCGGCTGCTCATGGTCGCCACCGACCGCATCTCCGCTTTCGACCACGTCCTGCCCAATGGCATCCCTGACCGGGGCAAGGTCCTCACCCAGCTCTCTGTCTTCTGGTTCTCGCAGACCCATGCGTTCCAGGAGAACCACCTCGTCTCGGGGATGGTGCCGGACCTCCCGCCCGAGCTGCGTGAGCGGCGTGGCGACCTCGCGGGCCGATTCATGATCGTGCGCAAGGCAAAGCGCATCGACTTCGAGTGCGTCGTGCGCGGATACCTGGCCGGAAGCGCCTGGAAGGAGTACCAGGAATCGCGCACGCTGGCCGGTGAGGACATGCCGCCTGGCCTCCGCGAGAGCGAGCGGCTCGCCTACCCGACCTTCTCGCCCGCGACCAAGGCGGAGAGCGGCCACGACGAGAACATCACGTTCACGCAGTTGAAGAAAGAGCTCGGCGACGAGCTCGCCACCAAGCTGCGCGATGCGAGCATGGAGCTGTACAAGTTTGCGTCCACTCTCGCCGAGGGCCGAGGGCTCATCCTCGCGGATACGAAGTTCGAGTTCGGCCTCATCGAGGACGACCTCGTGCTCATCGACGAGGCGCTGACGCCCGACAGCTCGCGGTACTGGGAGGGGGCCACCTATCAGGTCGGGACTTCACCGGAGTCGTACGACAAGCAGTTCGTGCGCGACTGGCTCATCCGTTCCGGGTGGGACAAGGAATCGGAGCCGCCGCGGCTACCGGACGACATCGTGGCGCAGACACGCGAGCGATATTTGACCGCGTACCAGCGGCTGGTCGGCAAGCCACTATTTCCACGCAAGCCGCGCAACGAGTGATACGGGTTGTGGCGCGGGTCATCGTGACGCCCAAGCCAGTCGTCAACGATCCACAGGGAATCACGGTCAAGCAGGGACTGGCCACGCTGGGGTTTCGCGAGGTCGAAGACGTCCGCGTCGGGAAGTACATCGAGGTGAGCATGGAGGCGGAGAGCATGCACGAGGCACGTGAGCGTGTCGAGGCCATGTGCCGGCAGCTGCTCGCCAATCACGTCATCGAGGACTTCCATTTCGAAGTCGACCAATTCGTTCATCGAGACACTCACCGATGAAATTTGGTGTGGTGGTCTTTGTACCCCACGAAATCTTCGATTTCGCGGGGACCCCCCAAAGGCTTCTACGCACGGAGATTGCTAATTGAAGTTTGGTGTTGTGGTGTTTCCGGGGACGTGGTCGGACCGCGACTGCGGCTGGGTGATCGACCAGGTCGTCGGCGCGCAGCTTCAATACCTCTGGCACAAGGACGCCGACCTCAAGGGCTGCGACTGCGTCATCCTGCCGGGCGGGTTTGCATACGGCGACTACCTCCGCACCGGCGCGATCGCGCGATTCGCGCCCGTGATGCAGGAGATCGGCGAGTTTGCTGATCGCGGCGGGCTGGTGTGGGGAATCTGCAACGGCTTCCAGATCCTTTGCGAGGCCGGGCTCCTCCCAGGCGCATTGATCCGCAACGCCTCGCTGGAGTACCGGTGCGAGTGGACTCACCTCGCTGTCGAGCGAACCGACCTGGCGTTCACGTCTCAATGCGCCGAACGTGAGGTGATCCGTGTCCCGATCTCTCACGGCGAAGGCAGCTACTTCGCCGAACCCGCCGTCCTCTCACGCCTCGAGCAGAACGGCCAGGTGGTGTTTCGTTACTGCGACGCGGGCGGCCGCGTCGTCCCAAACGCCAACCCGAACGGCTCGCTGCACAACATCGCCGGCATCATCAACAAGCGCGGCAACGTGCTCGGGATGATGCCCCACCCCGAGCGCTGCGCCGAGCCCGACCTCGGGGGAGCCGACGGGCTCAAGCTCTTCCGCTCCGTGGCCGGCGGCGCGCTCAGGGTGCTGGTCTCGTGAGCCTCGACACGGTCGACTCCCGCCGTCTGAGAGAGGTCGCACTCACTTCGGAGGAGTATCGAGTCATCGTCGAAAAGCTCAGGCGGCCGCCGAATGCGGTCGAGCTCGGCATGCTCGGTGTGCTCTGGTCGGAACACTGCTCGTACAAGACGTCGAAGACACTTCTGCGCCGTCTGCCCTCGACGGGCGACGCGGTGCTCCAGGGTCCAGGCGAGAATGCCGGCGCGGTCGAGATCGGGTCCGGCTGGGCCGCCGTGTTCAAGATCGAATCCCACAACCATCCGTCCGCGATCGAGCCGTACCAGGGTGCGGCGACCGGGGTCGGCGGCATCATCCGCGACGTCATCGCGATGGGAGCACGGCCCATCGCTCTGCTCGACTCGCTGCGCTTCGGCCCGCTGCCCGGTTCGCGCCATCACTTCGACGGAGTCGTGGCCGGCATCGGCGGCTACGGAAACTGCATCGGCATCCCGACCGTGGGCGGCGAGGTCTATTTCGACGAGTGTTATGCGAACAACCCGATCGTCAACGCGATGTGTGTCGGGCTGGTGCGCGTCGATCGGTTGATGAGGGCGCGGGCCGAGGGCACTGGCAACAGCCTGATGCTGGTCGGTGCGGACACCGGCCGCGACGGTATCCACGGCGCTTCGTTCGCCTCGGTCGAGCTCGACGAATCGAGCTCGGAGCGGCGCCCGGCGGTGCAGGTCGGCAACCCGTTCCTCGAGAAGCTCCTGCTCGAGGCCTGCATGGATCTTGCCCAGACCGACGCGATCGTCGCCGTGCAGGATCTGGGGGCGGCCGGGCTGACGTCGTCGGTGGCGGAGTGCGCGGGCCGGGTCCCCGGTGCCGGCGCTCGCATCGACGTCTCGCTGGTCCCGCGCCGCGAGCGGGGCATGACGCCCTACGACGTGATGCTGTCGGAGTCGCAGGAACGCATGCTCGTCGTGGTTCAGCGCGGTCGCGAGTCCGAGGTCGAGCGCATCTTCTCGACCTGGGACCTGACCTCAGCCGTCATCGGCGACGTCACCGACGACGGCCACCTGACGGTCTTTGACCAGACCGAGGTGGTGGCCCGGCTGCCGATCGTGCTGCTAACGGATGGGGCGCCGCCGCGCCGGCTGGCCGGTATTGCGCCAGAGCCCGCACCTTCACTTCGCCTCGACTCGCTGCCGCCGCTTCTGGACCCGGGCGAATCGCTGCTCCGGCTGCTCGCGAGCCCCAACCTGTGCAGCCGGCGGCCGATCTTCCGCCGCTATGACCACATGGTCGGCGACTCGACGGTGGTGGGGCCGGGTGGCGACGCCGCCCTGCTCCGAATCAAAGGCACGCGGCTCGGGCTGGCGATGACTACCGACTGCAACGCGCGCTACTGCCACCTCGACCCCAACCTCGGCGTGCAGCACGCGGTCGCTGAGGCCGCGCGCAACATCGTTGCCACCGGCGCGCGCCCGGTGGCCGTCACCGACTGTCTGAAGCTGGCCAACCCTGACCGGCCCGAGGTCTACTGGGAGCTCGAGGAGACGATCGCCGGCCTTGCGCAAGCTTGCCGCGCGCTGGAATTGCCGATCGTGAGCGGGAACGTGAGCCTGTACAACGAGACCTTCCCCGCTACCTCTGGGGCCCCCGCGCCGCTAGGCGCGGGAGGGCTCCCGCGCAGCGGCCCGCCGGATGGGGAGGTTCATTCCGGTATTCACCCCACTCCAGTAGTGGGCATGATCGGCGTCATCGATGACTATGCGCACCGCCTCGAGGCGGGGCTCAAGCACGAAGGCGACTTCGTGCTACTCGTGGGGTCGAGCCTCAACGATCTCGGCGGCAGCGAGTACCTGAAGGTCGAGCATGGAACCGTGGCGGGCCGCCCGCCCGCGCTCGACCTCGCCCGAGAAGCAGCCGTCAACCGGCTGATCCTGGCCGCGGCCAAGGCGGGGCAGCTCCGGTCCGCACACGATTGCGCGGACGGAGGCATGCTCGTCGCCCTCGCCGAGTGCTGCCTGCTTGGAGGCATGGGCGTGCGCTGTCCAGCCCTGCGCCCGGAGGCTCCCCTTCGTCTCGATGCCGCATTTTTCGGCGAGACGCCCGGGCGCTTCATCGTGAGCGTGGGGTCGCGCGCGATGCCTGAGCTCCAGACCCTGGCGCGTCGACACCACGTCGAGATCTCGCTGCTCGGCATGGCGGGAGGCGATACCGTCGAGTTCGAGGGTCAGTTCCGGCTGTCGCTCGAACAAATGCGTCAGGCTTGGGAAGGAGGCTTGCTCCACTAATGTGTGGGGTCTTCGGCATCTGTGCGGCCCGCGGGGTCGACGTCGCGAACATCACCTATTTCGGGATGTTCGCGCTGCAGCATCGCGGCCAGGAGTCGGCCGGCATCGCGGTCTCGGACGGCCATTCCGTGCGCGTGCATCGCGACATGGGCCTGGTCGCCCAGGTGTTCACGCCCGCGATCGTCAAGGACATGGGCGAAGGCTCGATCATCGCGTTGGGCCACACGCGGTACTCGACCACCGGCTCCAGCCGGGCCGAGAATGCGCACCCGCTGCCCTTCCATCACCCGCAGCTCGGACCCGGCGCCATCGCGCACAACGGCAACCTTTTGAATGCGGAAGCCCTGCGCCGCCAGCTGGAAGAGGAAGGCGCGGAGTTTGACAGCGGCCTCGACACCGAGGTCATGGCCCGCCTCATCGAGCACACGCACGGTCGCACCTGGGAAGAGGTGATTCGGAAGACGTTCGCGCGCGTAGTCGGAGCCTACTCGTGCGGGATCATCACGCCCACACAGCTGATCGCCCTGCGCGACCCGTATGGGTTCCGGCCATTGCCCGGCCAGCCTGCGCATGTTGTGGCGTCAGAAACGTGTGCGCTCGACACCGTCAACGCCACCTTCGTGCGCGAGGTGCAGCCGGGCGAGATGGTGGTGATGGACGAGCACGGCGTCCACAACCTCACTTTCCAGAGCTCGAACAAGCACGCGATGTGCGTCTTCGAGTTCATCTACTTCGCTCGCCCCGACTCCATCCTCAAGAACTGCGAACTGGAGGAGGCGCGCATCCGGATGGGCAATGAGCTTGCGAAGGAAGCGCCCGTCGAAGCGGACATGGTGATCGCGTTCCCAGACTCAGGAACGCCGGCGGCCATCGGTTATGCCGAAGCTTCGGGCATTCCGTTTCGCGAGGCGCTCATGAAGAGCCGCTACATCAATCGCACGTTTATCCAGCCTGACCAATCATTGCGCGAGGCTGGCGTGATGCTCAAGCTCAACGCTTTGCCCCGCTCGATCAAGGGCAAGCGCGTGATCGCGGTCGACGACTCCATCGTTCGCGGCACGACCTCACGCAAGATCATCGAGCGCCTGAGGGCGGCGGGTGCGAGCGAGATCCACATGCGCATCTCCAGCCCGCCGATGCGCTTCCCGTGCTTCATGGGCGTGGACATCGGATCGACCAAGGAACTGATCGCCGCGGGCCGAACGGTCGACCAGGTGCGCGAGCACATCGGCGCGGACAGCCTGGCGTACCTGTCCATTCCAGGCCTGATGAGGGCGATCGGTCGCGGCACGTCCGAACAGTTCTGCCGCGCGTGCTTCGACGGCTCATATCCCGTGCCGGTTCCGCAGCAGCTCGAGATGGATAAGATGCAGTTCGAGCCCACCCTTATCCCGGACCCTGTCCTGCTCAAGCCAAAGTCCTGATGGCCGGCGAAGGGCTGTCGTACGCCGCCGCGGGCGTCGACATAGAGGCGTACGAGCGGGTGCTGGAAAAGGTCAGGCCCCTGATCGAGGCCACACACGGCGCCGAGGTATCGCGCGGGGTCGGTCCATTCGCCGGGCTCTATGCGCTGCCGGGTGGCGGGCACCTGGCGGCCAGCGCTGACGGCGTCGGTACCAAGATCAAGGTCGCGATCGCGGCCTCGTCTCATCGAGGCATCGGGGCCGACCTGGTCAATCACTGCGTGAACGACGTCGCGACCGCGGGCGCCCGCCCGCTGTTCTTCCTCGACTACTTCGCGACCGGCAAGCTCGACCCGGCGGTTTTCACACAGGTGATCGAAGGCGTCACCCAGGCGTGCCGCGAGGCGGGCTGCGCCCTGCTTGGCGGCGAGACCGCCGAGATGCCCGGCATATACGCGCTTGGGGACTACGACCTCGCCGGATTCATCGTGGGCATGGTCGAACCCGGACTCATGCGCGACCCGAAGGAGATCCACGCCGGTGACCTCTTGATCGGCCTGCCTTCGAGCGGACTCCATACGAACGGCTTCTCGCTGGTGCGCAAGGTGTTCGAAGGCGTGCCTCTCAGCAGCGTGTTCCCGGAGGTTGGCCGGCCTCTGGGCGAAGAGCTCCTCGAACCCCACCGTTCGTACCTTCTAGAGCTTGGTTCGATCGCATGGAAGGGCGCCGCGCACATCACCGGCGGTGGCGTCCTCGGCAACCTCCCGCGCTGCCTGCCTGCGGGGCTGGGCGCGCGCCTGGGACGCCGCTCCTGGGAAGAGCCGCCGATCTTCGGCCTGGTGCAGAAGCGTGGCCGGATCTCGGACGACGAGATGTTCGGCACGTTCAACATGGGCCTGGGGATGATCCTTGTCGTCGATCGAGATGAGGTACCGCGCAGCGCGCAGGTGGTCGGCGAGGTGGTCACGCACACGGTCGGTGAACGCGTGGTGATCCGCTGAGACTGGGGATTGTCGTCTCAGGTCAGGGTTCCAACCTGCGCAACCTCATCGACCGCGGATTCGACGTGGTGGCCGTGGCCACGAACCGGCCATCGTGCGGCGGCGCCGAATTGGCGCGGAAGCGCAGGCTCCCCTTGGGCGAGCTCTCGCTCAAACGCTTCTCGTCCGAAGAGGAACGCGACGCGACCATGCGGGACTTCTTCAAAGCGCACCGCGTCGAGCTCGTCGTCGACGCGGGCTATGACCGCATTCACACCAGGCCCTTCCTGGAGGCGTTCCGGGGCCGCATCGTCAACGTCCACCCCTCTTTGCTGCCCGAGTTCGCCGGCGGGATGGACGCGGTCGAGCAGGCGCTGCGCGGCGGGGCGGTCATGACCGGTGCGACAGTTCATCTCGTCACGGAGGACCTGGATGCGGGGCCGATCCTTGCCCAGGAGGCCGTGCCGGTCTTGAATGGCGATACCGTGGAGACTCTTCGCCGGCGCATCCACGAAGCGGAGTACAGGATTCTTCCCGCGGCCATCCGATTGCTGGAGGCGAGACTTGCCGAGAGCCCTGCTGTCGGTCAGTGACAAGAGCGGCCTGACCGGGTTCGCGCGCGGCCTTCAGCGCCTCGGGTTCGAGCTCTATGCCACCGGCAACACGCTGAGCGCGATCCTGGACGCAGCGATCGACGCGCACCCGATCACCGACCTGACCGGATTTCCGGAGATGATGGACGGCCGCGTCAAGACGCTGCACCCGGGCATACATGCGGGCATCCTCGCGCGGCGCGACAAGCCCGCTCACATGGAGGCGCTCGCGGGCCTCGGGCTCAAAAGGATCGACCTGGTCTGCTGCAACCTCTACCCGTTCGTGGAGACGGTGACCCGGCCGTCGGTCTCGTTCGAAGAGGCGGTGGAGCAGATCGACATCGGCGGCCCGGCGATGATCCGGGCCGCGGCGAAGAACCACGATGCGGTCGTTGTCGTCGTGAGGCCGGAGCGATACACGGAGCTGCTCGCGGCACTGCAGGCCGGAGGCCCCGACCTGGCCATGCGCCGCCGGCTGGCGGCCGAGGCTTACGCGCACACGGCGGCTTACGACTCCTGGATCGCTGCTTACCTCCGCGCCTCGGGCGATTCCAGTTTCCCACCGGAGCTGCCGTTCGCCGGCCAGCTCGTGCAGGCGCTCAAGTACGGCGAGAACGAACACCAGCGGGCGGCGTTCTACCGGTTCGGCCCGGACCCTGGCGGGCTCGGAGGCGCCAAACAGCTCCAGGGCAAGGAGGCCGGCTTCAACAACATCCAGGATGCGGCCGCGGCGTTCGAGCTGGTGAACGACTACGACCAGCCGGCTGCCGCCATCATCAAGCACATGAACCCGTGCGGCCTGGCGATTGCCGCCGACATTGCCACGGCTTACCGCATGGCGTACGAATGCGACAAGGTGTCGGCCTTTGGCGGAGTGGTCGCCGTCAACCGGCCACTTGATCGCTCGACTGCGGAGCTGATCGTCCAGATCGTCACGCACGTGGTCATCGCGCCGGCTGTCCTCAAGGAGGCCACCGAGGTGCTCGCGCGCCGCAAGGGGATGGTCGTTCTGGCCGCACAGGCGGCCCGGCGCGGGCTTTTCGACTACGACGTGCGCACGGTCGCGGGAGGCTTCCTGGTGCAGGACTGGGATCGCGCCGCCTTCGACCGCTCCTCCTGCGTCGTGGTCACCAAACGGCAGCCCACGGAGCAGGAGTGGGAGCAGCTCGGACTCGCGTGGATCGCGGTGAAACATGTGAAGTCCAATTCGATCGTGCTTTTCAACGAATGCGCCGCAGTCGGCGTCGGCGCCGGACAGATGTCGCGCGTGGAGGCGGCGCAGATCGCGATCTACCGCGCGGGCGCGCGGGCGAGGGGCTCCGTTATGGCGTCCGACGCCTTCTTCCCGTTTCCAGACGGGCTTCAGGTCGGGATCGACGCTGGCGTCACCGCCGCCATCCAGCCGGGCGGCTCGGTGAAGGATGACGAGGTGATCGCGGCTGCCGACGCGGCCGGGATCGCGATGGTGCTGACCGGCCGGCGCCACTTCAAGCATTAGGCTCCTGGCGAGATGAGCAGGCAGTTCGGTGAGGAGGGACGCAGGCTCTCATACAGTTCCTACCTCAGGCTTCTCGAACTCCTCCAGCTGCAGACCGGCCTCAGCGAGGAGCACGACGAGCTCCTCTTCATCGTCGCCCACCAGGCTTACGAGCTTTGGTTCAAGGTCGTGCTGCACGAGCTGGCGGGGGCCCGGTCACGGATCGAGGCCGACGACATCTTTTATGCACGCCATCTCCTGCGCCGTGTATACGTCGTCGAAAAATTGCTGGTCGAGCAGATCGAGGTCCTCGAGACGATGTCGCCGCAGGACTTCCTGGCCTTTCGCTCGCAGCTTGCTCCCGCGAGCGGCTTCCAGTCGGTGCAGTTCCGCGAGATCGAGTTCCTGTCAGGTGTGAAGGACCCCGCATACCTCGCCCGCATCGAGGCGACGCCCGATGAGATGAACCGCCTGCGCAAGCGCCTGGAAGAACCGTCGCTCGCCGATGCGTTCCGAGCCCTCGTCAAGCGCAGGGGCTCTCCGGCGCTGCGCGACATTTATCTGGATCGCGAGCGTCACGCTGACCTCTTCGACCTGTGCGAGGCGCTGCTCGATCATGACGAGACCTTCGCGCTCTGGCGCGCGCGGCACGTCCTCATGGTCGAGAGGCAGATCGGCGGCAAACCAGGAACGGGCGGCAGCAGCGGGGCCGACTACCTGAAGTCGACCCTCGGCAAGCGTTTCTTTCCCGAGCTCTGGGAGGTGAGGACGCAGCTGTGAAGGCGGGGTTTGCGGGTGAGCGGGCGGAGCACCAGATGAAGAAGACGCCGGTCGAGCACCCGCGCGTGACCTGCGGCACCTGCCGGATGTTCGACGGCATGGCCTG
>WNFC01037860.1_pt1 | contig 14619 bp, 13 predicted proteins | sample 5400541 | NCBI WGS metagenome assembly WNFC01 (sample SAMN13153342, study PRJNA577476) | soil metagenome | isolation source: 120 cm saprolite under Douglas fir tree site 2 hole 2 replicate 1 | place: USA:California | collected 2015-04-18
TCCTTCCTGCCCGCAAGGTAGTGGCGCGCGGTGGCGATGATCCGCGCCTGTTTGCGCGCATCGACGCTGTAAGCGGCGCCGCCGAAGTCTTTGGAGCGCCGCAACCTGACTTCGGTAAAAACGACGGTATCCCGATCCCTCAGGATGAGATCGATCTCACCCCAGCGGCAGCGGTAATGGGTTTCGATCAGAGCCAGACCCTTGCGCTGCAAATAGCCCGCCGCGATTTGCTCGGCACGATCGCCGTCTTTCATCTCGCCTTCATCTCGCGTTTTCGAGCGACACACCCACGCCGTCGCGGAACACCGCCTGGATCGGTTCGCGCTGGAGTGTATTGCCCCCGCGGTAGGAGATCCTGCCGGTCACTCCGTCCAGGTTGATGGTTTGTTGCCCCCCGATCAGCTCCCCCGCAATGCGGCAGGAGTCGATGCCGAGCGCGTAAAAGCGTTGAAGCTCCGTGGAAAGGCCTTCCAGGCGCGGATAGACCATTACCGCTGCGTGGTCCGGCTGCACGAGCCAGGGCATGTCCACGAAGCGAATGCCGTTCAGGTCCGCGTTGACGAGCGGATCGTTCTTGCCGTCGTTGACCTGAGAGGTCGCAAAGACCTGGAGCTGGTTGTTCAGATAGGGTCGCACGGTGCGCGCCTGGTCGGCCTCCGCGGCGAGAAATATGAATTGTGCCTGCGAGTCCGCCAGACCCCGGCGCAAATCGACCAAGTCCGCTCGCGCCCCGAATTCCCGCACGTCGCTGATCCTTCCGCCGAGCGCGAACCATTCGTCCGCGAAAGCCCGGCTCAGGCGCTTGGCGAGCAAGTTCGACGCCTGCACCACTGCGCCCTCGCGCAGCCCGCGCGCGAAAGCGGTGCGCGCCACCGCGCGCGCTTCGGTCTCAGCGGAAAGCCCGAAAGTGTAGAGGCGCGGCGGAAGCGGCGAGTCGCCGTCAGTGACGTTCAGAGCGAGCGTGACCACACTGACGCGGCCCGCTTGAGCGAGCGCCGTGACCCCCGAGCGAGTCAGCGGGCCCACTATGACGGCGGCGCCGCGCTGCACGGCGGCTTCGTATTCGGCGAGAATGCTTTCGGGTTGGGCATCGGTGCGCGCCACCTGCAGGGACTGGCGGTTCTCCGCGAAAACGAGAGCGGCCTGGCAGCCCAGGCGCACGGCCTCGGCTGCTCGCGAGAACTCGGGAGCGTTGAGCGGGAGCAGCAGGCCTATGGAAGGCCTTGCCACCGGGGGCCTGCTTGCCGGATCGTCGACGGCCGCGCACAATGCCGGACTCAACAACGCCAACAGAGCTAAAGAGAATTGGGCGCGAGGATCGGGAAGCATAGTGGGAGCCCGAGTGGGGCAGGTCAATTATATGTGGTGGCCACGCCCATTGGGAATCTCGAGGACATCAGCCCGCGCGCTCTTGATTCACTCGCTCATGCCGACGCCATCGCGGCGGAGGATACGCGCGTGACGGCGCGCCTGCTCGAGCGCCATCGCATCCAGGGAAAGCTGATAGCGGTGCACGGGCACAATGAACAGCGGGCCGCCGACTGGATCGTCGAGCAGCTCGCCCGAGGCAAGACCGTTGCACTGGTTACGGACGCCGGTACGCCCGCGATCTCCGATCCGGGAGCGACGGTCGTCAAAAAAGCGCGCGCCGCCGGATTCAGGGTGGTCCCGATTCCTGGGCCGAACGCCGCGGTCACCGCCCTTTCGGCATCGGGCATCTCCGAAGGGCCATTTCTGTTCGCGGGTTTTCTTCCGGCAAAACCAGGCCCAAGGCGCAAGGCGCTCGAGCGCCTGAGCATGTTGCCGTATGCGCTCGTGTTCTACGAGGCGCCGCACCGCGTCGTCGAATGCGTCGAGGACATGTCGGCGGCGCTGGGCCCCGAGCGCATCCTCGTGATCGCGCGCGAGCTGACGAAACTCTTCGAGCAGATCCATCGGTGCCGTCTCGGCGAAGCGGCGGCCTGGCTCCGCGAGGACGCCGACCGCGAGCGCGGCGAGTTCGTGCTGATCGCCGAGGGCGCTGCGGTCCGAGGCGAAAACGCGAAGCTCGATTGGGAGCGCGTGCTCACTACGCTCATCGTGGAGCTGCCGCTTGCGCACGCGGTGAAGCTCACCTGCAAGCTCACCGGAGCGAAGAAGAACGCGGTGTACGCGCGCGCCTTGCAGCTCGCGCGCGTTGCCAACCCCCGGCGATCCTGATTCCGTGCAATCCCTGACCCTTACCCGGCCGGACGACGCTCACCTGCACCTTCGCGACGGCGCCGCGCTCGCGAGCGTGCTCCCCCACACCGCGCGCGTATTTGCGCGCGCCGTCGTCATGCCGAACCTCAGGCCTCCTGTCACGGATACTGGACTCGCAGCGGCCTACCGAGGCCGGATCCTTCGCGCTCTGCCGAGGGGCTCCGATTTCGAGCCCCTCATGACCCTCTATCTGACCGATAACACCAGTGCGGAGGAGATCGCGCGCGCGAAAAAAACTGGCTTCGTATGCGGCGTGAAGTACTACCCGGCGGGCGCAACGACGAATTCGGAGGCTGGTGTCACACGCATCGAGAGCGCCCATCCGGCGCTCGCGGCCATGGAAGAGCACGAGCTGCCCTTGCTCGTTCACGGAGAGGTCACGACTGCGGGCGTGGATGTTTTCGATCGCGAGCGCGTGTTTCTCGAGACGGTCCTTGCCGACATCGCCCGCCGCTTCCCGCGGCTTCGCATCGTGGTCGAGCACGTGACTACGCGCGAGGCTGTGGAGTTCGTGTTGGCGGAAGGGCCTCACATTGCCGCCACGATCACCGCGCACCACCTGCTCTACAACCGCAGCGCGATGTTCGCGGGCGGTTTCCGGCCGCACTATTACTGTCTGCCGGTGCTGAAGCGCGAGGAGCACCGCGAGGCGCTGGTGCGCGCGGCGACGAGCGGCAATCCGAAATTCTTCCTGGGCACCGACAGCGCGCCGCATGCCCGCGCCGACAAGGAGACGCCGTGCGGGCACGCGGGCATCTATACGGCACACGCGGCGATCGAACTCTATGCGGAGGTCTTCGAGCGGGCCGGGGCGCTAGCCAAGCTCGAAGCCTTCGCCAGCTTCCACGCGGCGGATTTCTACCGCCTGCCGCGAAACCGAGGCTCGATCACTTTGCGCAAGGAGACCTGGACGGTGCCTGGCGAGATCCCGTTCGGCGCGGCGACGCTCGTGCCGCTGCGAGCGGGCGAATCCGTAGGATGGCGGCTCGCCTGACGGGGACCGCCGAGCGCAGGATGCCTGCGCTCGATGCGCCGATCTTCACGGCGCTCACGCCTCTGCTCGGACGGCTGCCGCGAGACCGGCTTCCCCGGCACGACGAGCTCAATGCGTTGACTGTCCCCGAGGGGGTGAGCGGCGGCGGCGCGCCGATCCGTTTCGTGCCGCCGGCCGCGCCCTCGAGGGAGTTCTCGGCGCAATACGAGGTCCGCATCTTCGAGACCGGAGAGGTGCAGACGCGGCCGGACAACTGGCACGATCTGTTCAACGCGCTCGTCTGGATCGCGTTTCCGAGAACCAAGGCGGTCCTGAACAGGCACCATTGCGAAGAAATCCGCGCGCGTCGCGGCGAGCGGCTCAGAGGCACGGCCCGCGACGTGCTGACTCTCTTCGACGAGGGCGGAATCATCGTCGCCGCGGCGGACCCGGGGTTGCCGGCTCTGTTACGCGAATTCAGGTGGAAGGAGCTGTTCTGGGGGCGCCGCGCGGAGGTGCTGCAATCGATGCGCTTCTATGTGTTCGGCCACGCGATCTACGAAAAAGCGCTCGAACCCTACGCGGGAGTGACAGCAAAGGCCCTGATCGTCGATGCCGCGCCCGGTTTGCTCGATGCGCCATTGGAGCGGCAGCTCTCCGAACTGGACGCGCGCGCGGCGGACTATTTCTCCGGGACGCAAGCCCTTGCCTCGACGCGCAACCTGTCGCCGCTGCCGATCCTCGGCATTCCTGGGTGGGAGCCGGCCAACGCCCGCGAGGAGTATTACGACGACCCCTCGCAATTCCGGCCCCGGAGGTAAAACCGGGGACAGAGCCCGGTTTTACGGAAACGCCGGCAGGGTGGGCTCGATGCCGTGTGCGGTCGCTTCCGGATGGCGGCGGCTGACCAGCTCCTTCAACTCTTCGATCCGCGAGGGCGGCACATCGACCATCAACAGGATCTTGCCTGCGTCGATGTCCTTCTGGAAGGGCTTCAGCCGCGTGTTCGGAACCGACAAGGCCACGAGGCTCGCAGCCCAGGCGCCGAAGACCGCGCCGATCACGGTGCCGATCAGCACCGTGACAAGCTGCAGCGTGACTCCTTCCGGCGGAGTCAGATAGATGTAGATGCCGATCACGAATCCGCCTAGGCCGCCGATCACGAACCCGAGCTCGGCGCCATGCACGGCGTCCGATTTCTGAAGGGCGTTCGCCTCGTGCAGCTCGCCCAGGGACATTCCTCGCCTGGCGAGGAAGTGCATGGATCGATCCTCGACCCGCGCAAGCAGCAGATCGTTGGCCGTCCGGATGGCGCTGCCCAAATCGGGCAGCAGGAAGTACAGTCTGCGTCTCATGCCGGGTCTCCTCCTTATAGAAACACGACTGCCCGACCGTTCTTACGCCGCGGCACTCCCGAAGTCAAGCCGCCCGCGTCGCGATGCGGTAAAATCGCCGCCGAAGCTGGCCAGACAGTCGCTGGCAAATGTTCTACCTGCCAGAGGAAAGTCCGGGCTCCACAGAGCAGGGTGCTGGGTAACGCCCAGGCGCCGCAAGGCGACGAAGAGGGCCACAGAGACGAGTCGTGACGAGTGGTTGATAAGACTACGCGTTGCGGGTGAAACGAGGCAACCTCCACCTGGAGCAACATCAAATAGGCGGACGACGACGTGGCTCGCTGAGTCCGCGGGTAGATGGCTCGAGCCCCGGGGCAACCCGGGGCCTAGAGGAATGACTGTCCAAGACAGAACCCGGCTTATCGGCCAGCTTCACTTCTTTTTTCGTCAGCGCGCCGCGCGCTGAACCCACTCCGTGATCGTGACATGAACTCGAGGAAAGCGAGCTCGACCGGCGTCCCGGCCGCGCGCAGCTGGTCGCGGACGCCCTCGAGCGGCTGCGCCCATTCGGGCTCGCGCGCGCCGTGGGCGAAGAGAATGACGGCCCTTGAAGACATGGAAAGCCGAGCTTAACGGCGGGCGGTACCGCGGTCAAAGAGGTTTGTTCGCCGACGCTTGCATATTGCGGCGCACTTTTGGCTTAATGGTTGCCCGATAAAAGCTCCTCCAGGGAGGTTTCCATGACGCTGTTCAATCGCGCGGGCGCGGTTTCCGCCGGTTTCGCGCTCGTCCTTTGCGCCTGGGTCGTCGGCGCGCAGCCGCTGCCGGTGGCGAAACCTGAGCAGGTGGGGATGTCGGCGCAGCGCCTGGCGAAGATCGGCGAGGCGCTGAAGAAGGAATCCGCGGACGGGAGCTTCCGCGGCGCGGTGGTCATGGTGGCGAGGAAGGGCAAGCTCGTTTACCAGGACGCGGTCGGCATGCAGACGGCCTCCGCGAAGATGACGCCGGAGGCGATCTTCCGCATCTATTCGATGACCAAGCCCCTGGTGTCGGTGGCGGCGATGATGCTGGTCGAGGACGGCGTCGTCCAGCTAACCGATCCAGTGAGCAAGTACCTGCCGGGCTTCGACAAGCTGCAGGTGAGCGTGCCGAGCAAGGACGCGGCGGGCAACACGACCTACGCGCTCGTGCCGCAGGAGCGCCAGATGACGGTGCAGGACCTGCTGCGCCACACCTCGGGGCTCGCGTACGGCGAGATCACGCAGAACGCGCCGGTCAAGGACGGCCTCGAGCGTATCGGCGTGTACCGCAAGGACATGGACTACGAAGCGCGCAACCTCGCGCCTGCCGAGCAGATCGAGAAGATGGCGACGGTGCCGCTCGCGTTCCAGCCCAGCACGACTTGGCACTACAGCCTGTCCGTGGACATGCTGGGCCGCGTGGTGGAGCGCGCCTCGGGGAAGCGCCTTGCGGATTTCCTCGAAGAGCGCCTCTTCAAGCCGCTCAGGATGAAGGACTCGGGCTTCTGGGTGCCGGCGGCCAAGATGCCGCGACTCGCCGAGTCGCTGGAGAAGGACCGCTTTGCCGGCCGCGGCTTCCTGCTGATCGACGTGTCCGCGCCACCGAAGAACGACTCCGGCGGTGCGGGCGGCGTGTCCACCGCGGCGGACTACCTGCGCTTCTGCCAGATGCTGATGAACGGCGGCACGCTGGACGGCGCGCGGGTGCTGAGCCGCACCACCGTGAAGCTTATGACCTCGGATCACCTGGGCAACTTCATCCAGCAGCCGGTGCAGCCGGGTGAACTGCTGCTCGGCACCAAGGGCTACAGCTTCGGCCTCGGCTTCGCGGTGCGCACGAGCGACGGCGTCGCGGGCGTGCCCGGCGCGGCCGGCGAGTTCATGTGGGCGGGCTACGCCGGCACTTACTTCTGGGTGGACCCGAAGGAGCAGGTGACCGCAGTGCTGATGACGCAGGCGGCGAGCCCGCAGCGCGCGTATTTTCGCAAGCTCGTGAAGCAACTCGTCTACCAGGCGATCACGGACTAGGCGTTCACGCGGTCGGACGACCTCGCGAACGACCTCCAGGAGTACGAGGCGCTCGGCAACGGGATGAGGACGCCGTTCTGCATCGACTCTTTCAGCCCGGGGCGATTGCGAGGTGCAGATCCGCATCGGCCGCGGTGTCGGTGCGGCGCGGATCGACCACGATGATTTTCAAAGACGGATTTGCGGCCCGCGCGGCCTCGATGCGGCGGTACAGAACCGGGTGCGCCACCGCCATGTTCGAGCCGGCGATCAGAATGCATTGCGCGAAATCAATGTCCTCGTAGCAGGCGGGCGGGGCGTCCGCGCCGAGCGTCGCCTTGTAACCCGCCGCCGCCGAGGACATGCACAGCCGCGAATTGGTGTCGATGTTATTGGTGCCGATGAGGCCCTTGGCGAGCTTGTTGAAGACGTAGTAATCCTCGGTGAGAAATTGGCCGGACACGTAGAACGCGACGCTGTCCGGGCCGTGCTCGCGAATGACCGCGGCGAAACGATCGGCTGCATGATCGAGCGCCTCGTTCCAGGACACGCGCCTACGCGGCTCGCTTCCATTGCGGCGCAATTCGGGATGGCGGGCGCGCGCATCGGGCTGTGCGCAGAGGTGCAGCGTGGTCCCTTTGGTGCACAGGCGCCCGAAATTGGCAGGGTGATCGGAATCGCCGCGCACCCCGATGATGCGTTCTCCCTCGCTCTGGATCACCACGCCGCAACCGACGCCGCAGTAGCAACAGGTTGATTTTGTTTCCTTCATCGTCGACTCCCCTCCTTCTCTATGAAATTTGTTGTTGCAATGCCCATGCCATGTGCACTCCGTGGCACGGCAATTGCACTGGATAGACCTGATGCTTCGCATGCGCGTGCTGATCGTCGACGAATCGCCCGAGCGCTCCGCGGTACTGCGCGAAGGGCTGGAGCGCGCCGGCTACGAGGTTGCCGCGGCGCTCGCCGCCCCGATCGAGTTGCTGCGCGCGGTGGAGCAGGTCCGTCCCGACGTCATCATCATCGATACCGATTCGCCCAGCCGCGACGTGCTGGAGCACGTGGTGATCATCAGCCGCGACGAGCCGCGCCCGATCGTGATGTTCGCGAGCGACGACGCGCCCGACACCATTCGAGACGCCGTGCGCGCGGGCGTTTCCGCCTATGTGGTCGACGGGCTGGATGCGGCGCGCGTGAAGTCCATTGTCGAAGTCGCGGTGGCGCGATTCGACGAGTATCAGCGGCTGCGCGCGGAATTGGCGGACGCCAATCTCAAGCTTTCGGAAAGGAAGCAGGTCGAGCGCGCCAAGGGCATCCTGATGAAGAGCCGCGGCGTGGGCGAAGACGAGGCTTATCAGATGCTGCGACGGATGGCGATGGACCGCGGAAAGCGCCTGGGCGAGATCGCGCAACAGCTTATCGATATGGCGGATCTGTTGACTTAAGGCAACCCAAGTTAGTGCGAAAGCGAGTTTTGCTGCACTGCAACCGTGCGGTGTGGGTAGCATCCTTGCGTCCGGATTCGGAGAAGAGTTGATTCAAGTTTCTGTTTCTGTTTAGGAATCACGCAGCGTAGTGGTGCTGGCACATCGATTGCGTAAGAGCTGAGCAAGCTGCGGCCAATGGCGGTCGCGGCAGGAACGAAGGCGTTCATTTGCGGGAGTCCCGCGATTGAACGCCTTTTTGTTTTTTGCACGGAGAGCGAAATGAATGAACACAGGATTGCACGAAGGAAATCCGCAAAGCGCCGCGACTTCCTCAAGCGCGCGGGCGCGGCCGGCATCATGAGCCTCGTTCCCGCCGCGGTGAGGAGCGCCGCGTGGGCCGCGGGCTCGGATGCGCCGGAGAAAAAGGAAGTGAAGATCGGCTTCATCCCACTCACCGACTGCTCCTCAGTCGTGATGGCCTCGGTGATGGAATTCGACAAGAAGTACGGCATCAAGATCGCGCCGTCGAAGGAAGCTTCTTGGGCGGCGGTTCGCGACAAGCTGGTGAACGGCGAGCTCGACGCCGCGCACGTGCTCTACGGATTGATCTACGGCGTGCAGATGGGCATCGGCGGGCCGAAGAAGGACATGGCCATCCTGATGAACCTCAACCACAACGGCCAGGCCGTCACGCTATCCAGCAAGCTGAACGAGAAAGGAGTGAAGGACGGCGCGAGCCTCAAGGCGCTCATCGACCGCGAAAAGCGCGAGTACACGTTCGCGCAGACCTTTCCCACGGGCACGCACGCGATGTGGATCTACTACTGGCTCGCCGCGCACGGTATCCACCCGTTCAACGACGTGAAGGCGATCGTCGTGCCGCCGCCGCAGATGGTGGCCAACATGCGCGTTGGCAACATGGACGGCTTCTGCGTCGGCGAACCGTGGAACAACCGCGCCATCGTCGACAAGATCGGCTTCACCGCCAATACGACGCAGGAGATCTGGAAAGACCACCCGGAGAAGACGCTTGGCACGACCGCGGAGTTCGTGCAGAAGTACCCGAACACCGCGCGTGCGATGACCGCAGCCGTCATCGACGCCGGGCGCTGGATCGACGCGTCGCTCTCCAATCGCCAGAAGACCGCCGAGACCGTGGCCGACAAGTCCTACGTCAACACCGACAAGGACGTAATCCTCGCGCGCATGCTCGGCCGCTACGACAACGGCATCGGCAAGAGCTGGGACGATCCGAACTACATGAAGTTCTACAACGACGGCTACGTCACCTTTCCGTTCCTGTCCGACGGCATGTGGTTCATGACCCAGCACCGACGCTGGGGTCTGCTCAAGGAGGACGTGGACTACCTCGCGGTGGCGAAGAAGGTCAACCGCATCGATATCTACAAGGACGCCGCCGCGGCTACGAACACGAACCTGCCCAAGGAACCGATGCGCAGCGCGAAACTGATCGACGGCGTCACCTGGGACGGCAAGGACCCGAAGAAGTACGCGGGCTCGTTCAAGATCAAGGTCGCTTGATGGAATCGCCGAACTGGAGCCGTCGATGAGCGCCCGACCCGCCATTGTGCATACGCTGAAGCCGCCGCGCGTCGAGATCGGCCCCGCCGATGCCTCGACGCAGCTGCATCCGGCGATGAATCAGGCGAGCTCCGCGCCCGAGCCGCCGCTGTACGTTCGCACCAGGGCGCCGGAGTGGCTGCCGCGCCTGCTGGCGCCCATCATCGGCCTCGCGCTGTTCGTCGCCCTTTGGGCGATCATCGCGAAGGCCGGCGGACGCCTGCCCGATCCGGTGTCGACCTGGCATTCGGCAGTCGATGTCTTCAGCAACCCGTTCTACAAGAAGGGGCCGAACGACCAGGGCATAGGCTGGAACGTGCTCACTTCTCTGGGACGGGTCGGGATCGGCTTCGGGGCAGCGGCGCTTGTCGGCATCCCCCTGGGATTCATGATCGGGCGTTTCCGGTTCCTCTCCGACATGGCGGCGCCGATCATCAGCATCCTGAAGCCGGTGTCGCCGCTCGCCTGGTCAATCTCTCAGAGTGGACGGTGTTCAGGAAGATTCTGTTCCCGGCAGTGCTCCCGTACATGATCACCGGCGTGCGCCTGTCGATCGGCGTGGCGTGGCTGGTGATCGTTGCGGCAGAGATGCTGACCGGCGGCGTCGGCATCGGCTTCTGGGTGTGGGACGAGTGGAACAACCTCAACGTCCAGCACATCATCATCGCCATATTCACGGTCGGCGTCGTCGGCCTCGCGCTCGAGCAGAGCATGATCCTGCTGGCGCACCGCTTCAGCTACGACTAAGGACGACATGAGCGAGCGCTATCTGCAAATCGACAAGGTGCGCATGGTGTTCGAGACCAAGAAGGGGCCGTTCTGCGCGCTGGAGGAAATCAGCCTCGACATCCACGCCGGCGAGTTCGTTTCGCTGATCGGGCACTCCGGTTGTGGAAAATCGACGCTGCTCAACATCGTCACCGGGCTGCTCGAGCCCAGCGACGGCCATGTCTTTCTCGCCAACCGCGAAATCACCGGGCCGGGCCCCGACCGCGGCGTGGTGTTCCAGAACCATTCGCTGCTGCCCTGGCTCACCTGCTTCGAGAACGTCCAGCTCGCGGTGGAGCGCGTGTTCGGAGCGACGGAGAAGAAGAGGGCAGTGAAAGAGCGAGTGCACCGGGCGCTCGAGCTGGTGCAGCTCGGGCACGCCGAGCACCAATACCCGCACGAGCTCTCGGGCGGAATGAAGCAGCGCGTCGGCATCGCCCGAGCGCTGTCGATCGAGCCCAAAGTCCTCTTGCTCGACGAGCCTTTCGGGGCGCTCGACGCCCTGACGCGGGCGCACCTTCAGGACGAACTGATGGGGATCGTCGCGGCCACCGGCAGCACGGTCCTCATGGTGACGCACGACGTCGACGAAGCGGTGCTCCTCTCGGACCGCGTCGTCATGATGACCAATGGCCCGGCGGCGACGATCGGAGGGATCCTCGCCATCGACCTGCCGCGCCCGCGCGACCGCATCGCGCTCGCGGGCAACAAGCAGTACGTGGCATCGCGCGCGGAGCTGCTGGAGTTTCTGTATCTCAAGCAGATGCGCAAGGCCGCGTGAAGTGAGCGAGAAGGAAGCAGGAGGAGGACGCGAATGAAGGTCGTGGTCGTCGGGAACGGCATGGTGGGCCAGCGCTTTCTGGAGCAGCTGGTCTCCCGCAAGAACGGAGCTTCGCCCGAGGTCACCGTTTTTTGCGACGAGCGGCGCGCGGCCTACGATCGCGTTCAGTTGACCAGCTTCTTTTCCGGGAAATCCGCCGCCGACCTCAGCCTGGTTCCTGCCGGATTTTTCGATCAGCACGAAATTGCGCTCCGGCTCGGCGACAAGGCGGTCGCAATCGATCGCACGCGCAAGCTCGTGCGCTCCGCGCGCGGCCATGAACTGCCGTACGACAAGCTGGTGCTCGCCACCGGCTCCTACCCCTTTGTGCCGAGCCTGCCCGGGGCCGAATGGCCGGACTGCTTCGTCTACCGGGCGATCGAAGACCTGGAGGCGATTCGCACCGCCGCGGGCCGTGCGCGGGTCGGCGCCGTCATCGGAGGTGGGTTGCTTGGCCTCGAGGCCGCCAAAGCGCTACACGATCTTGGCCTGGAGACTCATGTGGTGGAGTTTGCACCGCGTCTGATGGCCGTGCAGCTCGACGACCCGGGCGGGCGGCTGCTGCGCCGTAAGATCGAAGCACTGGGCGTATCGGTACACGTTTCCAGGCAGACGAAGGAGATCGTCGGCGGCACCGGATGCCGCCACAAGCTGCTGTTCGCCGACGGCGCCGCGCTGGAAACGGACATCACCGTGTTCTCCGCGGGCATTCGCCCGCGTGATCGGCTCGGACGGGCAGCCGGACTCTCGATCGGCGAGCGCGGCGGCATCGTGGTGAATGATCATTGCCAGACCAGCGACCCGGACATCTACGCTCTCGGCGAGTGCGCGCAGTGGAACGGCCGCATCTATGGGTTGGTTGCGCCGGGCTACCAGATGGCGGAGGTCGCCGCGCGGCACGTGGCGGGCGAGGAGGGCGCGCAGTTCCTCGGCGCCGACATGAGCACCAAGCTCAAGCTCATGGGCGTGGATGTAGCTTCGATCGGCGACGCGCACGGCGCGACGCTGAACGCCCTTAACTACGTCTATACCGACGAGGCGGCGGGTGTCTACAAGAGGCTCGTGATCTCCGGCGACCGCAAGTACCTGCTCGGCGCGATCCTGGTCGGCGGCGCCGACGAATACGGCAGTCTCCTGCAGATGGCGCTGAACCCCCTGCCGTTGCCCGAGCACCCCGAAGACCTGATCCTGCCGGCGCGCGAAGGCGCGAAGAAGGGCCTCGGGGTGGACCTGCTGCCTGCGTCGGCCGCCATCTGCACCTGCAACAACGTGAGCAAGGGCGGGCTGTGCGATGCGATCGCAGCAGGCTGCGCGAGCCTCGGCGCGCTGAAGAAGGCGACCAAAGCCAGCACCACCTGCGGCGGCTGCGGCCCGCTCGTAAAACAGATTCTGGACTGCGAGCTGAGAAAGCGCGGCATCGACGTGAAGAACCATCTGTGCGAGCACTTCGACTACTCGCGCCAGGAGCTGTTCCACCTTATACGCGTGGGCAAGCTTATGAGCTTCGACGCCGTCATCGCCAAGCACGGCCGGGGCCGCGGCTGCGACATCTGCAAGCCCGCCCTCGCGTCGATCTTCGCCTCGTGCTGGAACGAGATGATCCTGAAGCCCAGGCACGCGCCGCTGCAGGACACGAACGATCACTTCCTCGCCAACCTGCAGAAGAACGGCACGTATTCGATCATCCCGCGGGTTCCCGGTGGCGAAATCGCGCCCGAGAAGCTGATCGTGCTCGGCGAGGTGGCGAGGAAATACGCCCTGTATACGAAGATTACCGGCGCCCAGCGCATCGACCTGCTCGGCGCGCGCGTGGAGCAGCTGCCGCTGATCTGGAAGGATCTGATCGCCGCGGGCTTCGAGTCCGGCCACGCCTACGGCAAGGCGCTGCGCACCGTGAAATCGTGCGTCGGCAACACCTGGTGCCGCTACGGTGTGCAGGATTCGGTCTCGATGGCGATCGACATCGAGAACCGCTACCGCGGCATCCGCTCGCCGCACAAGATGAAGATGGCGGTCTCGGGCTGCACGCGCGAGTGCGCCGAGGCGCAGGGCAAGGACGTGGGCATCATCGCCACGGAAAAGGGCTGGAACCTGTACGTCTGCGGCAACGGCGGCGTGAAGCCGCGCCACGCCGACCTGCTGGCGAGCGACCTCGACGACAAGACGCTCATCCGGTTCATCGACCGTTTTCTCATGTTCTACATCCGCACCGGCGACCGGCTGCAGCGCACGGCCACCTGGCTGGAAAACCTCGAAGGCGGCATCGACTACGTGCGCAAGGTCGTGTGCGAGGACTCCCTTGGGATCGGCGCGGAGCTCGAAGCCGACATGCAGAAGCTGGTGGACACTTACGAGTGCGAATGGAAGAAGGCGATCGACGATCCCGAGATCATGAAGCGCTTCCGTCATTTCGTGAACAGCGACGAGCCGGACTCGAACGTGGTGTTCGTCACCGAGCGCGGCCAGATCCGCCCGGCGCGGCCCGGGGAACGGGAAAAAGAACTTGAACCTGCATGAGCGCAATGCGATCCGGGCGTGCCGCCTGGAGGACATCGTCCCGAACACCGGGGTGTGCGCGCTCGTGCGCGGGCGGCAGATCGCGATCTTCCGCCTGGACGACGACAGCGTCTACGCGCTGGACAACCGCGATCCCTTCTCGAAAGCGAACGTGCTCTCGCGCGGCATCGTCGGCGATCTCAAGGGCGAGCTGGTCGTGGCATCGCCCGTCTACAAGCAGCACTTCAGCCTCGTCTCGGGCCGCTGCGTCGAGGATGCGGCGGTCCGGATACCGGTCTACCGTGCCAGGGTCGAGGACGGCTTCGTATTCGTAGAGATCTCCGAGGTATCGACCACCTGCTGCTATTGCGGGATCGGATGCGGAGTCCTTGCGTCGGTTTCCGGCGACACCATCACTTCGGTGAGAGGCGATCCGGCTCACCCCGCCAACTTCGGTCGGCTGTGCACCAAGGGCCTGTCGTTGCACAAAGCCGATCCTTCGTTCCGGGGACTGTTCCCGGAAATACACGGCCAAAGAAAAACCTGGGACGAGACCCTGAGGTTCCTTGCCGAGCGCTTCGGGAAGACCATCGCGGAGCACGGTCCCGACTCGGTGGCGTTCTACGTCTCCGGCCAGTTCCTCACCGAGGACTATTACGCCTTCAACAAGCTTGCCAAAGGGCTGATCGGGACCAACAACATCGACACCAACTCGCGCCTCTGCATGGCGTCCGCGGCGGCGGGCTACAAGCAGACGCTAGGCGCGGACGCGCCGCCCGCCTGCTACGAGGACGTCGACTCGGCGGAATGCGTCTTCGTCGCCGGCAGCAACACCGCCTGGGCTCACCCGGTTCTCTTCAGGAGGATCGAACGGGCGAAGCCGAAACACCTGATCGTCGTCGACCCGCGAAAGACCGAGACCGCGTGCTCGGCGACGCTGCATTTGCAGATC
>WNFC01005463.1_pt1 | contig 14616 bp, 16 predicted proteins | sample 5400541 | NCBI WGS metagenome assembly WNFC01 (sample SAMN13153342, study PRJNA577476) | soil metagenome | isolation source: 120 cm saprolite under Douglas fir tree site 2 hole 2 replicate 1 | place: USA:California | collected 2015-04-18
GGACGCCGAGAGCGTCGAGGTTGGCGTCGGTTCCACCGTCGCCGAGGTTTACGACGCGCTGCGAAAGTCACACCCGGCGCTGGACTCGAATCGGGAATCGGTGCGAGCCGCGGTCAACCAGGAGTTCGCCGAATGGGACGTGATAGTTGCCGACGGCGACGAGGTCGCGTTCATCCCGCCGGTGAGCGGAGGGGCGCACGCGGTCGGCGTGTTCTTCGAGATCACCACCGATCCCCTCGACGCTCGGCGCCTTGAAGCGGCGGTGGCGCACAAGAGCGCCGGCGCGATCTGCACGTTCACGGGCGTCGTCCGCGACAGCTCGCGAGGCCGGGCGGTGACGCACCTCGACTACGAGGCCTACGTGGACATGGCCAAGGCCGAGATGCGCAAGATCGCCGGCGAGATCGCCGAGCGCTGGCCCGAGGCCCGCGTCGCATTCGCCCACCGCACCGGCCGCCTCGAGATCGGCGAAGCGTCAGTCGTCGTCTCGGTGTCGTGCCCTCATCGCGCCGAGGCGATCGACGCATGCAGGTTTGGCATCGACCGCCTCAAGGAGTCGGTGCCGATTTGGAAGAAGGAGCATGCATCCGACGGCACGTTCTGGATCGAGGGCAACCAGTCGAAGCCGGCGGGTGCTCCTAGTCCTTCACGCGAGCGACCGACACCCCGTCCCTGATGGGGACGACCACGCTCTCGAGACGAGGATCCTTCGCCACGGCCGGACCACCTCGCCCTGCCGTAAGGCGTTGTCGGCGATCAGCAGCGCACCGCCGTCGAGGTGCTGCATGCACAGGTCGAACACCGTTCGAGTGACGTCCTCGGTGGGGAAGGAGTTGAGAAGGTCGATGAAGCAGGCGTCAAATCGCGCGTCCAGCTTTTCGAGGCCGGTGACCGCGTCCTGCTCGCGGACCAGCACCTGCTTGGCGAGGCCCGCGTCGGCGAAGTTGGACCGTGCCCTTGTGGCTCGCTCAGGGTTCATCTCGAACGTCGTCAGGGTGCCGCCGGAGGTGGCGCGGAGCAGCCAGATCCCGCTGTAGCCGGTGGCGGTCCCGAGCTCGAGCAGCCGCTTTGCCCCGGCGATTCGCACGAGCAGAGCCAGGAATGCGCCCTCGTGGGCATCGACGATCGGGATGCCCTCGCGGTGCGCCTCTTCCTCCATGCGCGCAAGCACCGCATCCCGCGGCGGCAGCAAGGCGTCGAGGTACTGCTGGAGCTCGTCCGTGACCTGCACTGTATTCATGGCGTCACACTCTCCGGAGCGAGAACTTCGAGCACGCGATCGATCTCCTTTTCAGTGTTGTAGAAGTGCGGTGACAGCCGCACGAAGTCGCGATGCGTGCGCGCGATCACGTGCGCCGCGGCGAGATCGCGCAGCACCTCTTGCGGCCCCGCACCCCGCTTTCGAAATGACACTATGCCCGACGACTCGGCGCGACGTCGAGGCCACGGCTCGACTAGCTCGTAGTCGCGAGCGGCCAGGCCCTCGGCCAGCCGCGCCGACAGGTCGAGCACGCGACGCTCGATCACTTCTCCGCCAACCTCCAGGAGCAGCTCGAGCGCGGCCGCGAACGCGGCGGTGTCCAGCATTGAGACGACAGATTCCTCGAACCGGCGGGCGCTGGGCGCCAGCGTGAGGTCGTACTCGAAATACCGGTCGAAACCGACCACCGAGCAGACGCCCACGATGGGCGGTCGCAGCCGTTCGAGGAGGCCAGGCACGCAGAAGCAAAAGCCGATGCCGGCCGGGCCGATGAGCCATTTGCCGGCGCCCGCGGCGCAAAAGTCGATGGGCATACGGCCGACGTCTACGCGGAGCGCGCCGACGCTCTGCATGACGTCGACGGCGAAGATGATCCCGCGCCGTCGGCATTCGGCTCCGATGTTCTCGATGTCGAGCCTGAACCCGTTCCAGAACTGGACGTGCGAGAGCGCGACCACGCGCGTACGCGCATCGACGAGCCTGAACACCTGCTCCGGCGAGGCGCGGCCTTCGACCGGCTGCGCCTGCCGAAACTCCACGCCCCTGTCCGCAAGCGACATCCAGGGGTAGACGTTGGCCGGGTACTCGCCGTGCGCGCCGACCACGTTGTCCCCCTGCTTCCAGTCCAGGCCTTGGGCCAACAAAGACATCCCATGCGCGGTGCTGCGCGTGAGCGCAATCGAGTCGGACGAACCGTTGATGAGTCGAGCGACCAGGCCGCGCGTTCGATCGGCCTCGTCTTGCGATGAATGGTCCTTGTATGGCCGTTCGAGCGACGCCTGGACGACCCGCCCGACGGCGGCGGCGACGCGCTGCGACATCGGAGAAACGCCGGCGTGGTTCATGTGGATGTAGTTGGCCGTCAGAGGGATGAGGCTGCGGGCTTCGATCGGGTCCACCCGAGCTCCTACCGTTTCGCCAGGTATGACGCGACCATCGGCTGCAGCGTGGCGATGTAGGCGTCGAGGCGATCGATGGCGACGGATAGCACGCCCTCGTCCAGCTGCGGCGCGGCCAGGGTCTCGTAGAGCCGGGTCCAGCCACGATCCCACGGCTCGAGCTCAGCCCGCGGCAGGCGCGCCTTCACCTCCACCATGCGCTCGCGGAAATAGTCGAAGGCGTCCTGGTTGGCATCGGGCCGGCCCTCGAAATGGAGCCCGATCTCCAGCCGGCCGTCGCCGGTGTGGTGCCAGGCCTCGAAATGAAACTCGGGGCGGCCGAAATGGATCTTGAGGAGGCGGCTGTGACCTCGGCTGGTCTCGAACGCCCTGAGGTCGTGGGGGAGCTTCGACTTGACGCCTTTGCGCAGCCCGGAGAAGAAGTCGCTTGGGGCCAACGCGGCCGCGCGTGCCAACGCCTCCGAATATATCTCGTAAAGTTGGGCGCAGTGGCATACATCCCCACCGTCACCGAGAACGAGGGCGGCAACCGCGAGCGCTCGTTTGACATCTATTCGAGGTTGCTCAAGGACCGCATCATCCTCATCGGCCGTCCCATCGACGATGTGGTCGCGAACCTGGTCGTGGCCCAGCTCATCTACCTCGCCGCCGACGACCCCGAGAAGGAGATCCAGATCTACGTCAACTCGCCCGGCGGCGCCGTCAGCGCCGGATTCGCGATCTACGACACCATGCAGTATGTGCAGGCGCCGATCTCCACCGTCTGCATCGGGCGCGCCGCGAGCTTCGGCACCGTGGTTCTCATGGCCGGCGCCAAGGGCCGCCGGTTCTCGCTGCCGAGCGCGACGATCCACATGCACCAGCCTCTGATCGGCGGCAAGGGTTTGCAGGGCCAGGCGAGTGACCTCGACATCCACGCGCGCGAGATCGTGCGCATCCGCGGCGTGCTCAACGAGCTCATCGCCAAGCACACCGGCCAGGCACTGGAGCGAGTCGAGCGTGACACCGACCGCGACTTCTTCCTCACGCCCGAGGAGGCTGTCGACTACGGATTGATCGATGGGCTCATCCAGCAGACGCCGGTGCCGGTGCTGGCCGCCACCCACTAACCCGCCAGAGCAGGTACCCGACCAGCAGGACCCCGACTATCGCCGGCAGCGGAGCCGGCGCGAGGGCGGCGATGAGTGCGCCGGCCGAGAGCAGCAGCCAGTCATGCCAGGCGGCTTTGCCCCAGATCGCCAGCCCCAGGCCGGCGAGCACCAGGTCGGCCGGCAGCGCATGTGGCGCGGCCAGGATCCCGCCCGCGACCAGGATCGCAGCCTGCCCTTCGAAGCCGTTTCTGCATCGCCGTGCCAAAAGCACGACGCCGACTACCGTGAGCAGGGTGAGCGCAGCGACCGCATAGAGCTGCCACGCTGGCGGCAGGAGCGTGCCGAGGTGTGGAAGGTCGACCTCGCGGCTGCCCGGCGTGATCGTGGTTCCAGTCGGCGTGAGCCAGTCGAGAACCCAGCGCGGGTTCAAAACCGCAGCGGAAGCCCACATCAGCACGCCGGCAGACGCCCATCCCGCGAGCACGCGCCAGCGCTGTGCCAGGAGGAGCGCGGCTCCCAGCGGAAGCACCAGCTGCGGTTTCATGAGAGTCAGCCCCAGCGCGAGACCGGCGAGGTAAGGACGCGAGCGAAGCGCGATCGCCGCGCCGATCCCGAGCGCGACGATGCCGTCCAGCTGCGCGTTGAGCAGCATCAGGGCGGTCGCGACCGAGGCAAAGGCGGGTAGGAGGGCGGAGGGCGGTCGCGGCCTAATGGCGAGATAGATGCCGAGAGCGAGGGCGGCGAGGCCGAACAGGATCCAGAGCCTCCCGCCGAGATCGGTTCCCAACAGCTCGAACGGGACCGCGAAGATGGCCACCCAGGCCGGCGCGAGGAAGGGGAGGATGCCTTTGATCCCGAGCGTCACCAGCGTTTTGCCGCCCGTGACCTGCGACTCGACCCTCTTCTGCTGGTCCAGGTCGTACAGGTGTCTCGGGTTCTCGACGATGAGTCGCGCGCCGGTCGCAAACGCCGGCCAGTCCGAATTGATGATGTCGCCGGGGCCCTCGGCCAGCGGATAGATCACGAAGGCTACGGCCACACCAAGGAGCGCCACCGACCCGCGCCACCTCCAGCGGGGGCTCACTCGGCCCTTTCGATTCGCAGCGCCCCGGCCACCGGCGCTATGAGCCCTCCCTGGACGAGAAGTGACAGCAGCACGACTCCGTAGGCGACGATCGAAACACGCTTATCGACCTGCGCGATATCCGCAACGGAAAGCGCGAGCGCGACCGAGAGCGCGCCTCGCAGCCCGGCCCAGAAGGTGAGGTGGCGCCACCGCCATGGAATCGCTCGCGCACGCCAATCGAGGGCGCCGAGTAGGCCGTAAACCGGGACGGCGCGGGTGACGAGCATGATCACGAACGCGACCACGACCAGCCCGGCAACTGGGAGCAGCTTCGATGCAGGGAGCGCGGCGCCGACCAGGATGAACAGGACAGCGTTGAGTACGAAGGCGAGCAAGTTCCAGAACCCCAACAGCTGCGTGCCGTGGAGCTTGCCGGTCGTCGAGCCATACCGCGCGATGACGACGCCGGCCGCGACGACGGCGACGATCCCGGACGCGTGGATGACGTCGGCCGCGAGGTAGCTGCCGTAGGCGATGACGAGGGTGGCGAGGATCTCGAGCGGGGCATCCTCGGCCGCGCGCATGAGGGCGACCCCGAGGAATCCCACCACGACGCCGATGACCGCGCCGCCGGCGGCGATCTCGACGAAGCGGACCACGGCGCCGCCAAACGAAGGCTGCCCGGCGATGATCGTCGCCAGCACCGCGCTGAACACCGCCACGCCGGTGCCGTCGTTGAACAGGCTCTCGCCCTCCAGGATCGCGGCCAGCCCCGCGGGGGCTTTGAGCTGTCGGAGCAGGGTGACAACGGCGATGGGATCGGTGGCGGCCAGGATCGCGCCCAGCAGCATGCCGGCGGCCCAGCTGAAGCCCAGCGCGAGATGAGTGAGCGTTCCGATCAAAAGCACGGTCAGCGCGACGCCCGCGGTCGCGAGCAGGCCCACCGTAGTGAGCCGGCGCCGCAGCTCGGGCAGATCGAGCGTCAGCGCAGCCTCGAACACCAGGCCTGGCACGAACGCGAGCAGGATCACGTCCGCGCTGACGTGGGGCAGCTGCTCGCCTGGGAGCAAGCCGACCACGATGCCCGCGCCGGCCAGCACCACTGGATACGGGAGAACGCGTGCGCGCCTGGAGACCAGTCCGAGGACTGTCGCCAATGCGCCAACGAGGATGAGGAGCAGCAGGAACCGCTGCTGAGGCGTCACGCGTAGTGTCCGGGGCTGGACACTATATCTCGAGGACCATGCCGTCCCGCGCCGCCTTGACCTCGGTGCCGAGCCGCTGCGTGAGGTCCGCCGCCAGCTCCCACGGGTGCGCGCGCCACACGGTCATGCCGAAGTGCGTAAGGACGGTAAGCCGCGGCTTGGCGTCGCGGATGATCCGCTCGGCGTCATCGAGGCACAGATGCGGAAGCCCCGCGCGGCACTGCATCAAGACGAGGTGGATGATCATGACCTCGGCTTTGTGCTGTTCTGCGATGCCGTCGTAGTAGGCGGAGTCGGTGACCCAGCCGAGCCTGTCTCCGAATCGGAAGCCGAACGTCTCGACCTGGTGCAAGTGGCGCGGGGTGGTCGTGAACGAGAGGCCGTTGACGCTGTATGTCGTCTCCGGCTGGAGGCGCACGACCTCTTGCGGGAATTGCCGCAGGTAACGCAGCACCACGGGATCGTCGTCGAGCGCGTCCGACGGGCAGAAGAGCCGCCCGCGGTGGCGGAAGCCGCCGTCGGTCATGGCTTCCACCATCACGTTGACGTCGCCACAGTGGTCTAGGTGGCGGTGGCTCACGACGATGGCGTCGAGCTTGGTGAGGTCGACCTTGCGCTTGGCGTACTGGACGACTGCGCCAGGCCCAGGGTCGAGGCTGACCCGCGCGCCTCCTTCCTCTATGTAGAGGCCTCCCGAAGCCGCCAGCTGCTTGGCGACCATGAACCGCGCGCCCGCCGTGCCCATGAAGGTGACTTTCACGTGTTGCCTCCCCGCTCGCGGGGAGGTCGGCGCGGCCCGCCGCCGTGCCGGGTGGGGGTGTTGGCCTCGGCAACTTCGTTCAGAGACGTCTCGGTCTTCTTGCCGAAATAGCGCTCGTACAGCTCGCCTACGCGGTCGAGCGTGTCGATCTCGTCCACCGGCTTGTCGTCGCGGATGCGGACGATGCGAGGAAAGCGGAGCGCATAGCCGCTCGCGTGACGGCCCGAGTGCTGAATCGAGTCGAACGCCACCTCGAGCACGACCTCCGGCTTCACGATTCGCGCCCAGCCTCGATCCTCGATCGTGATGGCGAGAAACCTCTTTGTCATCTCGGCGATCTCGGCATCGGTGAGCCCGGTGTATGCCTTGCCCACGTTGACGAGCTTGTCGCCGGCGGTGTCCTTGACCGCGAACGTGTAGTCGGACAGCACGCCCTTCCGCTTGCCGTGCCCCCACTCGACAGCGGTCACGACGACGTCCAGGGTGGCGAGCGGTCGCTTGAGCTTCAACCACGCCAGCCCGCGCCGGCCGGGCGTGTACGGGCTCGCCGGATCCTTGACCATGAGGCCCTCGTTGCCGCGCTCGCGAGTATCGACAAAGATGCGGTCGAGCTCGGCCGGGCTCGTGGCATCTTCGAGCCGGGCGAGCAGGAAGGGATGCTCGAGGCCGAGCCCCTCGAGCAGCCGGCGCCGCACTTCGAGCGGCTCGTCGAGCAGAGAGCGGCGGTCGAGCTGGAGCAGGTCGAAGATCACCAGGACCACCGGCACCTCGCGGCGAAGCTCACTGGTCACCACCTTGCGCCCGAGCCGGCGCTGGAGCTCGAAGAACCGCAGCACGCGGCCCTCTCGATGCGCAAGGACCTCGCCGTCGAACAGGACGGCGTGGCCGATTCGCGGAGCATTTTCGGCCAGCTCCGGAAACGCGCTCGTCGTTTCCTTCAGGTCGCGCGAGAAGAGCTCCACTCGTCCATCCGCGTGGTGAAGCTGGCAGCGGACGCCGTCGTACTTCTCCTCGGTCCACACTTTCTCCGCGCCCATGCGCTCGAAGACTTCGGCCGCGGTCTCGACCGGGCTCGCGAGCATGAAGCGGACCGGTTGAAAAAGGGTCACCGTGCTCGTCTCGATTTGGCCGTGCTTGACTCGTATAGCCGTTTCGCCGATGTCGCCCGTGATGAGGTGGACGCGCTTCACCTGAGTGACCGGCACCCCGAACGCTTCCGCGATGGCCGCCTCCACCAGGCCTTCCGACAGGCCGATGCGCATCTCGGTCGAGATGATCTTGACCACGAAGCGCGCGGCATCGGGGTGCAGGCGCCGCAGCAGCGCTTCCAGCGGGGCCGACTTGGCCGCGCCGCGCGCGACGCGGATCGCGTCGAGTGTTTTCTCCACCTCCTCCAGCGACACGTCCTGGTTCTCGGTGCCGCCTGCCAGCGCCTCGCCTGCCCAGTCGCCGAGGTCGGAGTGCTTGCGAAAGATGCCCTGGAGCTCATCGTCGTCACGGCGTGAGATGGCTCCGATCGTCTTGCTCAAGGCGGCCCAGCCAAGGCCAAGCGTGCGTCGCTGCGAGGGTCCGAACGGGCGGCCGCTCATAAAAATCGCAGCCCTGCGCAGGTCGGCGTCGTCCAGCGCGCGAAAGTACACCGCGAGCAGGCGCGTTTTCTCGAGGGTTGCGGACGTGCCGCCGACTGCAGCCCCGGTGCGTGCGAAATCGAGCATGTCTGGGTACGGTGGCCTATCGTAAGTCGCGTGCGTCGGTGCCCTTATCTAGAGGACCTGGTCAAAGAGCGGCGCATGCTGCTGCGCGTCTACCGGTTCGACTGCCACGTCGATCACCTGTCCAAGAGCAAGTACGCGCTGCGTGACAGCCCGCCGATCTGCGTCCGCAACTTCGAGGACTGTCCCCTCTATCAGTCCGAGAAGAGGCGCGAGGATTCCACCATCACCAGGTACACGGATTGAGCGCCGTCGATGCTCGGCAGCGTGGCGGGGGATTGAGCTGCGCCATCTGCGGGGCTCCCGCGCTGCCGCTGGATGGGATTTGCGTGTTCTGCCATGCGCCGCTTGACAAAGAAGACGAGCCGTTCGAGCTGCTGGACTACCTGGTTGAAAGGATCCCGACAGCCAAGGTCCGGCGCGGGCACCTGAATCGCGGGCCCATCAGCGAGCTGACCGTCGAAGTCAGCGGGCGCACGTTCCGCGCCCGGTGGGACAAGGAGCAGCTCGAGTTCCAGCCTCCCGTCCTGCTCACGGCATGGCTGGACCTGCTCCTCAGCCGGCTCAGCGACGCCGCCGCCGCGGACGCGGACTTGCGCCGCGCCGTGCTCCGCTCCGGGTGGGCTTTGCGCTAAAGCGCCAGGGCGAGTTGTTCCGTCGCCTCGAGGGCTGAAGCTCGCACGCCGCGTTTTCGCAGATGACGCGCGAAGTCCTCGGTGTAACCGTGCACCGTGTACACCTGGTCGGCGCCTGAAAGCTCGACGACTTCCATGAGCTCGTCGAAGTCGCAGTGGTCGGACAGGTCAAAAGTGGCGTCGGCGCCAAACAGGCGGGCGAACTCGGCGTCCTTGGCCCAGCCGGAGACGAGCGCGGTCCGGTAGCGACCGAGACGGCGAACCTCGTCCTTTCCCGCCGGCGGCGCGATCGCGACGCGACCGACCTGCATATCGGCGTCGAGCTCGATCCACTCCGGCAGCCGGGTGCCGGCGCTTTCGTATGCGCGCGCGCATGGGACACAGCGGCTTTCGAGCGCGAACTCGAAGCCGTAGGGCGCCAGAGCGAGCATCACCTCCTCGGTCTTGCCCAGCGCATGGCAGAGCAGCACCGGTGTGACGCGGCTGTCGAGCGCACGCCTGCACCAGCGGGCGATCGATTCCACCGTCGAGTCCGGGTCTCCAAAGCGGAAATGTGGCCGCCCGTAGGTGCTCTCCATGACCAGTACATGGGAGCGAGGGATGGGGGTAATGCCGCGGCCTCCGGGCTGGCGCAATTTGATATCGCCCGTGTACAGGAGGCTCGTGCCGTCGTGCACGAACCTGAGTTGGGCGGAGCCGAGCATGTGGCCTGCCGAGTGAAGCGTCAGAGTCGCCGTTCCGCGCCGCATGGGCTCGTCGTAGCCGAGCATCCGCCATCCGCGCGGGCGCCGCGCTTCAGGGATGAGCGCCAGCGTTTGCGGCGTGAGCAGCGCCTCCTTGTGCCTTCGCGCGTGGTCGGTGTGGGCGTGGGAGATGAATGCGAATGTGCGCACCACGAGGGGGTCCAGCCATAAGCTGTGCTCGGGAAGCGACACGCCGTGGTCCCAGACGACCTCGCGAGTCACGGATGAGGGAAGCCCAGGCGGAAGCGGTCTTGCGCCGCAAAAAGAGTCGCCGGCACTTCCATACCGAGCGCCGCGTACACCTCGAGCGGCATGCCGATGTCGGCCACCCACACCTCGCCCGCGAGGCCCGGACCGTCGTTTTTCATCAGGCCCGCTTTGGGGAGGCCGAGTGTCACCGTCGTGTGCGCCCGCACGCAAGGAGCGTAGGCGACGCCGGTGTCGGCGTCGAGGCCCGACGGAACGTCCACCGACACGACTTGCGCGCCCGACTCGTTGATGGCATCGATCCACAATGCGAAGTTGCCTTCTGGCGGTCTCGAGATTCCGGTGCCGAAGATCGCGTCGAGCACCATTTCCGCGCCTTCGAACAGCAGTGTCTCGGTGACGTCCACACCAACCTTGCGAAGCGCCTGGAGCTCCTTCTCGGCGGGACCGTGCAGCCGGCCCTCGTCGACACAGGCCACTGAAGCGAGTCGCCCCCAACGGTAGAGGTGCCTGGCCGCCGCGAGACCGTCGCCGGCGTTGTTGCCCACGCCGCAGGCCACGACCGTCCGGCCCGTGCAAAAGCGTGCGAGCTGCCAGCCCGCGGCCTCCATCAACCAGTCGACGGCGATGCCGAAGCGCTCGTGTGCGAGAGCGTCGGCTTCTTTGACCAGCGCGCTACTGATTACTGGAAGGTCGCTGGACGACAAAGGAGCAATAGGGGTCGCGGCGGTGGATGGAGTCCGACTGGGAGACGGCGGTGCCCAGGAGCTGCGAGAAGAGGTGAGGAGTGATCGTGCACACCTGCGGGAATTTGAGCGCGGTGTTGCGGAAGGGGCAATTGTGGATGGTCACCTTGACGCCCTCGGAGGTCTCGGTCTGCTCGGCCAGCGTGCCCGCCCGGCCGATCCAGGCGACCACGCGGTGGAGCTTGTCGTCGAAGTCGAGGCCCTCCAGCGTGGGAGCGATTGCCTTGGCGTGGCGGGTGGCCATGCGCGCGAATACCTCGTCCAGCGCGTTCGGGCCCCCCATGTCCTGTACCTCCTGCAGCACCATGGATGCGAGCTGGCCGTAGCGCTTGGGAAAGACGGAGTCGGCGCGTTCCGTGAGCGAGAAGAGGAGCGACGGGCGGCCTCGGCGCCGGCGCTCCGGGTGGCTGACCACGAAGCGGTCGCGCTCGAGGTTGGTGAGGTGCTGGCGGACGGCGTTGGCGGTGACCCCGAGGTCGGAGGCGATGGTTTCGGCGCTGGCGTGGCCCTTACGCCGGAGCAACTCCAGGACTTCCATCCGCGTGGAACGGCCGGCGATGGTGGTGGGCATATCCGGACGCTGCCGGGATGTTAGCAGAGCCATAGGCTATTTATTACAGGTGGATCTTGACAAAATCGGGGGCGTCCGTAAACTGGGAAGCCGAAGAGGTTTTAAAGATGATCAAGCAAGCCAGTCACGCCATCGAGCACATGACCGCGAAGGAGCGTCGGATCCAGCGCGCCAAGTACGCGCGCCGGAACAAGATGCACCTCATCGACAAGCTCCTGAACGAGCTCGAGATGCTCAATCTCGCCGACCAGCGGCAGATGCCGCCGGTGCTCTCGGTTGCCATCAACAAGGTCATCGAGGAGTCGCCCGAGGTGACCGTCCTGGCCCAGGCCAAGCCCGCTTCCGTGATGGAGGCGATGGACGCCCTGTACGAGATTCAGGACAGCCTGATGTACAACCAGATCGAGGACGAGTAAGGGCTCTCGACCAGTTTTCGTAAGCCTCAAGAGGCCGGTTTCGAATCCGATTCCGGCCTTTTTTCTTGCCTTGGCGCAGGCTCGCCCCTGGACTGGAGGTCGTCCACCAGCCGCTGAGCCACCGGCACCGCGATTCCCGCCCTGGCTGCCCGCCTGAGCAAAGCGCCGCCCAGCGCATCGAGCTCGATCGGTCGCCGGGCGGCCTGGTCCCGCTGCATCGACGACTCCATCGACTCGGGCACGGAGTCCAGAAGTTTGAGCACTCGTTCCCGATCAATCTCTACTCCGTCGGCTCGGGCAACGTCGGCGACCTCGCCGATCAACGCGATGGCGTCCTCGCGTCGCCTGGTGCGTATACCTCCCGCGTTGGCGCGCTCGTGCGTGGTCAGCAGCGCCATCGGCGCGAGCAGCGCGAATTTGTCCCACAACATGGCCAGCTCGTCGTCGCGGACCCGGACATCGAGGCCGGCGGCCTTCAAATGGGCGGCGATCGGCTCGACACGGTCGCGGTTGTCTGGGGAAGCGGCGATCTCGACCGCGGCGAAGGGGCTGGTGTGCCTGATCAAGCCCGCTTCCGCCTTCGTGGTCTCGATGCGGATCGTGGCCGCCACCACACTCGCGGGCGGATAAACGGTCCGCAAGTAATCGACGTGCTCGAGGCCGTTGAGAAAGGGCATGACGATGCCCCGCCCCAGGGCGTTCGCTGGTACGCGACCCACGGCATCGCTCAGCTGAGTGGCCTTGACTGTGAAAAGACATGCGTCCACGGGATCGGCCAGACGCGTTGCGGTGCTCACTGAAACGGTGAAATTGCCGAACCGCGCACTCTCGAGCCTGAGTCCACTTTGTTCGATGGCGTTCGCAGAATCGTCGCCCGCCAGCACGAGGACCGAGCTGCCTTCCCGAGCGAGCATCGCGGCCAGGAACCCGCCCACACCTCCCGGTCCAAGAACCGCCACGTTGAGCCGATCAGCGGTCATGAGGAGGAAATGATATGAGCCCCGCCAGGCACGATCGAGCTGAGTTTGTGACGGCAGCGCAACATTGCGGATGTGCCGTTCATTGAACTTGGGAGGAATCGCAGCAGATGGCCGTTGAGAGGTTCACGCGCGAACGCATCATTCACTTCGTCCGAGTCGTCGGCATCGCGGCATTGCTGGGCATTGTCGTCGGGACTGTCAGCAGCGCCGTCATCGGGGTCGGAGTCCAATATCTGGGGCCGCTGGAGGGCTACCGGCTGGGCGCGCTGGTCGGTGCGCTGATCGGCGGAGTCTATGGCGGAGCGTCGGGACTTGGCATCCGAGGCCTGGTCGGGGGCGTGTTGGTCGGGGCGCTCGTCGGGGCCGGAATCGGCAATGCCGCGTGGAACCACCAGCTGGCCGGCGCGTCCAACCCGGCGCAGTCGTTCGACCCGATCCGGTTTCCGGCAATCGGTCTGGACCGGATGCTGGTCATCGGCGCCGAGACGGGAGCGGTCGTGGGCGCCATCGCCGGCTCGATTCCAGGTGGACCGGCCACGCCGAAATCGTGAGCTAGACGCGGAAACGACTCGGGCCGACAGCTCGGCCCGAGTCACTAGCGTGGGCAGACCGCGATCAGTCGAAAGGTGACACCGCGAGGTAAACGTTCGATAGGTCGTTCACCGCGCGGTCGCGTGGGCCCAATGGGGCCAGCCCGTACCGGTGCTCGATCGTCGCGAGGATCGAGGTGGTGTCGTACTGAGTGTGGTCGACGACGAAGTTGCTGAGCAGGCGCGGCGAGATGATCAGCGCTGGGATCCTCGTCCCAGGTCCCCACATGTCGTGGGGCCCGGCCGCCCCACCCTGTCCCGGAGGCGTCACGTGGAGCTGACCAGGTGGTTGCTCCCACTTGTCTCGCTGGTGTAGCCGGGGTGCTCGTTCTCGAGCCCGATCGGCTTGACGAAGCTTACTGAGCTGAGCTTGCAGTCGGTAGTCGATGCGTTGGCGAGATCGATGAACTCCTTCTCGTCCCGAAGGTGGGTCCGGCCGGCGGTTCCAGGAGCGTAGGCGGCGAAGTAGTTGAACGGCTGGTGGTGGAACTGGAACACCTTGTTCGGGCAATTCGGATAAGCGGGGTTGGCAAACGAGTACTTGTCCCCACAGACGCCAGGCGCAGCTCCGTTGGTCCAGCCGGGGGCGCCGACATCGCCGTCGGCGTTCGACCAGCCGCCTGAGTACCAGGCCCAGCTGACGCCAGCTGAGGTGAGCTCGTCGCCGATGGTCTTGCCGGTCTGGGGTGGCAGCTTGAGGGGGTTCGACGATGTCGGCTGGTAGGTCGGCTGGATGGTGTTGACGGCGAAGTCCCCGCAGGCCACATTCGGATCAGTGGTCGGCAGCCCGCATAGCTGCGTCAACGGCTTGTCCGCCACCGGCGTGGTCTCTGAGTAGAGCTTGTAGCTGGTCGGCATACCGTTCGTGTCGAGGATCGAATTCTGTGTTGTCGGAGCGCTTGGATACGTCGGCGTCGCAGCGGCGATCAGCCACTGGTGATTGAGAAACGATCCGCCGAAAGCGCCCTGGAAGAAGTCGTCCGCGATTGCGTAATGCGGGTGCGCGGGCGAGTGCAGATATCGATAGATGGGCAGGGCCGCAGTGTCGTAGTAACCCATGGTCATCCCGATCGCATCGCTGCCCGTCACATAGCGATTCTGCCGGCCATTGTTCAACTGGTACTGCTCCTGATAGAACCGGTGCACGATGTCGCGCGTGCAGCCACCTGGAAGGTTGTTCGGGTTGGGCAGCGAGGAGCCGCCGGCGAAGGACACGCCCGGCTGTGGGCATGTCCGCGCGCTCGCCGGAATGTAGGCCTCGATGCCGAACAGCTGGTTGGTGAACCCGCTCGAGAACGACGCGCCTGTCGTCGTGTCGGTGCAGATCGCAAGTAGTGGTGGCGACATGAGATTCACGTCGTCCTGGAGCAGACAGGCGTAGGGTGCGCCGCCTCGCCCGACCTGGATGGTGTGCGCGGGGTCGGCCTTCGCGCGTCCGTTCACGCCTTCCCACGCGCCGTAGAGATTGTCGAAGCTGTGATTTTCTTCGTAGATGACGACCACGTGGTTGATCTT
>WNFC01010256.1_pt1 | contig 14616 bp, 16 predicted proteins | sample 5400541 | NCBI WGS metagenome assembly WNFC01 (sample SAMN13153342, study PRJNA577476) | soil metagenome | isolation source: 120 cm saprolite under Douglas fir tree site 2 hole 2 replicate 1 | place: USA:California | collected 2015-04-18
GGCTCCCGCCGCTTTACAGGGATTCGCTCCGGGTGTAACCGCGCACACCAGACCCCCGGAACCGGTCTTGATCCCCCTGCGCGACACCATTCCGCATCGCCACGCCCCGGTCATGACCTGGGCGCTGATCGCGATCAACGTGGTGGTGTTCCTCTACGAGCTGAGCCTGCCGCCGGAGGACCTGGAGCGCTTCATCTACTTGTTCGGAATCGTCCCGGCCCGTTACAGCCATCCGGAGTGGGCGCACTGGGTAGGACTGCGGGTCGACTACTACTGGCCGTTCCTCACCTGCATGTTCCTGCACGGCGGCTGGGCCCACATCATCGGGAACATGTGGTCGCTGTGGATCTTCGGCGACAACGTCGAGGACGTGATGGGCCCGTGGCGCTTCCTCATCTTCTACCTGCTCACCGGGATCGCCGCGGGGTTGACCCACTACTTCCTGAACATCGACTCGGTTGTCCCGACCGTGGGGGCCTCGGGCGCGATCGCCGGCGTTCTGGGCGCCTACTTCGTCCTCTTCCCGCGCTCGCAGATCGTGGTGCTGATTCCCATCTTCTTCTTCCCCTTCTTCTTCCAGCTGCCCGCGGTCACCTACCTGCTCTTCTGGTTCCTCAGCCAGATCCTGGGTGGAGCGCTGGCGGGCCTGTCGTCCTCCCAGGTGTCGGGCGTCGCCGTCTGGGCGCACGTCGGCGGCTTCGTCGCCGGGATCGCGTTCCACCGTCTCTTCATCTTGCCGCGGCGCGAACGGCCCCGGCGCTTCGGGCGAGACGAGGTCGGCATCGAGGGGGCCTGGGCGGGCTGGCCATGAACGGAGCTGGTGCGCAGGGAGGCGGAGTGGACATCGGCCAGATCTTCTGGCTGTTCTTCATCCTGTCGGCGCTCCAGCCGGTGCTGAAGCAGAAGATGCTGGAGAACGCCCGCCAGCGGCTCCTGGCCCGGATCGAGCGGCGCCGGAACACGCGCGTCATCCTGCTCGTCCACCGGCAGGAGACGATGAGCCTCCTCGGCTTTCCCCTCATGCGGTACATCGACATCCACGACTCCGAGGACGTCATGCGCGCCATCGAGCTGACGGACCCGGAGGTGGGCATCGATCTCGTGCTCCACACCCCGGGCGGGCTGGTGCTGGCGGCCACCCAGATCGCGCGCGCCATCCGCAACCGCAAGGGCAAGGTCACCGTGCTCGTGCCGCACTACGCGATGTCCGGCGGGACGCTGATCGGCCTGGCGGCCGACGAGATCGTGATGTCGCCCCACGCCGTCCTGGGTCCCGTCGACCCGCAGTTGGGAGAGTACCCCGCGGCCTCGGTGGTGAAAGCGGTGTCGAGGAAGCCGATCGCCGAGGTGGACGACAAAACGCTGATCCTCTCCGACGTGGCCGAGAAGGCGCTCATCCAGCTTCGGGAGAGCACCCGCGAGCTGCTCACCCGCAGCCAGCCGCCGGAGAAGGCGCGCGAGCTCGCCGAGCTCCTCGCTACGGGGACCTGGACGCACGACTTCCCCATCACCGTCGACGTGGCGCAGAAGCTCGGCCTCAAGGTGCGATCCGACATGCCGCCGGAGTTCCTGCAGCTGATGAGCCTCTTCCCGCAGCCGGTGCGGCGTCAACCCTCGGTCGAGTACATTCCCACCCGGCGGCACGCGGATCGCACGCAGCCGCCCCAGAACCCGGCCTGACCGGAAGCGGCGGTCGGCCCGGCGGAAGGCACGATGCGGGCGCTCATCTTCGACCTCGACGGCACCCTGATCGACACCGTCTACGCCCACGTCTTCGCCTGGCAGAAGGCGCTCGACGAGGCGGGCATGCCCATCGACGGCTGGCGGATCCACCGGCGCGTGGGCATGAGCGGCGGCCTGTTCACCCGCGCGGTGGCGCGCGAGGTTGGCCACGATCTCACGCCGGATCAGGCGGAGGCGCTGCAGCGCCGGCACGGCGAGCTGTTCCGGCAGCTCTTGCCCGAGCGCAGGCCGTTGCCCGGCGCCGTTGCCCTGCTCCGGCGGCTGCGCGAAGCCGGAGTCCCGCACGGCATCGCCACCTCGGGCCGGCGGCCGGAGATCGACGCGTCGCTCGCCGCTCTCGAGGTGCCCAGGGACATGGTGGTGGTGGAGCGAGGCGACGTGAGCCGCGCGAAGCCGGCCCCCGACCTCTTCCTCGCCTGCCAGCAGCGTCTCGGCGTCTCCGCCCAGGACTGCTACGTGGTCGGCGACGCCGTCTGGGACCTCCTCGCCGCCCGGCGCGCCGCCATGCTGAGCGTCGGCGTGCTGAGCGGCGGCTATGGCGAGGACGAGCTGATCCGCGCCGGCGCCTATCGCGTCTACCGCGACGCCGCCGAGCTGGACACCTGGCTGGACGAGCTGGGCGTGCTGGACTGACCAGTCGCCGCCGTATTCGGCGGCGCTAGTCGCCGGGTACGCCGCTGCTCCCCTTTCCGCGCGCAGTCTGGGCGGAACTCCTGAAACATACGACAGCGCAGGCCTGCAGGCCCACCTATGAGCCGTGCTTTGATCCTTTGCACTATGCCCCTGCCACCTATCTATTACCAACTCCGCTCTCGCTGGCTGGCACTCTCCCCGCGGGCCCGCGCGATGGCAATCTGCGCGGTCGTCGCGGTCGCCGGCCTGTGCGTCTATGCCGCATTCCGCGGCGACTCGGTCGAGAGGGCCGTGGCGCGTGGCGATCTGCACGCCGCCAAGACCGAGCTCAAGCAGCGCCAGACCCTCGACGCGGGAGCTCGCAGCTACGACGCGGGCCGCATCGCGGAGGCGCAGGGGTCGTTCCGCGCCGCCACCGCGAGCTACATCGCGGCCATGCGTCAGGGCGACGAGCGCGGGCTGGAGCGCCTGATCGAGATGACCCGCGCCCCTGCCTGCCCCGCGCGCAGCGCCGCCGCCTCCGCACTGGGCAAGGTGCGCGACGATCGCGGCGTCCGGGCCCTGCAGGAGCTCCGCCGGGCGAGGTTCGCGGACGAGCACGGCAAGAAGAAGCGCAGGTCGAGTTCCTGCAACAGCGCGCAGGCGGCCCGCAAGGCGTTGAAGCGCGCGCGCAGAGCCAAGGCCTGACTCGGAGCGGCGGCTGCCGCTCCCGCCGCCCGAGGTACCCAGCCGCTCGCCAGCGGTTCAGCAGCGGCCGCTCGCAGCGGCGAGCGAGGCGGGCCCTACATCAGCGAGACGTGCGTGTCGTCCACGAACCCGTCCCGGCCGTTGGCCAGCTTCACGCGCCGGAACCCGTACCCGCTCGCCGACGTGTCGGCGCACACCCTCGCCATGGTGCTCAGGGTTCCGATGATGGTGGAGGTCGAGTCGGGGCTGGCGTACACGTCGCTGTCCTGCTCCACGACCGCCGGAACCTGCGGCGAGGCGCACGACTGCGCGTCAGACCGCTGGGCGCCCGACGAGCTTCCCGGCGACGAAGAAGACGACGTGCTCGCGCAGGCGAGCGCCGAGACCAGGGCCAACATTCCTATCCATCTCATGGCAAATTCCTCCGAAGGAGAAACGAACCGACGGCGTACGACGGCCGTGAATACGAAGCCTGGCCGTCGCTTATTTCGGGAGCTGCGCGCGAACCTCTCGCGTTAGCGGCCGCCGCCAGGGCTATCTTGCCGGTCGGGCGCCGCCGCCGATGCGGGCACGGGGAAGCCCCGCTTGCGCATCAGCGCCGCGATTCCTGGCTCGCGTCCGCGGAACGCACGGTAGCCGTCGGCCGGATCCACGGTGTTGCCCGCGCTGAACACGTTGTCGCGCAAGCGCTTCGCCACCGCCTTGTCGTAAGGCCCGCCTTGCTCGAGGAACGCCTCCCACGCGTCCGCGGAGAGCGTGTCCGACCACAGGTAGCTGTAGTAGCCGGCGGAATACCCGTCGCCTGCGAACACGTGGAGGAATTGCGGCGTGCGGTGACGCATCACCAGCTCCGAGGGCATGCCCAGCGCCGCCAGCGTCTCCTTCTCGAAGCGCCGCGGATCGATCGGCGCGTCGCCCGCCAGGTGCAGCTTCATGTCCACGAGCGCGCTCGCCAGGTACTCGACCGTCGCGAAACCCTGGTTGAAGGTCTTGCTGCGCTCGATCTTCTGCACCAGCTCGGCCGGGATCGGCTTGCCCGTCTGGTAATGCAGCGCGAACCGGTCGAGCACCGGCCGGGTCGACAGCCACTGCTCCAAGAGCTGCGAGGGGAACTCGACGTAGTCGCGGGCCACCGAGGTCCCGGCCAGCGAGGGATAGGTGACGCTCGAGCTCAGCCCGTGCAGCGCGTGGCCGAACTCGTGGAACAGCGTGCGCGCGTCATCCCAGCTGATGAGGATCGGCTCGCCGGGCTTCCCCCTCACGAAGTTGGCGTTGTTGGAGACGATCACCGGGACCTCTCCCTCCAGGCGCGACTGCCGCTGGTACTCGTTCATCCACGCGCCGGAGCTCTTCCCCGGCCGGGCGTACGGATCGAAGTACCAGAGGCCCACGTGCTTGCCTTGCGCGTCGGTCACCTCCCAGACGCGCACGTCGGGGTGGTAGACCGGGACGGTTCCCTCGGCCACCGGCGAGAAGCGCAGGCCGAACAGCTCGCCGGCCACCCAGAACATCCCCTCGCGCAGCTTGTCCAACATTAGATATGGCTTCACGTCGTTCTGGTCGAGGTCGTACTTCGCCTTGCGCACCTTCTCCGCGTAGAAGCGGTAGTCCCAGGGAGCGATGCGGATGCCGGCCTTCTCCCGGTCGGCGATGGCCTGCATGTCGGCGACTTCCTCGTGGACGCGCGCGACCGCGGGCTTCCAGACCGCCTCCATCAGCGCCACCGCGCGCTCGGGCGTCTTCGCCATCGAGTCCTCCAGGCGCCAGTGCGCGTGCGTCGGGTAGCCCAGGAGCTTGGCGCGCGCGGCGCGGAGCTTCAGGATCTCGGCGAGGGTCTGGTTGTTGTCGTGCGCGTCGCCGTTGTCGCCGCGCATGACGAACATGCGCCACACCTTCTCGCGCAGGTCGCGGCGCGTGGAATACGTGAGGAACGGGTCGACGCTGGAGCGCGTGTTGACCACCGCCCACTGGCCCTGCTTCCCGCGGTCGGCAGCGGCGCTGGCGGCCCCGTCGCGCACCGCCTCCGGCAGGCCGGCCAGGTCGGCTTCCGCCTTCAGCAGCACCATCTGCGAGTCCTCCTCGGCGAGCACGTTCTGGCTGAACTTCGTGTAGAGGCCGGCGAGGCGCTGGTTCAGCTCGGTGAGCCTGGCCTTCGCCGCCGCGTCGAGCTTCGCGCCCGCGCGCACGAAGGTGGTGTAGTCGAGCCACAACAGCCGCTGCTGCTCGGGCGTGAGCTTCATCCGGTCGCGCGCGGCGTACACGGCGGCGATGCGCGCGAACAGCTTGGCGTTCTGGAAGATCCGGTCGTTGAGCTCGGCCAGCTTGGGCGACATCTCCCGCTGGATGCCCTGCACCTCCGCATCGTTCATGGTGGAGGTGTAGACGCTGTAGGCCGTGGTGACCCGGTCCAAGGTGTGACCCGCGCGCTCCATGGCGGCGATTGTGTCGTCGAAGGTCGGCGGGGCGGGCTCGGCGGCGATGCGATCGATCTCCGCCAGGTTCTCGGCCATCGCGGCTTCGAGCGCCGGCTTCAAGTCGGCGGGCGTGAACCGGCCGAAGGGAGGCACGCCGCCCCAGGGACCCGACCAGGGCGCGAGCAGCGGGTTCACCTGGGCCACGGCCGTCTTGTCGCCGGAGCTGGAGCGGGGGGAAGCGTCATCGGGCTTGGCGGGCTGCGCCGCGCAGCCGGCGAGGGCGGCGAGCACCGGCGCGAGCGCGGCGGTCGTCCGGAGAGGAGCGGGAAAGGTCATGTTCCATCCGTGGAGGGGGTGTCGAGCGGATCCTATCCCGTACGGCGTGCGGCTGGGGGGATTTCAAGTCCGGCTCCAGACGCCGTGAGTAGGTTTCCAGGATGCGTCTGCTGGAGCTGCTCCTCGGCCGCCCGCTGCGCTCGGACGAGGAGGCAGTCGAGCGCATCGGCGTGCTCACCGCGATCCCGGTGCTCGGGCTGGACGCGCTGGCGTCGGCCTCGTACGGTCCGGAAGCCGCCCTCACCGTCCTGCTCCCGCTCGGCGCCACGGCGACGATCTGGGTCCGCCCGATCACGCTGGCCATCGTCGCAGTCCTGACCGTGGTCGCTCTCTCGTACGCACAGACCATCCCCGCCTACCCCAACGGCGGCGGCTCCTTCACGGTGGCGAAGGAGAACCTGGGTCGCACGCCCGGGCTGCTGGCGGCCGCCGCGCTCTGCACCGACTACGTGCTCAACGTGGCGGTGGCGATCTCGGCGGGGATCGGGGCCATCTGCTCGGCGGAGCGCGCCTGCTCCCCTATACGCTTCCGCTCTGCCTGGGCGTCCTGGCGCTGCTCACGATCGTCAACCTGGGAGGCGTTCGCGAGTCGGGGCTCGCCTTCCTGCTCCCCACCTATCTGTTCGTCGCCTCGCTGCTCTTCACCTTCGGGCTCGGCGCCTGGAAGGTGGTGCTCGCGCACGGCCATCCCACGCCCGTCGTGCCGCCGCCCCGGCTCCCGCAGGCGGCCGCCGCCGCGAGCCTGTGGCTCCTCCTGCGGGCATTCGCCAGCGGCTGCACGGCGCTGACCGGAGTGGAAGCGGTCAGCAACGCCGTGCCGATCTTCCGCGAGCCGAAGGTGCACCGCGCCCGGAGGACGCTGGCCGCCATCACGGCGATCCTGATGGTGCTGCTGCTCGGCATCTCGCTGCTCTCGCAGGCCTACGGCATCGGCGCGACCGAGCCGGGCAAGCCGGGCTACCAGAGCGTCATCTCGCAGATCGTCGGCGCCGTCACCGGACGGGGGTGGTTCTACTTCGTCACCATGGGCGCGGTCTTCAGCGTGCTCACGCTGTCCGCCAACACGAGCTTCGCGGACTTCCCGCGGGTCTGCAGGCTGCTCGCGCTCGACGAGTACCTCCCGCCGGGCTTCGCGCACCGCGGGCGGCGCCTCGTCTATTCCCGCGGCATCCTCTCCCTGGCGGGGATCGCCGCGGCCCTCCTGATCGCCTTCGGCGGCATCACCGACCGCCTCATCCCGCTCTTCGCCGTAGGCGCGTTCCTCGCGTTCACCATGTCGCAGCTCGGCATGGTCATGCACTGGCGCCGCACCGGCGGCCCCGGCGCCCGCCGCTCGCTCGTGATGAACGCCGCCGGGGCGCTCGCGACCTCGCTCACGCTCGTCATCATCGTGGCGTCGAAATTCACCGAAGGGGCGTGGCTCACGGTCATCGCGATCCCGCTCCTGGTCGCCGCGTTCAGCTACATCCGGCACTACTACGACCGCCTCTGGGGCGAGCTGGGCGATCCATCCCCGCTCGACTTCAGCCACCTGGCGCGCCCGATCGTGGTGGTCCCGCTGCTGAGGCTCGATCGGGTCGCACGGAAGGGGCTGAGGCTCGCGCTCTCGTTGACGGACGATGTGCGGGCCGTGCAGGTGCTCACCGAGGAGATGATGGTCGAGGATCTGCGCAGCCGCTGGCCGGACCTGGTGGAGCGCCCGGCCCGGGCGGCCGGGCTGCGGCCGCCGCAGCTGGTGGTGATCCCTTCCGAGTACCGGGAGCTCTTCGGGCCGTTCCTCAACTACCTGCGCGGGCTCTCCGCCATCGAGCCGGAACGGCCGATCGCGGTCCTCGTGCCGGAGCTCGTGCGCCGCCGCTGGTATCATTTCTTCTTGGAGTCCCGGGCGACGATCCTCAAGGCGCTGCTCTTGCTCGAGGGCGGCCCGCAGATCACCGTGATCGACTGCCCGTGGTACCTGCGGGACGACCTGGACGACAGGCTCGTGACCCGGCCACCGCGGCTCAGGACTGGCCGGGCTGGGCGGGCTGTCCGGGCTGCTCCTGCTCCCAGATCTTCTGGTCGAGCGCCATCTTGATCCACTCCAGGTGGCGCTGCTCGTCCGCGTAGTTCTTGCGGATGACCTCCTTGGTCGAATCGGGCAGGTCCTGCAGGTCGAGCGCCGCCTTGTACCGGGCCGTGGTGAGCGTTTCGTTGCCCCGCATCGCCAGGAGCGCGCTCTTCGTCCCGTGGGCGGTCACGGCGGTGAACGCCTCGATGAAGAAGCCCTTGATGTCCGTGCGCACGTCGGGCTGCTCGCCGAGCTTCCGCAGCTCCTCGCTGAGATCGTTCACATGGCGCTGGTGGTCGCCCTGGAACGAGCGGAGCTGCGCCGCGACGTTCTCGTGGTCGCACGCCTTGATCGCCTGCTCGTAAGCCTTGATCGCGTCCATGTCGAGGTGGATCAGGTCCTGCACTGCGCGGATCGGGGTCATCTGCGCTCTCCTTTCGCCCTGAGCGAAAGTTGGATCGGCCCCGCGGCGCCGCGTCCGCTGTCCAGCGGATGCCCTGCGCGCTCCGACGGATTACAACCGGCCGGACGCAAGACCGGAAGCAGGCCATGGAATCCACCGGCTGAACGCTCACGCCCGGCGGACCCCTCGTTTCTCGTTCCACGCGTCCCGCGCCGCCTGTTGCTGACGCTTGCTCAGCTTTTCCTGGTGGACGTCGCAGATGTAGCCGAAGCGCGGTCCCCGCGAGCGGTTCTTGCACCCGTTCACGCGGCACCGCATGTCCAGCTTGTGCCGCGCCGCCCGGTTCCCGGGGCCGGCGGCGGATCCGAGCTCCCGCCGGGCGCGGGTGGCGATTTCACCGGCGAGCTGGGTCACGAAGCGGTCGAGAAGCGTCGATAAACGATGGTTGGTAGTCACCCGACCCCCTGGGCTCGAAATCGAGCCGCAATGGCCCGATTTCTAGCCTCGTTTGATTTGCGGGTCCAGCGGCCGGGCTTGCTGCGCGACATTCGCGAGTGACGGCCGTGGGATATGGCTCCGGTTGCTTTTCTTGTGCAGCCGCGCCGCTCGGCTATCGTCGGCACGGGAGGTGCGCGATGGCGATGCGGCTGTTCTTCGTGCTCGTGACCGTGGCCGGTTCGGCATACCTCTTGTTCAGCGATCGCGGAGACCGCAAGCTCGCGATCGCCGCCCTGGTGGTCTCGTGCTTCGGGCTGCTGCTGCAACTGAACGTGATCACGCTGCACCTGCGCTACGCGCGCACCGCCGTGTGGGCGGCGATCGCCGTCTGCGCCGCGCTGGCGTGGATGCGCGAGGGCTCCAAGGCCGCGTCCACCGTGGCCGCGAGCATGGTCTTCGTCTCGGCGCTGACGGTCGCGCTGTCGCTGAGGCTGTTGCACTGAGCCGTCGCGGCGCTTGACGACACATTACGCCCATCATATGATGAGCGTCATCTCATCAGCGGCGCCGTTCCCCCCCCGGGCAGGATGAGCCGATGAACGCCAAGGCGGAGCAGAAGCAACGGTCGCATTCGGCGATCCTCGAGTCCGCATCCCGGCTGCTCCGCCAGAGGGGCATTGCGGGCGCCAGCGTCGCCGACGTCATGAAGGCGGCGGGGCTGACGGTCGGCGGCTTCTACGCGCACTTCTCCTCGAAGAAGGAGCTGATCGACGACGCCCTCCGCCGCACCGCCCGCGAGGTGCGCGAGCGGCTCTTCGCGCGCCTCGAGGAGAAGCCGGCGGAGGACCGCGCGGAGGTGGTGCTCAAGCGCTATCTCTCGGCGGCGCACCGCGACGAGATCGCCCCGGGGTGCCCGCTTCCCGCGGTAGTCGGCGAGGTCGGCACTACCGCGGGCGAGCATCGCGAGGTGCTGGGCGAGCAGATCGATGCGGTCGCCTCCGAGCTGGCAACGCACCTGCCCCCGGCGCGGGCAGGAGTCCGGCGCCGGCACCTTGCCCTCGGCCTGGTCGCGTTGATGTACGGCGGCCTCAGCCTTGCGCGGGCGCTGCGCGGGACCGGGCTCTCCGACGAGGTGCTCGAGGCGTGCAGGGCGCTCGGCAGGCTCGCCGCGCGAACGGAGATGGAAGCATGACCACCGGGTTGCACGTCGTCGACTCCGGCGCGGGCGCGCCGGCCGTCCTGCTCCACAGCAGCGGAATGTCCGGGCGGCAGTGGAAGCGGCTCGCCTCGAGGTTGGTCGAAAGTGGCCTCCGGGCGATCGTGCCCGACCTGTCGGGACACGGGAAGTCGGCCGAATGGCCGGAGGAGAAGCCCTTCTCGTTCCATGTCGACGTCGAGCGGGTGGCCGCCCTCCTCGAGTCGCTGGGCGAGCCGGCGCATCTGGTCGGCCACTCCTACGGAGGGTTCATCGCCCTCCAGGCGGCGATCGCCGTGCCTTCGCGCGTCCGGTCCCTCGCCCTCTTCGATCCGGTCGCGTTCGGGACCCTCGACCCAGCCGGGGACGCGGACGCGCGGCGCGAGCTCCTGAACGTCGAGATGATCTGGGACGCCTCGCCGCAGGGCCGGGAACGCTGGCTCGAGCTGTTCGTCGACTACTGGGGTGGACCGGGCGCCTGGGCCGGTCTGTGGCGTGGGTCGTCTTCGAGGGCGTGAGGACGCTCGCGGCCGACGACACCCAGGCGTCCGCCTACGCTGCCCTCCGCGCGCCCGCCCTGCTGCTGACCGGGCAGCACTCGCCGTTGGCGGCGCGGACGGTCATCCGGCGGCTGCGCGAGTCTCTCGCCGGCGCTCGCGTGGAAACGGTCCCCGGCGCGGGCCACATGGCGCCGCTGACGCACACCGACGCCGTCAACGAGCTGATCGTCCGCTCGCTCACGTCCTGACGGCGGAGCTCCTCACATCAGCTCGGCGATCACCGCCCGGGCGTTCTCGTCCGACACGTCCAGCGGCCGGTGCGCCAGCGGACCGCCCTCGGCCAGCACCGGCTCCAGCTCGTCGAGCGCGGGCGCCTCCGCGTTCCGGTAGAAGAGCCCGATGGGGATCACGTCTCCCCAGAGGCCGCCCTTCTCGATTGCCGCGTGGAAGTCGGCCGGGTCGTGGCCCATCTCCTCCAGCTTCTTCGTGCGCTGCTTGAAGAACTCGTGGGTGTTCTCCTTGTTGTACGTCACGCAGGGGCTGAACACGTCCACGAAGGCGAAGCCCTTGTGCTCGATGGCCCCCTTGATCAGCTCGATGAGGTGCTTCTGCTGCCCCGAGAACCCGCGCGCGACGTAGGTCGCTCCGCAGACGATGGCCAGCGGGATGGCGTTGACCGGATTCTCCACGCTGCCGTGGGGCGTCGACTTGGTCTTCATCCCCTTGCGGCTGGTGGGCGAGACTTGCCCCGTGGTGAGGCCGTAAATCTGGTTGTCCATCACGATGTAGGTGAGGTCGAGGTTGCGGCGCATCGCGTGCACGAAGTGGTTCCCGCCGATGCCGAACCCGTCGCCGTCGCCGCCGGTCACCACCACCTTGAGGCCGTGATTGCCCAGTTGCGCGCCGCTCGCGACCGCCAGCGCGCGCCCGTGCAGGGTGTGCATGCCGTAGGTGTTGATGTAACCGGGCAGGTTCGAGGAGCAGCCGATCCCGCTGATGGTGAGCACCTCGTGCGGGCGGAGTCCCAGCTCGGCCACCGCCGACTTGAGCGCGTTGAGCACGCCGAAGTCGCCGCAGCCCGGGCACCAGTCCGGCTCCGCCTTGCCCTTGAATTCCTTGACCGGGAGCGGCGCGCGCCTGGGCTTCTTGACCAGCGCGGTCCTCGTCTCGGTGACTCCCGGTCCGGCCATCGGCGATCCTCCGTCAGACCCGGATCTCGTGCACCGGGACGTACTTCTTGGTCTTGCCCGCGAGCACCTTCCGGACGCCCTCCACCACGTGGTGGGGCAGGAACGGCTCGCCGTCGTACTTGCGGATGTGGGCGTCCGCCACCAGGCCCGTCTCCGAGCGCAGGTAGCGCGCGAATTGCCCGCTGTAGTTGTTCTCGACGATGACGATCTTCCGCGCCTTCGCCAGCGCCTGCTGGATGGCTTCGACGTGGAGCGGGACCATCCATTTCACCTGGAGATGGTTGGCCCGGATCCCTTCCCGCTCGAGCTTCTCGACCGCCTCGGCGATCACGCCCCAGGTCGAGCCCCAGCCGACCAGCGTGACCTCGGCGTCGGCGGCTCCGGCCACCCTGGGCGGGTCGATCAGAGGCAGGGCGCCGTCCATCTTGCGCTGCCTTCGCTCCATGATCGCCTGGCGCTTGTGCGGATCGGTGAACTCGTCGCTGATCAGGACGCCGCGCTCGTCGTGCTCGTCGGTGGCGACCACGTGCGCGTGGCCCGGCGTCCCGGGCAGCGCGCGCGGCGCCACGCCGCTCTCCGTCTGGCGGTAGCGCTCGTAGCCCTCGCCGGAGGGCACGGGAGAGCCGTCGAGCCCGATCAGCTCGCCGCGGTCGCGCGGCGGATTGAAGTCCAGCTCCGCCGGGTCGAGGCTGCTGAAGCCCTCCGACTCCAGCAGGTCGGCCAGCACGATCCCGGGGCACTGGAACCGGTCGGCGAGGTTGAAGATCTGTGGAATGGTGTGGAAGCAATCGGCGATGCTGATCGGCGCAGCGATCAGGCGTGGGTAGTCTCCCTGGCCGGCGCCCAGCACCTGCCAGAGATCGCCCTGCTCCGTCTTGGTCGGAACGCCCGTGGCCGGGCCGGCCCGCTGCACGTTGATGCAGACGACCGGGATCTCCATCATCGCCGCGGCGCCGAGGGCCTCGGTCATCAGCGCGAACCCGCCGCCCGAGGTGGCGCACATGGCGCGGCAGCCGGTGTGCGCGGCGCCGATGGCCATGTTGATGACGGCGATCTCGTCCTCGACCTGCCGCACCATGATGCCCAGCTGCCGCGCGTGCCGCGCCATCCACATCAGCACGCCCGTCGAGGGGCTCATCGGGTAGGCGCAGTAGAACTTCACCCCCGCGGCCACGCCTCCCATCGCCAGGCACTCGTTGCCGGTGGCGACCGCCAGCGGCTTGCCGGTGTCGGGCAGCGCGAACGGATACGGGCGGAAATGCGCGCCGGCGTATTCGTAACCGGCGCGTGCCACGGCGACGTTCTCCGCGACCACCGCGTCGCCCTTCCGCTCGAACTGCTCCGCCAGCATCTCCTCGAACGGCCGGCACTCGACGCCGACGAGGCGCAGGACGGCGGCGACGGCGGCGGTGTTGTAGTGGAGAGGGCTCTTCGCCAGCTGGGCCAACGGAAGCGGGCAGAGCTGCACGCCGTCCGCCGCGCCTTCGGGCTTCACCTTGCCGCCGTCGAAGAGGACCGCCGAGCCCGGGCGCATCCGCCGGACGTGGCGGTCCATCGTGTCCTGGTTGAGCGGGATCAGCATCTCCAGCTCGTCGCCCATGCAGCGCACGGGCGCCTCGCCGGTCCGGATGGTCAGGAAGGTGTGACCGCCCCGGATGATCGACTGGTAGGCGTTGTAGGCGTTGATGTGCAGGCCCCGGCGAACGAACAGCTTCGCGAGGAGGGTGCCGGGCGTCGCGACGCCCTGGCCGGCGGCCCCACCAATTCCGACCGAAAAATCAGTCTGCGCCATCGCCGCCCCGATGGGCAGCGCTAACCTCGTCCGCCCGCGGAATCATGGGGCGTTTCTAATCGGCCCCGATCGCCGAGTCATGCCGCGCAGCGTCGTGGGCTTTGCCAGCACGGCGGAGCGGCGGCGGTAGCATGGCGGGATGATCAGCGCGCTCAGCGTCCTCCTCTGCTGCCAGCTCGCCGGAGAGCTCGTCGCTCGCTTGCTGCAGCTGCCCGTGCCCGGCCCGGTGCTGGGCCTCCTCTTTCTCTTCGCGGTCCTGCTCGCGCGCGGGCGGACCGCGGAGACCGTCGGCGGGACTGCCCAGGTCCTGCTCGGGCACCTCGCCCTGCTCTTCGTGCCGGCCGGAGTCGGCCTCGTGCGGCACGGCGCGCGTCTGCGGATGGAATGGCTGCCCATTTTCGCCGCGCTGGCCGTCAGCACCGCGATCACCATCGCGGTGACAGCGCTGGTGTTCCAGGCCGTCGCGCGCGCTCTGGGTCCGCGGCCATGAGCCGGCTCTGGGTCTACCTCGCGGCCTCCCCGCTGCTCTGGCTGACCGCGACGCTGCTCGCCTACCAGGCCGGCATGTGGGTCTTCCGCCGGGCCGGCCAGCGGCCGATCGCGCATCCGGTCCCGCTCGCGGTCGGCGCGCTCATCCTGCTCTTGCGCGCGACCGGCACCGATTACGACACGTACTTCGCGGGCGCGCAGTTCGTGCACTTCCTGCTCGGGCCCGCCACGGTTGCGCTCGCCGTGCCGCTCTACCAGAACAGGGCCGAGGTCCGCCGCGCGCTGCTCCCCATGGTGTCCGCCCTGCTGGCCGGATCGGCGGTCGCCGTCCTCTCCGCGGTCGGCATCGCGGCGGCGCTCGGGGCGAGCGGCGAGACGGTCGCTTCGATCGCGCCGAAGTCGGTCACGGCCCCCATCGCGATGGCCATCTCCGAGCAGATCGGCGGCCAGCCGTCGCTCACCGCGGCGATGGTGATCGCGACCGGGATCCTGGGCGCGGTGATGGCCACGCCGCTGCTCAATCTGCTCGGCGTCCGCGACTGGCGCGGCCGCGGCCTGGCCGCCGGCGTCGCCGCGCACGGCCTGGGGACCGCCCGCGCATTCCAGGTGAATCCGCTGGCGGGCACCTTCGCGGGCATCGCGCTCGGGCTGAACGGCCTGGTCACGGCGGTGCTGGTGCCGCTCCTGGCACGGCTCTGGCGGTGAGAGCCGCTCAGACTTTCATCCTAGACCTCCAGCCGCCGCCG
>WNFC01004909.1_pt1 | contig 14614 bp, 11 predicted proteins | sample 5400541 | NCBI WGS metagenome assembly WNFC01 (sample SAMN13153342, study PRJNA577476) | soil metagenome | isolation source: 120 cm saprolite under Douglas fir tree site 2 hole 2 replicate 1 | place: USA:California | collected 2015-04-18
CGACGGCGCCCGTTGCAGTCGTTCCAGCGCCACCCGATCCGCTGGACTCACCGAGATCGGTCGAACATGGTTGGCCATGAATGCCCTCCCGGAGCATGCCATGGCCTATAGTAACTCTACTTCTGAGACAAGACACTAGGCGGGCTTGACCTCCGCCGTGCAGTGGGCGCAGCGCGTGGCCCTGAGCGGGATGTTCGACAGGCACAGCGGGCACGGGCGCGTCGTCACGGGAGCTGCCACCGGCGGGAAGAGCCGGTTGACCTGACGGATGAGGAGGAAAATCGCGAAGGCGATGATGAGGAAATCCACGATGGCCTGCAGGAAGGCGCCGTAGTTGAGCGTCGGGGCGCCGGCCGCCTTGGCCGCGGCCAGCGTCGGGTAGGGTTGTCCCGTGAGGCTGATGAAGAGGGTGGAGAAGTCAGCCCTGCCGAGCAGCAGGCCGATCGGGGGCATGAGGAGGTCGCCGACGAACGACGTGACGACCTTCCCGAATGCGGCGCCGATGACAACGCCTATCGCGAGCTCGATCACACTGCCCCGCATCACGAAATCTTTGAACTCTTTTAGCATGGCGCCTCCTGTCGAGAGATCTAGTCGGCCTGCCTCCGGAGGAACGCGGGCACGTCGAGGTCCTCCTCCGTCGGGCCGTCGGCTTCGGCACGAATCTCGGCCGGCACGCGCCGGCGCCAGTCCTTGGAGGAGGGAGCGCCGGGCCGGGGCGCGCGCTGCATGTCCACCACCTTGCCCGAGGGCAGGCTCCCCTCCTTGCGCTCGCTGAAGCCGGTGGCGATCACGGTGATGCGCACCTCGCCCTGCAGGCTCGGGTCGATCACCGCGCCGAAGATGATATGCGCCTCCTCGTGCGCCGCCTCCTGAACTATGCGCGCGGCCTCCTCGACCTCGTGCAGCGACAGGTCCGAGCCGCCGGTGAAGTTGATCAGAATGCCGCGGGCGCCGTCGATGGATGTCTCGTCGAGCAGCGGGCTCGCGATGGCCTTCTGCGCCGCGTCGAGCGCGCGGTGCTCGCCTTTGCCGACGCCCGCGCCCATGAGCGCCATGCCCATGCCGGCCATGATGGTGCGCACGTCCGCGAAGTCGAGGTTGATGAGCCCGGGCACGAGGATCAGGTCCGAGATGCCCTGCACCGCCTGGAGCAGCACGGTGTCGGCGACCTTGAACGCCTCGACGAGCGGCGTGCCGCGGTCCACCACCGCCAGCAAGCGCTGGTTGGGGATGGTGATCAGCGTGTCCACGACACCCCGCAGCTCGGCGAGACCGGCTTCCGCCTGCTGGGAGCGCCGCCTGCCCTCGAAGGCGAAGGGCTTGGTCACGACCGCCACGGTCAGGATGCCCATCTCCTTGGCGATGGCGGCCACGATGGGCGCCGACCCTGTGCCGGTGCCGCCGCCGAGACCCGCGGTCACGAAGACCATGTCGGCGCCTTCCAGAAGTTTCTTGATCTGATCGCGGTCCTCGAGGGCGGCGTTCTTACCTACCTCCGGGTCGGCGCCGGCTCCCAGTCCCATGGTCAAGCGCGCGCCAAGCTGGAGCTTCACGGGAGCGGGCGAGGCGCGCAGAGCCTGCACGTCCGTGTTGGCCACGATGAATTCGACGCCGGTGAAGCGTGCCTCCATCATCCGGTTGATGGCGTTGGACCCGCCGCCGCCGAGACCTATGACCTTGATCTTGGCGTTGTCCTTCGCCTCCTCCAGCTCGAACACCGGCCGCCCCGCCCGTGGCTCTGCCATCGGCTCCTCCTTGACCGCAACTAGCGTGAGTATCGTTGCTGTTAGAACAACTCGCCAAACCAGTCCCTGAGCCTGCGCATCGTCCCCAGCCCGGAGGCCGCCCCTCCGTCGTCCGCGCCGGCTGAGCGAAGCCGCCCGCGCGCGCCGTAGAGCGCCAGGCCCACGCCCGTGGCATAGATCGGGCTCTGAACCACGTCCGACAGCCCGCCGATGCCCGTGGGCCGCCCGCGCCTCACCGGCAGATCAAAAACCTGTTCCGCCAGCTCGGGCACCCCCTGCATGATCGAGGTGCCGCCGGTGACGACGACGCCCGCGGCGGCGGCGTCCTCGAGTCCGGCCTTCGCCAGCTCTCTCGCGACGAGAGTGAAAATCTCCTCGACGCGCGGCTGAATGATCTCCGAGAGAATCTGACGGGAGAGCTCGCGCGCCTTGCGGCCGCCCACCGACGGCACGGAGATGACTTCGTCTTCGCGCACGAGCGACGTCAGGGCGCAGCCGAGGCGCTTCTTGAGCTCCTCGGCCTCTGCCGTGGGCGTGCGGAGGCCCACCGCGACGTCGTTCGAGATATGGTCGCCGCCCAGCGGCAGGATGCCGGTGTACCACACGGCGCCGTCGCGGAAGAGCGCCGCGTCCGTCGTGCCGCCGCCGAGATCGATCAGCAGGATGCCCAGCTCCTTTTCTTCCTCGGAGACGACGGCCTCGGCGGAGGCGAGGGGCTCGAGCACGATGTCCTGCACCTGGAGTCCCGCGCGGTTGACGCTGCGGACAACATTTCTCACGGAGGTGGTGGCGCCCGTCACCAGGTGCACTTCGACCTCGAGCCGCACTCCGGACATCCCCAGCGGCTCCTTGACACCATCCTGGTCGTCCACGACATAGGTCTGCGGCAGGGCGTGGATGATCTCGCGGTCCTGAGGCAGGTTTATCGCACGGGCGGCGTCCAGTGCGCGCTCGACGTCGGCGGCGCTGACCTCGCGGTGCTTGCCCGACACGGCGACCACGCCCCGGCTGTTGGCGCCGCGGATGTGCCCCCCGGCCACGCCGGCGATCACGCTCGAGATCTCGACGCCGGCCATCTCCTCGGCGTCGCCGACGGCCTGCTTGATGCTCTCCACCGTCGAGTCGATGTTGACCACCACGCCCTTGCGCAGGCCCCGTGAGGGACTGATGCCGACGCCCACGATGTCGAGCGTGCCGATGGACGACCACTCCGCGATCACGCAGGAGATCTTGGTCGTTCCCACGTCGAGCCCCGTGATGAGCTGCCGTCCTCTCGATCTGCCCATGACGCCCCCTACTTCGCCGCGGTTCTCAAGACGACCTGGTCGCGGAATCGCAGGTCGATCGACGTCGCGCGTTGGCCCGAGGCGCGGAGCTGCGCCAGCACGCCGCCGAGACGCCCCAGCCGATCGTCCCAGTCCTCGCTTCCGAGCCGCACCTCGACGCCGTCCAGCATGTAGAGCACCGGCCCCTCGGGGCGGCTGACGTCCACCTCGGAAATCTCCCTCAGCAGTGGGCTCTGGGCGCGCATCAGCGTGCGGATCAGGGCCACTCCCGCGGCAACGCGCTCGGACGGCGTCCGCCCCGCCGCCGCGACCTCGTCGGCGCCCACACCCGATACGAGCGGGGTGTCGAGGGTGACCGCCCGCGTCTCGGAGCCGAGCGGCACGCCCTGCTCGTCCACCCAATAAAGGCCGCCCGGCCACCGGAAACCCCCTGAATGGACGAGCGCGAAGGGTTCCCGCTCTTCCACCAGCAACGTGACGCGGTTCGGGAAGGCGCGGACCAGCTCCGCGCGGCGCACGCGGGGCAACGCCTCGATGCCGGCCACCGCTCGCCGCGCATCGAGGCTGAAGAGGCTCTGACCGGGAGCGAGCCCGGAGGCCGCGATGACTTCGTCGGCCGAGAGCAGGCTCTGCCCCGCGACCTCGATGCGTTCGACAGCAAAGGGCGATGCCGCCAGGAGCCATCGGCCGCCGGTGGCGAGCACGCCGCCCAGCGCGACCACGAGCAGGCCCGCGCAGAGCCACGTGCCGAGTCGGCGGGCCAGCCGAGCCACACGCCGGCGCCGCCGGCCGCGGTCGAGCCGCTGGTCGGCCATGGCCACCGTCGGCTCGGCCAGATCCGCGAGGCCGCCGCGGGCGGCTCCGCGCGGCGTGAGAACGCCGCGGTGGCCGCTCATCCTTCTCCCATGATCCGGATCTCCGGCTCGAGCGTGATGCCGAACTGCGCCTGGACGCGCTCGCGGGCCATGTCCATGAGCGCCGTGATGTCGGCCGCGGTCGCCCCGCCGCGGTTGACGATGAAGTTGGCATGCTTGGCCGAGATCTCGGCACCGTTGAGCCGCTTGCCCTTCAGGCCCACCTTCTCGATCAGGCGCCCGGCGACCTCGCCGTGGGGGTTCTTCCACACGCAGCCCGCCGACGCGAGTGCGAGCGGCTGGGTTGCCTTCTTCACCTTCAGGCGCTGCTTCATGTCTTTCTGGATCTCGGCCTGCGGCCGCCGGTGCAGCTGGAGCCGCGCCCCTACCACCACGGCGCCCGCCGGCGCCGCGAAATCGCGGTAGCCGAAGCTGCCGTGGCCCGGCTTGAACTCGCCGAGCGTCCCGTCGGGATGAAGGAAGTAGACGGCGGAGATGAAGTCGCCGATCCACCCGTCGGCCGTGCCCGCGTTCATGGCCACGGCGCCACCGATTGTCGCGGGGATGCCGACGAGGCATTCGATGCCGCCCAGGTTGAGCGCGGCCGCCTCGCGGATCAGGGCTGACAGCCCCACCCCCGCACCTGCCACAGCCTCCTCGCCGTGGAACTCGGCGCGGCCCAGGCAGCCTTCGACCTTGACGACGACGCCGCGGATGCCGCGGTCTCGCACCAGGAGATTGTTGCCCCCGCCGATGATCTCCACCGGCAGGTGGTCGCGCTCCGCGAAGCCCAGCGCGAGGCGGACGTCCTCGACGTCCTGAGGCACGACGAAGATGTCCGCCGGCCCCCCGATTCGAAGGGAGGTATGGAAGCTGAGGGGTTCTTTGAACCGAACCTCGCCCCGTATCTCTCCGAGCATGGGCTACCTCCTGTTGGACTGATCGCGCTGATCGTTCAGGCGCGTGAGAAACTCCGCGCCCAGCTGACCGACGTCGCCCGCGCCCAACGTCAGCACGAGGTCGCCGGAACGGGTGGATTCGCACAGGTAGTTGAGGATGCCGGCCCGGTCGCCGTCCATGTAGACGACTTCCCGGTGACCATGGGCCGCGATGCCGTCGGCGAGATCCTTCGCGTGCACGCCCGGAATCGGCGTCTCGCCGGCCGCGTAGATGTCCATCACGATCAGCACGTCCGACTGGTAGAAGGCCGTGAGGAACTCCTGCCGCAGGGCCTTGGTGCGCGTGTAGCGGTGGGGCTGGAACACCGTGACCACGCGCCGGTCGAACCCGGCCTTGGCGGCGGCCAGGGTGGCGCGGATCTCTGCGGGGTGATGACCGTAGTCGTCCACGACGAGGACGCCCGCGGCTTCGCCGCGGATCTGGAAGCGACGCTGGACGCCCGCGAAGCCGGCGAGCGCCTGCTGGATGCGCTCGAAGGGCACCTCGAGGTCGAGGCCCACGCCGACGGCGGCCAGGGCGTTGAGCACGTTGTGCCGACCCGGCACCTGGATCGTCGCCGGCCCGAGGGTCTTGCCCCGGTGCAGGATCTCGAACTGCGACTGCATGCCGGAGAAGGCGAGCCGGCGCGCGGTCAGATCGGCACCCGATTCGAGGCCGTACGTGACCACGCGCTTCTCGATCAGCGGGATCATCTGCTGGATGTTGGGCTGGTCGAGGCAGAGCACGGCCGAGCCGTAGAACGGCACCTTGTTCACGAAGGCGAGAAAGGCGGCGCGGATCGCGTCGAGGTCGGCATAGTGGTCGAGGTGCTCGGCGTCCACCGTCGTGACCACGGCGATCGTCGGCGTGAGCTTGAGGAACGAGCCGTCGGACTCGTCCGCCTCGGCCACGAGAAACTCGCCTTGCCCGAGGCGCGCGTTCGCGCCGAGGCCGTGCACGCGGCCGCCGACGACCACGGTCGGGTCGAGCCCGGCCGCGCCCAGCACCGCCGCCACCATGGAGGTCGTGGTGGTCTTGCCGTGGGTGCCGGCGATGGCGATGCCGTATTTGAGGCGCATGAGCTCGGCCAGCATCTCGGCGCGCGGGATCACGGGCACGCCTCGCTGTCGCGCCACCTGCACCTCGACGTTGTCGCGGGCCACCGCGGACGAGTACACGACGACGTGCGCGCCCTCGACGTGGCTCGGCTCGTGGCCGAGGAAGACCTTGGCGCCCAGCCGCTCGAGCCTCTCCACCGCCTCGCCCCGCTTCTGGTCGGAGCCGGTCACGCGGTAGCCCAGGTTCACCAGCACCTCGGCGATGCCGCTCATCCCGATGCCCCCGATGCCCACGAAATGGAGCTGCTGGTACTTCTTGAACATGGCTACCTCTGCCCCTCACGGGAAATAGTTGTGTGGACCATCACCTAGGCCGTCCCTGTGTGCTGCGAGATATTGAGGAGCACGCCCGTGGAGAACAGCGCCATGAGCAGAGCCGAGCCGCCGGAGGAGATGAAGGGCAGCGGCAGACCCTTGGTCGGGAGCGCCCCCGTGACCACGCCCAGGTTCACGAGGGTCTGGGTCGCGAGCATGATCGTCAGCCCCAGGGCCAGGTAGCTGCCGAAAGCGTCTGGCGCGCGCAGCCCGACGCGTAGCCCCCGCCACACGAGGAGCACGAAGAGCGCCACCACGACCACCGCGCCCGCCAGCCCCAGCTCTTCGCCGACGATGGCGAAGATGAAATCCGTATGGGCCTCGGGCAGGTAGAAGAGCTTCTGCTTGGACTCGCCCAGCCCGCGGCCCAGCCACCCGCCCGAGCCGAGCGCCAGGAAGGACTGGATGATCTGGAAGCCGGAGCCCTGCGGGTCGTCCCAGGGGTTCATGAAGGCGACGATGCGCCGCAGGCGGTAGGGCTTCGTCAAGATGGCGGCGGCGGCGACCGGCAGCGCGGCGGCGGCGATCAGGCCCATGTGGTAGACGCGCGCGCCACCCAGGTACGCCAGCGCCAGCGTCAGGATCACGAGCACCATGGCATTGCCCATGTCGGGCTGGAGCATGGTCAGTCCCGCCATGCCGCCCGCCACGAGCAGGAGGGGCAGGAGCCCCTGGCTGAAGCTCGCGAGCATCTCCTGGCGGCGCGTGAGAAAGGATGCCAGGTAGAGCAGCAGCGAGAACTTGGCCAGCTCCACCGGCTGGAAGGACACGGGGCCGGCGCGGAACCACCGCCGGGTGCCGTTGATCTCCTGGCCGAAGGGCGGCACCAGCACCAGCACCAGGAGCAGGAACGACACCCCGAGCAGAGGCACCACGAGTCGTTCGAGCCGCCGGTAATCGAAGACCATGCCGGCCCAGAGTGAGCAGACGCCCAGCACCGCCCAGAAGAGCTGTTTCTTGAGGAAGTACAGCGGATCGTGGAAGCGGTCGGCGGCCATGATGGCGCTGGCCGAATAGACCATCACGACCCCGAGCGAGACCAGGGTCAGCACGAGAGCGAAGAGCCACAGGTCAGGCGTGAGCTTTCTAGGCATGCGCAAGCTCTCGCACGGAGGCTTTGAAGACCTCGCCCCGGTGCTCGTAGTTGTCGAACATGTCGAAGGAGGCGCAGGCCGGTGAGAGCAGCACGACGTCGCCCATGCGGGCCAACGAACGTGCCACCGCCACCGCCTCCTGCATCGAGCCCGCATCCGCGCACGGCACGCCGACGGCTTCGAGGACCGCACGGATCTGGCCGCGGTCGGCCCCGATGAGCACGGCCTGCTTCAGGCGGCCGCGGGCGGCGGCGGCGAGCGGAGCGAAATCCTGCCCCTTGCCCTTGCCGCCGGCGATCAGAATGACGGGCTCCGTGAAGCTCTCGAGAGCCTTGATGGTCGAGGCGACGTTGGTGCCCTTCGAGTCGTTGTAGTAGGTGACGCCGCGCTCGTCGAGAACGCGCTCGATGCGGTGGACGACGCCCCGAAACGCGCCGATGCCCCGACGGATCGAGTCGGGCGAGAGCCCGGTCCACAGGGCGCAGGCCGCGGCCGCCATCACGTTCTCGACGTTGTGCTGGCCACGCAGCGGGATCTCCTCGATCGGGCAGATCTCCTCGACGTGGCCGTTGAGCTTGGCCACGACCCAGCCGTCGCGGACGAAGATGCCATGCTCGAGCGGCGTGAGCCGGCTGAACCAGAGGACGCGCGCGCGGGTCTGCGCGGCAAGCGAGGCGGTGGCGGGGTCGTCGGCGTTCAGCACCGCGCAGTCGGCGGACGTCTGGTTGGCGAAGATCCGCGCCTTGGCGCGGACGTAGCGCTCGAAGGTCCGGTGGCGATCCAGGTGGTCGGGGGCGACGTTGAGCACCACCGCCACCCGCGGCCGCAGGAGATCGGTCGTGTCGAGCTGGAAGGAGGACGCTTCCGCCACGACGAGGCCGTCGGCGGGGAAGTCGAGAGCGTGCGCGCAGAGCGGCGTGCCGATATTGCCCCCGATCAGCAGCGGCCGCACGGTGCCGCCGACCAGCTCCCCCGTCAGCGCGGTCGTGGTCGTCTTCCCGTTGGTACCGGTAATCGCGATGAGGTCGGCCTCCATGACGCGCCAGCCGAGCTCGAGCTCGCCGATCAGCGGCACCCCACGGGCCCGAGCCGCCTCCAGGGCCGGCAGCTCGAGGGGCACGCCGGGGCTCACCACAACGAGCTCGGCGCCGGCAAAAGCCGCGTCGGGATGCCCCCCGGTGAAGAGCGCGCATCCGAGATGTTCGAGATCGCGCGCCTCGCTGGAGAGCGATTCCCGGGCTCCCGCGTCCGAAGCGAGCACGCGGCCGCCCAAGCGCCGGATCAGGCGCGCGGCGGCGACACCGCTCCGCGCGAGACCCACCACGGCGATGGTGCGCGCGGCGAGCCACTGCCGGTAGGCCGAGCCCCGCTCACCCGCCACCTGATCCTCCTCCACCTGCTCCCCCGTCATCACGTTCACGCGCCTATCTCAGCTTGAGCGTCGTGAGCGCGAGGAGGGCCAGCATGAAAGACACGATCCAGAACCGGACGATGATCTTGGGCTCCGGCCACCCCTGCATCTCGTAGTGGTGATGCAGCGGTGCCATGAGGAAAAAACGTTTGCCCGTCGCCTTGAAGTAGCCGACCTGGATGATGACGGAGACGGCCTCGACCACGTAGATCCCGCCGATGAGCGGCAGCAGGAGCTCCGACTTGGTCAGCACGGCGAGCGTGCCGATCGCCCCGCCCAGCGCCAGCGAGCCCACGTCTCCCATGAAGACCTGGGCCGGGTAGCTGTTGAACCAGAGGAATCCCAGCGCCGCGCCCACGAGCGCCGCGCAGAAGATCGTCAGCTCGCCGGTTCCCTTCACGTTCAGGATCCGCAGGTACTCGGCCAGCCGGAAGTTCCCGGAGAGATACGCGATGATCGCGAAGGCACCGCCCGCCATCACGATGGGCCCGATGGCCAGGCCGTCGAGGCCGTCCGTCAGGTTGACCGCGTTCGACGCGCCCACGATCACCAGCAGCGCGAAGGGGACCCAGAGCCAGCCGAGGCTGACCACCCAGCCCTTGAAGAAGGGGATGGAGAGCACCGTGGTGAAGCCGTCGGGCGGCCACAGGTAGACCCACGCCAGGAGCGACCCCACCAGCACGATCTGCGCGCCGAATTTCTCCTTGGCCGAGATACCCTTCCTGGTGCGGAGCTTCCGCCAGTCGTCGAGGAAGCCGATGAGGGCGAAGCTCGACGTGGCCAAGATCAGCACCCAGACGTAACGGTTGTGGAGATTCGTCCACAGCAGCGTGGAGATCAGCAACGCGGCCAGGATGATGAACCCGCCCATCGAGGGTGTCCCCGCCTTGCCGCGGTGGCGCTCCGGCGTGTCCTCGCGAATCGTCTCGCCGCCCCGCTGGAGAGCCTGCAGCCGCCCGATCAGCCACGGGCCCAGCAGGAAGGAGATCACGATTGCCGTCACCGTCGCCATCGCCGCCCGGAATGTGATGTACCGGAAGACGTTGAAGACGATGCTGTCCCTGGCCAGCGGCACGAGGAGGTCGTAGAGCATCAGCCATCCTCCCCTCCGAAGCGGGCGAGGAGCGCGTCCACGACGCGCTCCATGCGCATGCCGCGCGAGCCCTTGACCAGCACCGCGTCCCCGGGGGCCAGGCGCTTGAGGAGGTGCGCCACGGTGTCCTCGAAGGTGTCCGCGTGATGGCTTTCGGCCAGTCCCGCCTCGCGCGCCGCCTCCACGGCGGTGCGGCACGAGCGCCCCAGCCCGACGAACTCCGCCGTGCCCGATGCGGCGACGGCGCGGCCGATCGCCCTGTGCTCTGCCTCCGCGATGGGACCGAGCTCGAGCATATCGCCCAACACCACCACCCGGCGCATGCCCCCGGCCGACGTCCCGAGCGTGTCGAGCGCGGCGCGCACGGACATCGGGTTGGCGTTGTAGGTGTCGTCGAGGATGCGCAACGCGCCGGCCCGTCGCCACACGCAGCGCCCCTTGGCCGGGCGCGCCGCCTCGAGACCCTGGACGATTTGCTCGAGCGGTAGCCCGAGCGCCACGCCCACGCCGGCGGCCGCGAGCGCGTTCGTGACATTGTGCCGCCCGGCGAAGTGGAGCCGTAGGGCGCGGCGTCCCTGGGATGTCTCGAGGGCGAAGCTGACCCCCTCGGGCGTGTCGTAGATCTCGCCGGCGGCGCGGATGTCCGCAGCGCCCTGCGCGCTGCCCCGCGCGCTGCCCAGGGCGCTGCCAAGAGCGCTGCCAAAAGCGCTGAAAGTCCAGACGCGCGCCGGACTCGCCGCAGCCATCGCGAGGACCCGCGGGTCATCGGCATTCAGCACGACGGCGCCGCCGGCCGGTATGGTCCGGACCAGCGCGCTCTTCTCCCGCTGGACGTCCTCGAGGGAGCCGAGGAACTCGGTGTGGGCGGAGGAGACGGTCGTGACGGCGGCGATGGTCGGCCGCGCGATCTCTGCCAGTGCGGCGATCTCGCCCGGCCTGTTGGTGCCGAGCTCGAGCGCGGCCGCGCGGTGCTCGGCCGTGAGCTTGAGGAGGGTCAGCGGCAGCCCCCACTGGTTGTTGAAGCTCGATTCGGGCTTGAGCACGGGACCGAGTACCCCGAGCACCGCCGCCATCATCTCCTTGGTCGTGGTCTTGCCGTTCGAGCCCGTGACCGCAGCCACCGGGATCGAAAAGCGCTGGCGATGCCATGCGGCCAGCCGTCCCAGGGCCTTGGTCGTCTCGTCCACCAGCACGACGGGCACGCCCGGCGGCAGATCGTCGGGAACCGAGTGGATCACGAGGCAGGCGGCGCCCCGGCCGACGGCGTCCCGGAGGAAGCCGTGACCGTCGAGGCGCTCGCCGCGGATGGCGAAGAATGCCTCGCCGACGCCGAGGCTCCGGCTGTCGATGGAGATGCCGGCTACGGCAATGCCGAGGTCGCCCCCGAGGAGGGCGCCCCCGCTGCCGCGGACGATGTCTCCGATCGTGAATGCTGGCATGCGCGGTCCTATGTCGCTCGCCCGGCGAGGGCGGCCCGGGCTTGGGCGCGGTCGTCGAAGGGGAGCACCTCGGAGCCGATGACCTGGTAGGTCTCATGGCCCTTGCCGGCGATGACGACCACGTCGCCGGTGCGGGCCCAGGCCAACGCGCGCTGTATAGCGGCCTTCCTGTCCGGAAGTGTCTCATGCCGGTCCACTACCGCGCCGCCGGGGATTCCTGCCACGATGTCGGCGATGATCCTCTCGGGCGGCTCGCTTCGCGGGTTGTCCGAGGTGATCCAGACATGGTCGCAGAGGCGCGCGGCGATGGCGCCCATGAGGGGGCGCTTGCCGCGGTCCCGGTCGCCGCCACAGCCGAACACCACCCCGAGCCGCCCGCCCGCGTCGACGAGCTTCCGCGCCGTCTCGAGTGTGTTCTCGAGGGCGTCGGGGGTGTGAGCGTAGTCGACGACGACGAGGAAAGGCTGTCCCGCCTCGACGCGCTCGAAGCGGCCAGGGACGGAGCCGACGGAACCCAGCGCGCGGCCGATGGTCTCCGGCGCCATGCCGAGGGCCACGCCTACGCCCGCCGCGGCGAGCAGGTTCATCACGTTGTGCTCGCCCACGAGCGGCGAGGAGATATCCAGGTGGCCAGCCGGCGTCCGCACGCTCATGCGGATGCCCTCCGCGCCTGAGGACCACCGCGAGGGGCGGACGTCGGCGCGCCCGCGGATGCCGTAGGTGAGCGCGGAGAGCGCGAGGCCGGCGACCATGGCGACTCCCGACGGGTCATCAGCGTTCACCACGGCGCGTCCGTGCTTGGGCCCGGCGGCGAGCAGGAGGAAGAGACGCCGCTTGGCTTCCCGGTACGCCTCCATGGTTCCGTGGAAGTCCAGGTGATCCTGGGTCAGGTTGGTGAAGACTGCGACATCGAAGTCGATGCCGTCCACGCGCGACAGCGCGAGCGCGTGGGACGAGACTTCCATGGCGACGGCCGTGACACCCGCATCGACCATCCGGCGCAGGAACGACTGGAGCTCCACGGCCTCCGGCGTCGTCTGGCCGGCCCCGATGACCTCGGTCCCTATGCGGTATTGGACCGTCCCGATGAGTCCGGTGCGTTGCCCGCGGGCCGACAGGAGCGCGTCGACCAGATAAGACGTGGTCGTCTTGCCATTGGTGCCCGTGATGCCGACCACGGTCAGCGCGCCCGAGGGATGGCCGAAGTAGGCGTCGGCCAGCCGGGCGAGCGCTTCGCGCGAGGAGGGCACCAGCACGCGACCGGTGGAGGTGCCCTCGAGCGGGTCCGGCCGTTCGAGCACCACGACAGCCGCTCCTCGCGTGAGCGCCTCCTCGACATAGCGCCGGCCATCCTGCTTGAAGCCGGGAACGGCGACGAAGAGCTCGCCGGGCTGGACCCTGCGCGAGTCGTAGGCGACGCCGCTGATCGTGGCTGGGATCGTTCCCTGGACCGTCTTGTCAGCCAGGGCGTCCAGCAGGGTCGCGGTGGGCACGGGGTCTCCGCTCATCGACTCGCGGCCGGCGGTCCCGCCGGCCCGGTCAGTGTGAGGCGGCACGTCATGCCGGGCGCCATCGGCGTTCCAGGCGCCGGAGATTGGGAGACCACCACGCCGCGCCCCTGGACCTCGAGCTCCACGTCGAACGCGGCCAGCGCGGCCATGGCGCCGCGGAGCGAGCGGCCCTGGAGCGAGGGCATGAGGCGCGCCGCAACCGACCCGTCGTCGAGGCTCACAAGCCTCAAGGGTGGCGCCGCAGCCGCCGCCTCAGCGCCGCCCGCCGCCTCGACCCGCATGATCGGCACCGGCGTGGTTCCCTGCTGCGGGACATTCATGTGGCGCAGCGCCTGAAGGCCGATGGCCGCGAAGATGGGCGCCGCGGCCTCGCTGCCCCACTTCTCGTTCTTGGGCTCGTCGAGCAGCACGATCATGGCCAGCCGCGGATCGTTGGCAGGGGCGAAACCCACGAAGGACAGGACGCCCGGCGCGTGGGAGTAGCGGCGCGTCGCCGGGTCCATCTTCTGCGCCGTCCCGGTCTTGCCGGCGACCTCGTAGCCCTGGATGGCGGCGTTGTGACCCGTACCCTCGCGCACGACGGCCGTCATGATGGTGGTGAGCTCGCGGGCGGTCTCGGGCGAGATCACCTGGCGGATGGCTTTGGGCTCGAAGCCCCGCACCTCGCGCCCCTGGCCGTCGAGGACCGCGCGCACGATCTGCGGCTTCATGAGGCGCCCGCCATTGGCGATGGCGGCGACGGCCGTGACCAGCTGCAGGGCGGTCACCGAGATCTCCTGGCCGATGGACATGGTCGCCAGCGACAGGGCCGACCACTGCGGCGGCGGGCGCAGCTGCCCGCGGCTCTCGCCCGGCAGCCCGAGGCCCGCAGCCTGGCCGAAGCCAAAGCCGGAAATGTACTTGTAGTAGCGCTCCTTGCCCAGCTGCATTCCCGCCTTGATCGAGCCCACGTTGGAGGAGTTCTGCAAGACCTCGCTGAAGGTGAGCCAGCCGAAGGGCTTCCAATCGGAGATGACGGCGCTGGCGACCTTGATCTTGCCGTTCTCGCCGTAGAAGCGGTCGGTCGGCCGCACCACGCCTTCCTCGAGCGCGGCCGCGGCCATGATGACCTTGAAGGTCGAGCCCGGCTCGAAGGGGTCGGTGATGGCGCGGTTGCGCCGCTGCTCGTCCGTGGCCGCGCCGAACGCGTTTGGATTGTACGTGGGCCGGATGGCCAGGGCCAGGATCTCTCCCGTGCGGGGATCCAACATGACGGCCATTGCCGACTTGGAGCGTGTCCGGCGCCAGGCGGCGTCGATCTCCTTCTCCGCGAGGTACTGGAGCGTGGCGTCGAGGGTGAGCGCGATACCTTGCCCGGGCACGGAGGCCTTGAGGACCACCGGAGCGCCGGTGACGTGGCGGCCGAGAGCGTCCCGCTCGACGAGCGCGCGGCCTTCGGCCCCCGCCAGGTGCGCGTCCCACGCCTGCTCGACGCCGCCGAGGCCCTTGCCGTCGAGCCCCTCGAACCCGATCACGTGGGCGGCGAGCTCGCGGCTCGGGTAGAGGCGCAGGCTCTCTTGAAGGAAGCCCAGTCCCGGCGCGTTCAGGTCACGCACGGCCTGCGCCACGGGCGGCGACAGTTTGCGCTTGACCCAGACGAAGCGCTTGGCGGGATCGAGGCGGCGGGCGATGTCCGCCGCGGGCTCGCCCAGGATGGGCGCAAGGTCGCGCGCCAGCCTTTGCGCATCGTCGATGCGGTGCGGGAGCGCGAAGAGCGACTCGGCGTTGGAGGACTCCGCCAGCACCTGGCCGCCGCGGTCGACGATG
>WNFC01033004.1_pt1 | contig 14612 bp, 17 predicted proteins | sample 5400541 | NCBI WGS metagenome assembly WNFC01 (sample SAMN13153342, study PRJNA577476) | soil metagenome | isolation source: 120 cm saprolite under Douglas fir tree site 2 hole 2 replicate 1 | place: USA:California | collected 2015-04-18
AAGATCTGTGAGAAGGGTGAGCATGTGGAACACAAATGGTTTCTCAACTTCTACTTCCAAACTGACCGTTAGCGAGCAAGTTGATCACTCCACCGCCGTGTTACAGTTTAGCATAAATAGCCTAGACCTCTTCTCATGTCGCCCAACGGCCTTTTTTGCACCCCTACCCCCCCAACCCCATTCTCCCGTGCGTATCCTTGACGCTCTGTTACGTGCATCATGCCAGGTGGTCCAGTCGCTATGGGTGGGGGCGTTGGGGCCAACGCCCCTAAGAGCAAACTAGCTGGCGTTCTCATGGTCCGTCCGTTCTACCTTCCTCTCGTCTCTCACTCTCTCATTGTCCCCTTCTCTCCACAAAGACCGCATTTGCCGCGTTCGGTGGTATCCTCTTCGGTTATGATACCGGTACCATCTCGGGTCTTCAGCAGATGCCAGACTGGCTTCGTACCTTTGGTCACCCCGTTCCCGTCTCTTCTGCCTTCCCTGATGGCTACGGCATCTCGTCGTCTCAGAGGTCTCTCGTCGTTTCAATTCTCTCAGTGGGCACATTCTTCGGTCTGTTTAATCATCTCGCTCTTTTCCGGATTCGTCTGAATTCATTTATCTAGGCGCCCTACTTGCCGCCCCCTTCGGTGATATTCTGGGCCGAAAATGGGGGATTATCGCCTCATGCGCGGTCTTCTCCATCGGCGTTGCCCAACAAACCGCGGCAACTTCCCTTCCTCTCTTCATCGTAGGTCGTGTCTTTGCTGGTCTTGGCGTCGGTTTGGTTTCCGCTTTGGTTCCAATGTATCAGTCCGAATGCGCTCCCAAGTGGATCCGTGGTGCAATTGTCGGTCTCTACCAGTGGGCCATCACTATTGGTATCCTCTTCTCCAACATTTTCAACAATGCAACCAAGAACCGGCCGAATCACTCCTCGTATCGCATTCCTATTGGCATCCAGTTTATCTGGGCTGTAATTCTCGCTGGAGGCATGGCATCCCTTCCTGAGGTGCGCGCTTTCGTGTCTATTCACCCTTATGTCGCATGCGTCTGATACATGCTATTCCAGTCTCCCCGTTGGCTGATCAAGAATCAACGTGATGCCGATGCCGCTCAGGCACTTTCCCGCCTCACTACGCTGTCCCCCGATCATCCTGAGGTCCTTTCTGAGCTCGAAGAAATTCGTCTCAATTTGAAGCATGAGGAAGAATACTGTTCAGGCTCCTACCTTGACTGTTTCCGATCCTCGGATAATCGCATCCGCTTCCGTACACTCTCCGGAATTTTCCTTCAAGCCTTTCAACAGCTTACTGGCATCAATTTTATCTTCTACTTTGGCACAACCTTCTTCACAAACGCTGGGATCCACAACCCTTATCTCATCTCTATCGCCACTTCCACAGTTAATGTTGGTATGACCCTCCCTGGCATTTGGGGTGTCGAGCGTTTTGGTCGCCGTCGCCTACTTCTCGTTGGTGCCGTTGGCATGACTTTTTGCGAATTCTTGATTGCCATCATTGGTTCGGCCACAAAGCAGAGCAACCAGTCTGCACAGTCTGCAGAGGTCGCTCTTGTTTGCTTCTACATCGCTTTCTTCGCCTCTACATGGGGACCGATTGCGTGGGTCGTCATCGGCGAGATATTCCCTCTCAAAATCCGTGCCAAGGCGATATCGCTCTCAACGGCGTCCAACTGGGCTTGGAATTTTGCTATCGCTTATGCTAGTGAGTATTTTCTCTTTCACCTGCGAGCGTTCGTACCCATTCTTATCTAATCTGACAGCACCCTACATGGTCGACGCCGGCCCCGGAAATGCAAACCTGGGCACCAAGGTGTTTTACATCTGGGGCTCGACATGTTTCTGCTGCATCATCTTTGCGTACTTCTGCATTCCCGAGACAAAGGGTCTGTCTCTTGAGCAGGTCGATCTTCTGTACCAGAACGTGGAACCTGTTCGCTCGGTATGGTACCGCAAGCAACTCCTCGCCGAGGGCACCGAGCTCTCGGAAGCCCGGGGTGCCCACCATGCCCCCAAGGATGAAGTCTTTGAGCCAAATGAGAAAGTTTGAAACGTGGCTCGTGCATAGGCCAGTGCGACTACCTCCTACTTTCCATCTCGTGGACGCATTATGTGCCTCTCTTTGAATAGGAACCATTTAGTCTTTTTGTGCTCACACCTGGGGTGTGATGTTAATCCTTGTTTGAGAGCGTTGCGTGTCGAGGTTCCGCGATGACTAGCCAGAGAAATATTTACGCAACCCGTTGTATCATGTGCTAATCCAAATTCTCGATTCATCTCTTCACACGTATTGGCAGATGACCCGTCGAAGCCCTACCGCCCTTTGGGATATTTTTCAACAGGCGCGTGAGCAATCCAGTGATTTTGGGGTGATAAATTGAAGCGACGAGTGCACCGCAGGGACACGTGGCAACCCGCAAAGAATAATCTGGCACGGCCGACAAATACGTTCTCGCCGGTGCTGCCACTTGGGAGTGTACCACATGCAATCTCTCCCTGAGTTTGAACTGGTGACACCCTGATGACCCACATCAAATTGTCGAAGCTTCCCAAAGGCGAGGATAAAATGCAGAGACTCAGCCAGCGGCGGCAGATCAGTGTACCCGGTTGGTGTTTTTTAAATCTCGCGAGCAATTCCCGTTATGGAGAGAAGCTCACATACACACCCACGGCTCACTCATACCCGGTGGCACGGTTCAAGTGAGCACGCGCGAGACGCACAGCACAGATGCGCATATACCGTGAAGGCCGGAAATACTCCGGAAATTCCCAGCCCCCGGTTCCGTGGTCTCGGTTCAGGTTTCAGTTACAGTACGCGTGACGTTCAAACTTCTCACTTCTCATTAACGAGCTGCCCATCCACACCACACAATAGACAAGAATTCAATGAAAAAGGGACTGGCGTTTCCGTTCCGAGCGCTGCCGTGATGATGATGGTGATGGGGTTCTGAAACCAATCATTGTACTATACGCTCTTACGTATCCGTGATATCGGACGTGGCAAACCTGTGTGGGCGGCTTTAGAGCTTTGTGTTTTTTTTTTTGGGTTCGCTCTCCATTCCATCAATCTTGTTTTGCGAAAAAGGAAGCACGGTCATGTCATTGGATCATCAAATGCCTTTTATATCTTTCAAAAAACTGTAACTGTATCCCACCGTGGTGATATAGAGCGTCAGGAAAAACCCTCCCGCGCTAACGGGCAACAATTTGCTCTAGCGAGAGATAATGCCGACATAATTACCTCGTTTCAGGGGCATTATTGCTCATTAACGCTCGCCAGCTGGTATTAACAGTGATCCATACATCGGATAGGGCTTTCGGTCAGTCACGCTTCGTCATGCGCTGTAACGGGGCTATTTTAGGACACCGCTCGGCTATTTGTCACGTATATGACTGACGTGCTGGCAAAAACAAAAATCGCGGTAGGGACTGGAATAGAAACTCCGACACGGCATCAGATGGCAGGCGTGACAAACGGTGTCTTTAGGTCACAAGGCGACTTTATTTTTTTTTAAAAATATGGGAACTACTAATTTAAGGTACTAGACATGGTATGTGAACTTTTGTGGTGGTTGAGCAAGAAATGGATGAGAAATGGGAAGTGACCGAAAGCCTGAATCCTGACCGATGTACTGATCACTGTGTAGTCGCGGACTCGCGGGAGGTTTTTCCTGATGAGATGAGACAAGGTACTGTCATGTCAGTACGCACGTCGCACGTCTCTGAGCGATCAATCGCATGTGTGATCGGAACTTGTCGTACGTCAGGGTGCGGCGGCAAGCTCCTCCGTTCCCCGGTGAATAGGAAGTGGTTTGGTCTGTAGCCCCTGCACCGCGGCGGCGGCGAGGGATATCTGCACACGCATCTACTCAACCCGATAACAGATTTGTTGATCTGTTGAATAAAAACCGAGATGTACCTTCTCTCTCTGCCGTTCACACACGCCTTGGACCGTTACAAAGTAAAAATTACCACAGTAGAGCAAAATATTTCCAGTAGGGTATACATATGGGTCCCGAAGGTCGACCGCTGGCGCGAACTCGTCATGTACATATTACAAGAATATATAAACACACCCAAAAGACCGTTGGAAGGGGGGAATTAGGGGGGCGGAGGAGGAAGGAGGGAGCGGCCAACTGCCACGGTGTCAGAGATACCTTTCCCCGCGCCATTCAAAAGCGCTTTCCACCCGGCTCGCGTCGTCACGATCTCAAGCGGCTTCATATCGGACAGCTCCTTCTCATCGTCCCAGCTGATTCGCACGCTGGAGTGCTTCCCATGTACGAGAAGCGCATCAAGAGGCTCGTCCGGGCATCGGTCCTTCTTGTCGGCTCCCTCGGCGCGGTCCCGGTCCCGGCCGCCGCCACCGCGGCCCCGCCGCGGCGAGGGCTGGTCCCCGCACAGTTCGTCGCGGACAAAGTACACGCGTTCTTGGGGAATCTCCAAAAGCGGCGCCGTGTACGCCCCGAGCTTGGGCGAGAACGTGATGCGGTCGTGCTTGGCGCGAATGGTGATTTCCCCGCGGAAGCAGCGGGGAAGCCAAACGGAGACGTCCCCGAAATTGGCGATTATTTCAATGTCGAAGTTCGCACGCGCGGCGCCACTTTTCACGGGGGGGTGATGCTGTTTTGCGTATTTGTTTCAATTCTTTTACTCCACCCAACCTCGCCCTCTATATTAAAAAAAAGGAGGGGCGACTGATAGACGTACCACTTTTGTCCGAACGGAGCCACAGTGACTCAGGAGGGTCATGGAAGCTCGCTTCGATTTGCCGCTCGCGTCCGGGATGACCCATATGTCAGCGTGGATGTGTCCTTTCAACGTTTCGAGGACGAGGTTAAGGTTTTGTTTCGAAATCAAAACCCCGTCGAGCGAATATTGTAGGAGTGGAGCCATGGAGAGGTCGAGCGCGTATTTCCCCTCGATGGCAGCATCAGGCTTGTACACGTGCAAGTAATTCGTGGGGCCGATACCGCGTTCCTTGATTTCGGTTAAGTAAGCCTAGATGTCCAGAGGTCAACGTAGAGCCCGCTCATTCGGCGGTGGTAATTCGAGTCCGTAGGACATATGTTCGAGGATGATACGTACCTCACTGGCAGCGTTACTAGCACTTTCACTCTCGGGATCGGGAGAACTATTGACTTGCGACGACTCTAGTTTGAGAATTGGATCGGTGGATGTATTCGATTCGTTGCTCTGAGCCACCATTTCTGTGGTACGAGCCCTAAGGATGCAAGGGTAGGCGTGTGAGGGGTGAGAATGAAAGGTGGGGCCGGGCGTAACGTGAGTTCCGTACGGAGTTCGGCCAATCGGGAACGTGGCACAAGCGCCTATGTTTGACAGGTTTATGGATTACGTTTGTAGGTGGAGCGATGGGCCGAGTCCCCCCAGACGACGGTGCCTCTTCTTCTTGAGTGAATCATATCCAAGGACACGTCTACTCTGATCAATATTAATGGCAGGGTGTGAAATAGAGAAACTTAATCACTTGGACATATGTGAAATCCACCTTGCCTTCCTTCACATCGCGGATTCAGGTTGAATGTTGATCATTCGCCGTTAATGCTACGCACAGTACTGGAACTCAGCACACAAAGCATAATGACCTGGTGAACCTCCCAGCTCCTATGTGAAAGAGGGATATGCCAGGGACGATGCGCTTGATCGCGGAAAGGAACGACGACATCAGAGAGTGGGTCCTTCGTATTTAACTGACCTAGGCAAACCCTAACCTTGGCTTCAATTACATAAGCTACCTCAAGATTTTGGTGAGTCTTGAGTGGCATTCACCATGGCGGCATGGGTAATTGGCATTATAACAGAAAGAGAACGAGACCTGACGCAAAAATACTGGGGGTCAGCCGATTTTTTTGGTTTTGGAACTTCTGTGCCAGTTGTTGGTCTCCGTGGACTGGCATGGCTGATTACGCAATTATGATCAACAGCTAAGATCTAAGGCCTAACGGCCTAATGGTGTCAGGAAGAACCTCTTATTGGGAGGGTTTCATTTCTCCCATACCATTATAATAGTGCCTTGTGTCTTTTTACACAATGAAAACGAACCCAGTGCCATTCTAGGCCCGGGATGCAGGCTCACATGCCAGTTGCTAGGTGACGTTGTCGCAGAAGAGGGTGTTGAACATGCGGATATGAGACCAGAGCTGACAGACACTTTCAACAATAATGCCATTCTCGAGTAAGTTTTGTTCTCTTCACTCCCTGGACCCGGGCCTTGGGCCATCCTGCCCGACTTGAGGAATGTTTTGCCTTACTTCAAGAGAGGAGGATGGGTGCAGGGATGTTAAATCGAAATAAGGTTGTCCCTCTCAACCAAGGCGATCCTCATCACACTGATGGGTGGAAACTTGAACATGAGACTCAATTCACCCCAGCAGCTCACGTTGTCGCAGCCGAGTCAGCACGATTGCCACATGTTACTGCAGACGTTCCTCCGTGAAGGCTAGAGGGACTCGGAGCCCGATGTACGGCACACGTCTTAAAACGCGCGATGGCCTCCCGATTCGATTCCGCTCTGATCTGCGTATCCCTGATCCTACCTGTCGCGATAAAACCGTAGATACGTGGGTTTGTTCAACAGCTGCCATAGCAGGACAAAAGAAGACAAACGAGCAGTACATTGAATCGAATTACTCCAACAACCCCCTCGGCAATCCATTTCCCCCATCACCCCAATTTTCCATACATATCCTTTCGCTCTCAATGCACAGTTTCCGATTCTCCTGCATTAGCGAACTTAGTTATCACAGGATTCCAGACCTTGGGAAGAAATAGGTGTGACTTTGTCGTGGTAATGATATGAAAGGGCCTTCCTCGGCATTGCTTTGTTGCTAGGGACTAGGATCAAAATGCGAGTTAGACACCACAATAGATTCATATGATTATGTATTCAAACCTCATCCATCACGCTCTGCGTGTGCTATGCTCCCGGAGCAAATCCGCTATCTTTCGACGTCCCTGTCGCAACGATATTTGGTATGTACTTTGGCCGTCTCCATTCAATGCATGTGCATCCGCGTCATGTTCAAGTAACAATTCCACAAGCTCAAAGTGTCCGTTACATGCAGAGAGATGTATCGGAGTCCAATAGTCTTGCTTCCTTGCATTCACATTTGCGCCATAGTCGATGAGCACCCGCGAGACTTGAACATGCCCCATGAGTGATGCTTCATGCAACGGGGTCCGCCCTACGTGATCGCGTGGATCCACCTTCGCCCCTCGTTTGATTAGCAAACGTACGACCTCGGAGTGTCCATTTCCTGAGGCGCCGTGCAGCGGGGTGGACCCAAAGGGATTACACGAATCCACTTCCGCGTCGCGTGTGATAAGCAAGCGCACGACCTCGACGTTCCCATTGATCGCTGCTTCATGAAGCGGGGTCTCGTAAAATGCATTGCGGGAATTGATATCCGCACCCCGGTCGAGCAATGACCGTACCACCTCAACATTCCCTTCTTCCGAAGCACTGTGCAATGTCGTAGTTTCTTCGTGTGCGCCGTTCTGAGAAAAATCCAATGTGGTCGAGCGTATGTTGCTTCGAACATTTGCGTCTGTCTTGTACTCTGCTAGAGGGCTCGCAACCTCGACTTTGTCATTCTCCCACGCAATTTCTGCTGCTGTTTTGTTGGCTTTGTTGAGAACGTCGACATCCGCACCTTGCCCAAGCAGCAGCTTAGTGATGCTGAGTGTAATGGTGTCCATCCATAACCGTCAGTAGTATGCAGAGTCGCTCCGTTGTCGATCAGGAGACGCACGACCTTGATGTCCCCGTTGGCTGCTGCTCGGTGGAGTGGTGTTTCTCGCCTGTCATTAAACACATCGATTTTTGCACCATGTTGAACCAACAACTGGACGGCCTGGAAGTGGCCGTTTTCGGACGCTAGATGTAATGGGCTCGATAGGTCGTCCTTCAGAATATTCGGATCAACGCCGCAGTCCAGTAATACTCGCATCATGTCAACATGTCCGTATCGCGAAGCCAAATGTAAGGGAGTACGGCCCTCGTTGTCTTGCACATTCATGTCGGCCCCTCGTTCGATGAGGAACCGCGAAACTTCGATTTGCCCTTTTTTGTGATGCCAAGCCCAATGACGTCATTTGAGTCCCGTTCCGGATATCGACGGCAATTCCTATGTCGATCAACAGTCGGACGACGTCGAGATGCCCATTTTGTGCTGCGAGGTGTAGTGGATTCCAGTTGTTATTGTCCCTAATGTGAATATCTGCGCCTTTCTCGATTAAGAAATGTACGAGGTCGAATTTTCCCCTGCCAGATGCGAGGTGCAATGATGTCTGTCCATTTCCATCCCGAATGTCGACATCTATGCCACACTCTATCAGGAATTTCGCGATGTGGAGGTTTCCTGCCAAGTGGAGTGAAGTCCATCCTCCGTAATTTTGGGAAGACACGGCAGCACCGTGCTCAATTAACAAGTGGACAATCTCTAGGTGACCGTACCATGAGGCCAGGTCCAAGGGAGTCATCCGCTTGTCGTCCTGGCTGTTAACATTTGCATCTTGCTGGATGAGCACCTTTGCAATGTCGGGGTAGCCATGAGCTGATGCATAATGTAACGGCGTCCAACGCTCTGAATTGTACGCGTTCACATGAGCGCTGCGCTTTAACAATAGCCGTGTGATGTCAGGACGTCCATATCTCGACGCACAATGTAACGGAGTCCTACCGTCCTTGTCCCGGGAATTCACGTCTGTGCCACGGTCTAAAAGTAAGTGTGAAACCTCAAGCCTCCCATTACGACAGGCCATGGCCAACGGGGATTCTTGGGCTGTATTCCGTGCATCGAGACTTGCGCCAGATCCGAGTAGACACTCCACAACACCCAGGTACCCCGCACCTGCTGCTACATGTAGTAGAGTATGGTTATCTTTCAGGGTCACATTGACGTTTGCTCCAGAATTAAGGAGGAGCTGCGCGATCTCGTGGTTCCCGCTCAGTGCTGCATGGTACAAGGGGGTTTCTTGATTGTCGTTGGGTGTGTCAACGACGGCACCGTATTGAATAAGAAATTGGGCCAGTTCCAACCTTCCATATTCTGATGCATAATGCAAAGGAGTCATTCCGCCCTTCTGTTGATTCACATCCACGCCGTGGTCCAATAACATCTTCACAACGTCGATATGTCCACGTAGTGAAGCAGAGTGAAGTGGGACCCTGGCTTCAGCGTTACACAAATAAGGGTTTGCATTGTTGGTAAGTAGCAGCTCTACGACTGCTAAATGTCCCTTGGCGGAGGCGGCATGCAATGGAGTGTCGTAAAACCCGCCCCTGGCATTTATGTCTTCTGGATGAGTCGCGACAAAGTGCTCCACGAGACCACGGAAACCGCACAATGATGCATAATAAAGAGGCACAGCCACAGGTCGCATTGGGTGTGTCTCGGACATTGGGTCTAACCAATGACGGTCAACGTCGTGTAACCAGACCCATGCAGAAAAATGAGGCCGCAGTGGATCAAAAAGACGCTCCATCATGCATCATGTCTCGAGCTTGTGATGACACGTGTCTGAATCGGGCATGATCGATCCAATATTGAGCCGCATACAGCGCGAGAGGGAAGCGACGTATGGCATTTCTGTCGATTTTGTCATCGAGTTGGAGAAGGACGCTGAGGCTGGCATGTGCGAGGATGGTATGTGCGGGTTCGGGGAGAATATGATAACATGAAAGAGGTGTTTCTGACTTTGCGAGTCGCTCCGATGTTAAGAACTCTTTGACGGAGAAGTGGGAAAATTGGACAATTTGGGAGCCAGCGACATCGACGACGGAAATAAGACTAGAACACGCAGACAACACCGCTTCGTTTGCATCCACTGGTCGCCAATCTGGATTAGATGTAGGGGTCATTGCCTTATCGAACCGAACAGCAAATATCTCGGCGAGTTCTTCGATGCAAAGAGGGCGAATGGCGACAGCGAGGCATTGGAAGAGACGTTGCGGCATATTCCCGTTTCTCCTCGTCGATGCCGAGCAGGGTGCGGCCATATGTTTCATCGAGACTCTTTGGCAAGTCGTCCAGAACACCCCGAATACTTGCAGGGAAAGTGCGACGCAGTCGGTCAATCTGGCAGGCGACCCATCGAAACCTATGGATTTATTTAAGCATATGTTGTGAAGCACCAGATGATGAGTTGGCTTACATGCCGTCTGCTTTTTCGGATAGTACATCAATGACAAGTTTCTGATCTTCCTCTCTCCATTTTTGCATACTCTTGTCTGAATGGACCATAGCTTTGATGTATTTGATTATATCCTCCTTTTGTCCTCTCTCGTCATGAAGAGAAATTTGGAGAGGCATCAGAGGCTCGAGCACTCTTCGGATGTCCACCTCCGGACGGCTAGTTACACATAGATGTACATTCGGAAGGTTTAGGCCGACAAGTTCTTCGACAAGCTCCAGGATGTCGTCACGCGCGGAGGGTGTCCCTGAGACATTAGGACACTCATCGAGAGCATCAATGATGATATAAATTGGACCCTGTCCTGGCAAATTCAGCATGTCTTTGATACATTCAGTAAGCTCGCCATCATCGGGTTTTCCTGTGTCCCCAGCATTATCAGAATATAGTTGGGAGAGAACCTCGTAGAAAGAATCGGATTTGGAAGAGAGTTGAGAAAGGAGTGATGAGAGGAAGCCATAACGATCTTGCTTCTTCACATCCCGGAAATCGAAATAATAATACGCCATCGTGGCCAATCCAGCTACACGCAAGCTCTTGATGTCCTGAATAATTGCTGAACTAATCCGCAATATTAACAATCTCGAATATGGCTTTCAAAGGACCACGTACAGTAGTGTGCTCTTCCCGGAACCCGCTATAAACCAAGGAAGCCATCAACGCACGTGGCGTGCTGCCAGATAGGGTAACGTACGTTTTCCGTGGATCCACAATAGCGACCCTGTCGATTTCCAATTTGTTAATACGTTGCTCTCAAAGAACCATGCTGCGGTTCCTTTATGGTGCCCTTTCCAAACGATGTGGTGATTCGTTGAAGGGTCAGGAGGAGAGAGCCAAAGTCGGACATCCCTTTGAAATTGGTCGCCTGTAACGGCGGTTTCAGTTTTGGTGAATATGGACTGGAAAAGGGAAAAACAAACGTTTGATCTTGTTCACTTCATTCACAATCTGCTGAAGGGAGGCTATCACCCGAGGTGAGTACGGGCAACATCCAATTTCACGTGAAACCCATACTCAAAGCCTGTCGGATGCTATCCGTTGATGCCTTGCCATCTAACAGAAGCAGCAGTCAGCAAAATGTTAAGGGCCGATCCAGCAAGGATTGCGCACCTTCCATCACGAGTCTCGTAGTATTTACAAGACCATGCACCACGCTCAAGGTCTGTGCGACAGTGATCCGAGCCTCATCCTGGGTCAACCGATCTAGCCTTTGAAGCACAGCCTCGACCTCGCTCTCTCCAAACAGTTTCTTTGTGAACTTCTCTATGGAACATTGAGCGATGAACGGTTCATACAAGATGGTGCGCTTACTGAATCTTCCCTGTCTAATTTGTTTGGTTGCTAGGGAAAGCACTGAAAGCAATTCGACGATTATCTTGACAATGATGTCGGTCATTATTGGGGTGGGTGGAATGTTGGTATAAACATCGAGGCGTTGGAGGAAACTACCCAAGCATTCAAAAAGATCAAGAAGGGCATCATAGCTTGAGCTGACCCCACTGGCGGCCTGGAAGACCCCTGTGTCAGAAGACATTTAACTAGATCTGTGTCGAGGGGACGTACAGCGAGGCAAAAGAATGTGTTGTTTACAAGGCCAACCGCCTCTCCAAGAAGGCCAGAGAATGCGTAAAGGACTCGCACTGCCGGGCTGAGGCAGTTCATTAGTCTCCAATTCGCATCGCGATAGTCTCTGAAAGCTTTCTCCCGTTCTTGGAGCAGTTCAAGGATATAATCGGGGGTGTTAGAGTTTTGGATCTTCTCGGCGAAGGGATTCTGAGAAAGGTCTGTTCCAGTTTGGGCGGCATAGTCAGCCAAAGCATCGATGATCAATTCGAGGTTAGAATGGGAATTCGTTATATGGCCAGTAGATGACATGGAGCCAATGGATGGTTCGCTTATTCACAGGTGATAGCGAGTGGGGAGGGAGATCAGCGTTGAAGTTACGACGAATTGAAGGGCACGAAACACAGTCACCTGCCAGTGGTAATGAGGGCTGTGTAGCGGTCTAGGCTCCTACTACAGTAATCCATCCCACGATGACCGTGCATGTGACCTGGGTGCGTGCAAATGACAATTTACGGTATCATGAAGCGCCCCAGGTTTCCTCAGCTGACGTGTGTGTCACACTGAACATGACGGACACCTTCCAATGGTCACCACTTTTGCAAGGGTTTGGTACTACAAGGAAGGCTGTGGGACGATAACGACCGCAACGACGACCGGGCTGCAGACGCAACTTAGTGAGGAGAGTGACAACTGTCATAGTCCCTGAGTCAACTTGAATCGTCTGTATGTAGGGTACTATTGGAACTTAAACTTGAGCTGATTCACCAACCAGCTACTAGTAGTCACTGCATCCCATGAGTTAGTACGCTCATAAACGGTCTCAGAGGGCCCTCCATGGCGAATGTGCGCGCGATTGAGGGCGAGAAGGGGGAAGTAGGATGGATGTACATCAAGTTAAACGTGTCTAGATCTGCTGCCAGCGGGCCGTGTTCGTCTGTCTAGGGTTAGGTTTGCAAAGACAGACCGCCGTGCCCGCGGCGACCTGCATGATCTTACGGGGTTAACAAAACAAAACAATCAATGACTACTATATCACAACACAATATATTTACAGGGCAAAGTATGATACGACCTTTACAAGAATGAACAAGTCAGCAAATCACAGTTAAGGGCGACAAATGGAGGGTTCATCGGAAGGTTTTCAGTCTACTCGGCCGGTCGTGAAAAATCTGTCCGCGCCACTGCAGAAAGCCATCCAACCGTCAGGCCTCATCCAGGGCGGCTCCTCCTCGCCATCCCAGTTGATCCGCACGCTCGTAAATTTCCCGCTGACCGAAAGCTCGTCCACAGGTCCGTCTTGTAGGGAAGCTTTACCTTTGTTGTTGTCGCTAGTAGTAGCACGCGACATCCCACCGTGACGGGTACCGCCGCGTGGTCGATCGCCGACAAAGTATACCCGGACGCCCGGAACGTCCGAGAGAAGCGCGGTGCAACCCTTGAGCGCGGGAGACAACGCGATCCTGTCGTCACCGGTGCGGATGGTGATGTGCCCGCGGAAGCAACGGGGAAGGGAGACGTAGACGTCGCCGTAGTTGGCGCGCATTTCTACGTTGAGAGCTGGACGGCCCCTGCTGTTTCCATCAGGGGATGAAGGGTCATGCTGTTTTTTTTTCGCATTCTTTTTCAAAACAAGGATCTACAGAAGAACCGAAGGAAAACGTACTAATTTCGCGCGGATTAGGCCGTTTTCCGTGCACAGATCCAACGAGACTCTATTTTTCTCCCCCCTCCCATCGTGGATGATCCATACTTCAGCATTGATGGGTCCGCTCGTCGTATGGATGGAGAGATTCTTGGAATTTGTGCCTGAGACGATGCCGGGCACGGATGGTTTCGGTAGGGAGACATCAAGAACGTACTCCCCCTCCACACCAGTATTCAGTTTGGATATGCGGAGGTAATTCGAGGGTGGGATGTTGCATCTCTGGCTCTCGGTTAGGTCCTATATTTCCAAGGACAAAACAGTCAGTGAAGGGCACAATTTGCTCATTGGCACCGATTATTCGAGTCGCCACTGTCACAAGGTGTATGAGAGGATGGTACCTACGCTGACGCAGGTCTCGGTTTCTGCGATAGCAATTTTATCAAGAGACTGTGGTCCTGAGCCGTTATCAGCCGAGGGATTCGATTCTTGATTCAAAGTCACCATTAATGTGGCAGTAGACAGTCAAAGTCGACAATCTTGATAGCGCCCGAACCAGTTTTTTTACGTAAAATGAATGTGAGATTCATTCTCAGGGAGGCTGAAAATGCCCAAATATGCCCTTGCTGGACTTTTCCCACAGTTTTTCGGTTGGAACGATTTTTTGGACTGAATTTTCAACATTTATATGCCCCTTGTGGGGTCAATTTGTACATAAACTTTATGTAGGAACAGTGTATCTATGCAATGACTTTGAATTGTGCCTCCGGACAGACCAGGCGCGTACGGCATGCCAGGAAGCAGTCGTTAATGTCAGCCACGCATGGGTGTTGAACGTTGATGTTGACATGGTCGTGGTCGATGTTGCGGTTGTCGTGGTCGCGTCGTCGTTGATGCAGTCGTGGTAGTTGCGGCTGTCGTGGTCACATTGTTTTGTCACGTCACCGCTGTTGTGGCCATCGTTGTTGCGGTCGCGTTGTCGTTGTCGCGATCGTGGTGTTGGTTGTGTTGTCGTCACAATCACGTTGTCGTCATCATGGCCGTAGTCATTGTGTCTTAGATGTTGTGGTCGTTGTCTTGTCGCAGCCGTCGTTGTCGTGTAGTCATTGTTGCAGTTGTTGTCATGGTGGTGTCGTCGTTGTCGTGTCGTCTTTGTCACATTCGCAGTGGTGCTCGCGTTGTCGT
>WNFC01004913.1_pt1 | contig 14610 bp, 14 predicted proteins | sample 5400541 | NCBI WGS metagenome assembly WNFC01 (sample SAMN13153342, study PRJNA577476) | soil metagenome | isolation source: 120 cm saprolite under Douglas fir tree site 2 hole 2 replicate 1 | place: USA:California | collected 2015-04-18
TCACCGTGCCGAACTCCACCGGCGGGTCCACCCTGCATTACTGCGGGCCGCAGGCGCGGTCGTTCTGCCAGGCCTCGTTCCGGTCGCAGGATCAGGTATCGCTGCGCGCCCGGCCTCAGTGCGTGCTGGCCGGCCTGGGACCCGCGAACCCCTCCGCGGGGTCCGCGGCGTCCAGGTAGCCCGGCGGCCTTCAGAGGTCGATGATGATCGTGACGGGGCCGTCGTTGACGAGGGAGACCTTCATGTCGGCGCCGAAGACGCCGGTCTCGACCCGGGCCCCGTGGTCACGCAGGGCCTGCACCACCGCGCCGACCAGGGGCTCGGCCACCGGGCCCGGGGCGGCGGCCGACCAGGACGGGCGGCGGCCCTTGGCCAGGTCCGCGTAGAGCGTGAACTGGCTGATGACCAGGAGCGGCGCGGCCACGTCGGAGCAGGACTTCTCGCCGTCGAGAATGCGCAGCCCCCACAGCTTGGCGGCGAGCCTCGCCGCCTGCTCCGGGGTGTCGTCGTGGGTCACGCCGACCAGGACGAGCAGCCCTGGCTGCTCGACGGCCCCGACGACCTCGCCGTCCACGGCGACGCTGGCCCGGCTCACGCGTTGTACCACTGCCCGCATAGCAGGGCAGGGTACCTGGCGCGCGGCGCGCGCCGGAAACGGGCAGACTGCGGGCATGACGATCTCTACGGAACACAATGACGTGAACCCCGTGGTCGCCGAGGTCGTGCGTTCGGGGTTCACCGAATCGCGGCACCGCGGCGCGGTCGCGGGCCTGGCCGCCGACGGATCCCAGGTGATCAGCGTCGGGCAGACCGGGGTGCCCTTCTTCCCCCGGTCAGCGAACAAGCCGCTGCAGGCGGCGGCCATGCTGCGCTGCGGGCTTGACCTGGACGGCGAGTTGCTGGCGCTGGCCGCGGCCAGCCACTCGGGCGAGGACTTCCACGTCGACGGGGTACGCAAGATCCTGTCCGGCGCCGGGCTCGCCGAGGACGACCTGCGCTGCCCGCTCACCTGGCCGCTCGACGCCGAGACCGCGCGCCGTCTGATCGCCCGCGGCCAGGGCATGTCCAGGATCCGGATGAACTGCTCGGGCAAGCACGCCGCGATGCTGGCCACCTGCGTGCTGAACGGCTGGCCGACGGCCGGGTACCTGGCCCCGGATCATCCGCTGCAGCAGGCGATCCGGCGCACCGTCGAGGAACTGGCCGGCCAGCGGGCGGCCGCCACCGGCGTGGACGGCTGCGGCGCGCCGCTGTTCGCGCTGACGCTGACCGGCCTGGCGCGGGCTTTCCGGGGGCTGGTCCTCGCCACCCCGGGCACACCTGAGCGCCGGGTGGCCGACGCCATGCGCGCGCACCCGGAATGGACCAGCGGCACCAGCCGCGACGAGCGGCGGCTAATGGACGCGGTGCCTGGCCTGCTGGTCAAGGGCGGCGCCGAGGGCGTCGACGCGTTCGCGCTGACCGACGGTCATGGGGTCCGGGCCGGCGCGGTCAAGATCGAAGACGGGGCGCACCGGGCCCGGACCCCGGTCACCGTGGCGGCGCTGCGCCTGCTCGGCGCCGTGGTCCCGGACGAGCTCGCCACCGTCCCCGTCATCGGCGGCGAGGCCACGGTGGGCGCCATCCGCGCGGTCAGCTTCGCCGAGTTTCGCCGGCTGGGGGCCGTAGGATGACGCGGTGAGCAAGAAGACCAGGCCGCGCCACGGCACCCCGGCCAGCAAGGCACCGGCCAGCAAGGCACCGGCCAGCAAGGCACCGGCCGGCAAGGAGCGGGCCACGCCCGGGCGGAGCGAGGCGGACGCGGTCGTCGAGCGGGTGCTGTCGAGCCTATGGACCGCGATCGCGGCGGGCGACCTGCTGTCCGCCGAGCTCGAGACCGCGTCCAGCATGGCCATCCCGGTCGTGGCGGGCCAGCTGGATCCCGCCGAGACGGAGATCTTCATCTCCACCGTGCTGGTGGACGCGGCGGTCCGCAGGCGGACGCCGGAGGGCGCGGCGCTGCTCCGGCTGCTCATGGCGCTGGGCACGCAGGACACCAAGCGGGCGGCCAGCCGGGCGCTGGCCGAACTGACCGGCGCCGGCGTCTACCCGCCGGAGTGGGTGACCGAGATCGGCAAGGTCGCCCCCGGCCAGGCCTGGCGCCGCTACGACGTGTTCGGCGACGACGAGGCCATCGCCGTGACGTTCGGCTACGGCGAGGCCGAGCACGGCATCGTGGTGCAGGTTGACCTGGCCGGGATCCCCGTCGCCACCGCAGTCGGCGTGTCCACCAACGCGACCCGCTTGATCGAGGCCATCAGCGGCGACCATGACGAGTTCGACCGGTCCGAGCAGATATCCCTGGCCAAGGCGCGCCGTCGGCTGCTCGGTCCGCTGGACCGGTCTGACCGTGACCCGGACCCGGCCCTGTCCCCGGACAGCATCGCGTACCTGCCGGTCGCCCGGTCCAGGGTCCGTCGGCTCCCGGCGGACGACACCGAGCCCGGCCCGGTGTTCACCGCGGCCGACCGCGCGGCCGCCGTCGACGAGTTCATGAAGGGCCCGCTGGCCGCTGAGGCCGTCACGGCCGACGAGGAGTCCACGCGGTTCTGGGCCGATGTGCTCACCGGCTACAGCGGCCGCGTCCCCGGCGAGCCGCCGGCCCAGGTCGGCCCGCGCAAGCTCGCGCACATACTGCTCGGCCACGTGCCGAATACGTTCGTCCTGTCCCCTGCGCAGCGCGGTCATCTCGAGCCCACGGTGACCGCGTGGGTCCGCTGGTCCGCCGACCGCCGGGACCTGGGCGAGGCCGCCACCGCGGTGCTGGTGGAGCAGGTGCCCCGGGTGCTCAACCGGTTCGGTCAGGCCTATGACGACCCGGACGCGGTCGCGATCCGCGGCTACGCGTCCGGCCTGGCCGCCAGCGACGCCGACGTTGCCTGGCTCTCCGATAACGTCGGGCGCCGCATGTTCGCGCTGCCGTTGCCGGAGAGCCATGCTCCGCTGGACCTGGCGGACCCGGCTGACCGACGCCGTCTGGTCGAGGAGGAGTTCGGCGCGTGCACCCCGCCCGCCGGCCTGACCAGCGAGGAGTTCGTAGAGGCCGCGTACCGCGTCGTCGAGGAACTCTGGCACGACGAGGAAAGCCCCACCTTCAAGGCGGCCAGCCGCCTGTTCGCCGAGGGCGTCGCACGGCACGACGTCATCCACCGGCTGGCCGGGTCACCCGCTCCGACGATGGGCACATCGATCATCCGATGAGTTCCCCGGCGCCGGGTCGTTCTACCTTTGTGCAGCATTTGCTGCCGTGCCGGCGGGACGGCTGGTACCCGGAGAGCCTGGCCGGCATGGACCAGGTGGGGTCCCAACTCGCCGAGCCGCTGAAGCAGTCGCCGCTGTACGAGATGTACTCCCGTGTGGCGCCCCGGGTGGAGGACTGGCCGGTGCTGCTGGACAAGACCGGAGACCTGCTGCGGCAGGACTTCGACTGGTCGGCAGACATCGCGAAGATCAGCGCGCCGGCGATGCTGGTCTACGCGGACGCCGACGCGGTGCGCCCGGCGCACATCGTGGATTTCTACGCGCTGCTCGGCGGCGGGCTGCGCGACGCCACCTGGGACGGCTCGGCCCGGTCCGTGGCCAGGCTGGCCGTACTGCCGAGCCACACGCACTACGACATCTTCACCTCGCCCGACCTGGGATGCGCGGTCATCCCGTTCCTGGACGCCCCATCGCTCGAGCCGCCCGCGCCGTTCGGCCAGTGATTCGTCGCGGCGGTCCGGCTCTCATGGCCGCCAGCCGGGCGGGTCGTACGGCGAGTCGGTCCACAGCGGAGGCGGGCCGTAACCAGGCGGGCGTCCGTACCCCGGCGAGCCGCCGTACTCCCCTTCCTCCGATGGCCCGAACGACCAGGCTCTTTCCTCCCACCCTCCCGGCACGCGGACCCGGCGTGACGCGGCCATGGCCGTCAGCCGCCGGTCACGGTACCCGCTGGGCTTTTTGGGGCCGGGCCGGCGCCGCGCCGACATCCTGAGCACGAGTACCAGCACGGCCACGAACACACAGACGGCCGCCGCTGCGGTGATCACGACCTCTTCGAGGGTCATGGGCCCGGCCGCAGCCATGGCGGACACCAGCCGTCTGGGCATCGAAGGTTGCTGCCTTCCCCGCGGGAACGATCATTAGCCGTGGCCTGCGCGGCCGCCATGTCGACAAGCCGGGACGCCGGTGATCATTACGCCATCGTCGCCATGTGCCACGACCGACAGCCAGCTGACCACCCATGGCGGCCGCGCGTACCTGGCCCTACATCCTCGGGTACGGACAGCCGAACGGCCCGGCTCAACGTCCCCCGCGCAGGTAAGGACCCCGTAATACCTTCCGGCGCGGTTCGATTCGGCAGGACGGCGCATAGCCGGGCCAGCGCTGTGGTGTAGGCATGTTCGGGCGGCCGGCCGTAGCCGATCACCAGGCCCGCCCGCCCGTCGCCGTCCACCAGGTCGCCGGCCCCTGCGTCGCCGGCCCCTGCGTCGCCGCCGGCGCGATAGCGTTCCAGCCCGTCAATGGCCACGCCGTGCTCGCTGGCACGGGTGACGACGGCACGCTCAAGGCTCGTTCGGGAAAATTCCAGCACCGCATGCAAGCCGGCCGCGATGCCGGTGACCTGCAGCCCCTGGCGGCGCAGGGCGGCGGCCAGGCGGTCGCGGCGGCGCCGGTAGGCGAGCCTGGCCCGGCGGATCTGCCGGTCGTAGCCGCCCGACGTGATGAACTCGGCCAGGGTCAGCTGGTCAAGCGCGGATGGGCCGGCGGCAAGCTCCGAGGTCACCGCGTCCAGCAGCCGTGGCGGAACGACCAGCCAGCCGAGCCGCAGGCTGGGGGCCAGGCTCTTGCTGGCCGTGCCGGCGTAGATGACATGATCGGGCGCGAGCGTCTGCAGGGCGCCCACCGGCTGCCGGTCGTAGCGGAACTCCCCGTCGTAGTCGTCCTCGATCACCACGCCGCCCCAGTCGGCCGCCTCCCGGCGGCGCCGCGGATGCAGGGTCACGCCCAGCGGGAACTGGTGCGCCGGGGTCAGCAGCACCGCGTCCGCCCCGGCGGCCTCGCCGATGACGGCACCCATGCCGTCGACGGGCAGCGGCCGCAGGCGCAGACCCTGCGCGGCGGCGATGTCGCGGTGGGCCTGGTGACCGTACGCCTCCACCGCGAGCGTGCCCGCTCCGGCGGAGCGCAGCGCGCGGCTGATACCGGCCAGGCCGTGCGCGAAGCCCGCGCAGATGACGATGTACGCGGGATCGGCGGTCACGCCCCGCGCCCGCGCCAGGTAGTCCGCCAGGGCCTCGCGCAGCCGCGGGAGCCCGCGCGGGTCCGGATAGCCGAGCAGGTGATCGGGGGCGGCGGCCAGGACCTTGCGGGCCGTCGTGAGCCAGGCCCGGCGCGGGAACGCGGACAGGTCTGGCACCCCGGCCCGCAGGTCGTAGCGGGGCACCGCCACCTCGGGACGGGCCGCGACCCCCACGCCGAGGCCGGGCACCCGGCGCGGCGCGACGGACGTACCCGACCCGGTCTGCGCGGTCAGCCATCCCTCCGCGACAAGCTGGCTGTAGACCTCGGCGACCGTGTTGCGGGCGATACCCAGGTCCGCGGCCAGGACCCGCGATGACGGCAACCGCGTACCCGGGCGTAGGCGGCCGGCCCGGACCGCTTCGCGCAGCGCGCTCTCCAGACCCGCTCGCACCCTGGTCCCGGAGAGATCCAGGTGCAGGTCCACGCCGCCTAGTTCGGCCGACCTGGCGCCTGCGGCGTCCCCGGCAGTCGCGGCATCGCTGGGAGTCGCGGCGTCTGCGGCGCCTGTGGCGGCGCTCGCGTTCTCGGCGTCACCGGCACTCGCGCCCCCGGCGGCGCTTGCGTTCTTGGCGTCACCGGCACTCGCGCCCCCGGCGGCGCTTGCGTTCTTGGCGTCACCGGCACTCGCGCCCTCGGCGGCGCTCGCGTTCTTGGCGTCACCGGTATCTTTGGCCCATGTTTCTGGCATAGAAATGGACCTTACCTTGGGCCGCTTGGTCCCATAGCGTGGTGGTTATGACGATCACGAACGAAACAACGCAGATCCCGGTCCGGCTGGCCTTTGACTCCTTCGCAGCCGGGTTCTCCCGGGCGATGGCGCACCTGGACCAGGCCGCGACCAAGGAACTCGACAAGGCCGAGATCGACCCCAAGCTCCGCGAGCTGATCCGGATCCGCGCCTCGCAGCTCAACGGCTGCGCCTACTGCATCGACATGCACACCAAGGACGCGCGGGCGATCGGCGAGACCGAGCAGCGCATCTACGGGCTGGCCGCGTGGTCAGAGACCCCGTACTTCACCGCGCGTGAGCGCGCCGCGCTGGCGTTCACCGAGTCGGTGACGCGCCTGTCCGACACTCACGTCCCCGACCAGGCATACCAGGACGTGGCCGCGGAGTTCAGCCCGCAGGAGGTCGCCGCGCTGGTCAGCCTCATCGTGACCATCAACGCCTGGAACGCGATCAGCGTCAGCACCCGCGCCTGGATTCCAGGCTCCTACCAACCGTAAGAACAAGTGAGCGTTTCTGTGGAAGGGCTTCCATGATCATGTAACTTCCGCGTCTCCTGAAGGGGTTTCTTTTCGTGATCATGAAGGCCGGCGTGCGCGGCTTTAGGGGCAGGGCATCATGGCTGGGTGCCGCATATCGCGCTGGTTACGCTGGTCGTCGGGGATTACGACGAGGCGATCGACTTTTACGTTCGGGTCGCGGGGTTCCGGCTGGTGGAAGACACCCGGCTGGACGAGCACAAGCGGTGGGTGGTGGTCTCCCCGCCGGGCGCCCGCGAGACCGGACTGCTGCTGGCCCGGGCCGCGACCGACGGCCAGCGCCAGCGGATCGGCGACCAGACGGGCGGCCGGGTCGGGCTGTTCCTGGCCACGGACGATTTCGACCGTGACCATGACCGGATGCGCGCCGCGGGAGTGCGGTTCACGCAAACGCCGAGGAACGAGCCCTACGGAAAGATAGCGGTCTTCGAGGACCTCTACGGGAATCGCTGGGATCTGATCCAGCCGGCCAGCTGACCGCGCCGGCTGGGAGCGCAGGCGGGCTCGGGTTGGGTTGAGTGGTGCGTGTGAGGCAGGTGGGCTCGCGTCAGTTGGTCAGCTGGTCAGGGGGCGGGGTGGGGGCGCCAGCTTGGCCGCTGGGAGTGCCCGGGGAGCTCGACGCGGCCGCCCGCCCATAGCAGGGCGGTCCACGGGTCCGATTCGGCCAGGTCGGCGGGCGCCTGCGGGAAGATCCGGGCCAGGACGCGGCGGCATACGTCGCGGGGCGGATCGAGGCTGAGGCCGAAGCCGTGGGCGATGTCGTTGCCGTGCAGCAGGGCCTCGTGGCACCCCATCCCGGCGAAGCCCTCCGGGTCGGCCATCCCGGCCGGGTGAAAGGCACGGACGTGCGCGCGAGACGTGCGCACCATCGAGGCCAGGACCCGCCCGCCGGTGACGGCGAATTCCAGCACCTCGGCCGGCGAGGCATCCTTCTCGGCCGTCGCGACGGCCCGGACGTAACGCCCGGTCGGCTGGACCGCGAGCTGCCAGGCGTAGGACAGCAGGCAATCACCGATGTGTTCGGCGGTATGCCAGCAATCCCATTCCAGGGTGCCCGCGGGCACCGACCAGTCCCGGTCGGTAATAGGCAGCAGCCCGCTCATCACACATGAGATCACACTGTCAAGGTCATCGGCGGTGACTGTCATGGTGGCTTCGAGCCTACGGTCATAACAGGCCGAGCACGAGCGGTTCACCAGGAGTCAGGATCCGCACCTTGGTGTCCCGGACGGGCCATCGGGCCTGAATCGCTCGGGGCCTAATGGCCTCGCCGCCGGGTCAGGAACCGTACTCGTCGTGGCGGCGGACCCAGAACTGCGGGTCACCGTCCGCGGGTTCGTCGCGGCCCTTGGGCACGAGATCCAGGGCCGCGGCCCGGCATGTGGGCGTGCTCGAGTCGGCCGGGCTGGTCGAGCGTGAGGTGCGCGGCCGCGATCACTGGCTGAGCGTGCGCTCGGCGGGACTGCGGCCGGCCGAGGAGTGGATCGCGGAGCAGGTGTCGTTCTGGTCGCTGCGCGCGGACGCGCTGGCGGCCAGGCTGGAACGCCGGAACCGTCAGCGGTGACCGGGCCGCGGGTCGCGGTGGTCCGGCGGGTGCTGCCCGCTCCCCCCGACGTCGTGTTCGACGAGTGGCTCGATCCGGTGGGCATGACCGAGTGGATGTGCCCGCAGCCGGCCCGGGCGGTCAAGATCGCGCTGGAGCCTTCGGTCGGCGGGTCACTTCGCATCGACATCGAGGACAGCGGGTCCTCGCTGTACGTGACCGGGAAGTTCGTCGAGCTGGACCGGCCTCGGCGGCTCCAGTTCACCTGGAGTTGCTCGGACTGGGCGGATCCTTCGGTGAAAAGCGAGGTCACCGTGATCCTGGAGGATCACGGCGCGGATGAGACGCTGATGACCATCGAGCACGAGCAGCTTCCGCCCGAGCAGGTGGACAGCCGCCAGCGCGGCTGGGGCGCGATCGCGGTGCAGCTGGGCGACGCGCTCGGCGCCCGCGGCGGCTGACGACCGCCGGCGGGTGCGGCTGCGGGAGGAGGGCGCATCGTTACCAGCCGGGGCGGATGGCCTGGCTGCGTGAGGCACGCGACCCAGCCTCGTTCGGCATAAAGATTGTGATGGGTGTGGCGGGTCAGCCTGGTCACGGAGCCGGGCCTTGACGTCGACCTTGAGGACCTTGCCGACCTTGGAGCGGGGCAGGTCCGGCCAGACCTCGACCTGCTTGGGCGCCTTCACGCTGCCGAGGCGCTCCTTGACGAAGGAGCGCACGTCGTCTTCGGTTACAGTCTGGCCGGGACGCAGTTGCACGACCGCGGTGACGCGCTCGCCCCATTTCTCGTCGGGCAACCCGACGACCGCGCAGTCCTGCACGGCCGGATGAGCGAGCAGGACCTGCTCGACTTCGGCGGAGTAGACGTTGAAGCCGCCGGTGATGATCATGTCCTTGGCGCGGTCGACGATGAACAGGTAGTTGTCCTCGTCGAGGTAGCCGATGTCCCCGGTGTGGTGCCAGCCGTATCTCGCGGCCTCCTCGGAGGCCTGCGGGTTCTTGTAATAGCCCGCCATGACCAGCGGGCCGCGGGCCACGATCTCGCCACGCTGGCCGGGGCCGAGCAGGTGGCCCTCGTCGTCCATGATCGCGACGGTGGTGAGCGGGGTGGGGCGTCCGGCCGAGGACAGGCGCTCGGTTGCGAGTGAGCCGTCTTCGCGGAAGTGGTCGGCGGGCGCCATCGTGGAGATCATCATCGGGGCTTCGGACTGGCCGAACAGCTGGCCCATCACCGGGCCGATTTTCTCCAGGGCTTCGGCGAGGCGGGTCGCGGACATCGGGGCTGCGCCGTACCACAAGCACTGGATGCTGGCCAGGTCGGCCGCTTTGAGGGCGGGGTGGTCGAGGAGCACGTAGATCAGGGTCGGCGGCAGGAAGGTGTGGGTGATCTTGTTTTTCTCGATCAAGGCCAGGAACTCGGTCAGGTCCGGCTTACCCATGATGACGATCTCGCCGCCGAGCGTCATGACCGGGAAGCACAGCACGCCGGCCGCGTGCGTGAGCGGCGCGAGGGCCAGGTACCGCGGGCGCGGGCGGAACGGGTAGCTCATCAGCGTCAGCGCGGACATCGTCTCGATGTTGTGGCCGGTGAGCATCACGCCCTTGGGGCGGCCGGTGGTGCCGCCGGTGCCGACCAGCATGACCAGGTCGTCGGGTGGTTCGGCCTGCCACGGTTCTCCGGGCAGGTCCGTGAGCCACTGCCTGAAGGGGGTGGCGCTGGGGTGGCTCTCCGGGCTCTTCGGGCTTTTTGGGGTCTTCGGGCTCTTTGGGGTCTTCGGGTCGCCGTCGAGGCAGACGAGTGTGGTGAGTTTCGGCAGGTCAGGCAGGATCTTGGTGACCAGCGGGGCGAAGGCGGCCTGGAAGATGAGGCATTTACAGTCGAAGAAGTCGAGCAGGTCCCGGTTTTCCGCCGCCTCGTTGCGCGGGTTGACCGGGCACCACACCGCTCCGGCCCGGGAGATGCCGAACACGCAGCTGAACGCGACCGGGTCGTTCGCCGACAAGATCGCGACCTTGTCGCCGGGACGGACCCCGGACCAGTCAAGCGCGCGGGCGATCCGCCAGGAGAGCGCCTGGACGTCGCCGTAGGTCAGCGTGCGCCCGGCCGCGGTCAGGCAGGGTGCCTCCGCGCCCAGGGAGGCACCCTTGTCCAGGTAGTCGGTCAGGCGCACGCTGCTCGTCCTTCTTTGGTGCTCAGTGATGGACGGTGAGGTTCGGCTCCATGACCAGGCCGAAGCTGCGCAGCACGCCGAGCAGTTCGTGGTGGCCGAAGGCCTGGCAGCCGGACGCGAAGCCGACGCGCTTGGGCGGCTGCTGCAGCAGCGAGTACGCCCCGTACGCCTGCATCAGGCCGGTCTGCTTGTAGTTGGAGTTGCCGTGGATCACGCAGTGCGCGCGGCCCAGCGGGCCGGACGCGTGCACCGAGTCCAGCGAGGTGTTGATCCGGGTGGCCTCCCGCGGCGGCATCTGGTTCATCACGCCGGCCGCCTGTTCGGTCAGCACCCGCAGCTTGTCCGCCTCGGGCATGCCCTCGATCTGCTCGAGGACCGCCTTCACGATCTGCGGGACGCCCAGCATGAGCGCGCGGTTGAACACGCCGCCCAGCGCCTTGACGTTGGCCACCCGCGGGTCGCGCTTGAACCATACCGGGTGCGAGGTGCCGCCCCAGGGCAGCGCCAGGCCGGTCTCGTGCTGGCCGGGGATCGTCACGTCGTACAGGCCGGCGTCGGCGGGCCACTCGACGTACCGGTTCTGCTCCAGGTAGTACGCCTTGGCCAGGGCCGCGTTGACCAGGATCGTCCGGGTGGAGGCGATGGTGGGCATGCCCTTCCAGAAGACCAGGATGTCAAGCGTGTCGACGCCCGGCTTTTCCAGGCAGAGCTGGGCGGCGATCTCGCCGGTGGTGTACATCTGGGCGATGCCGGGCGCGAGCAGCAGGCCCTGGCCGGCCATCCGCTGGCCGTAGTTCTCGTCGCAGGTGATCAGCCAGTCTTGCTCCCCGGTGGTGTCCAGGTAGTGGCATCCGGCGTTGATGCTGGCCTCGACGACCTCGCGGCCGTACTGGGCGAACGGCCCGACGGTGTTGCAGACCACGCTGGCGCCCTGGAAGAGCTCGGTCAGCGGTTCGACGTCGTGCGCGACCTCGACGATCTCGTGCTCTACCGTGTCGATGCCGGGCACCTTGTCCAGCGCTTCGGCGATGCGCGCCTTGTCGCGTCCGGCGGCGACGAACGGCAGGTTGAACTCACGCAGGTACTCACAGACCAGGCGGCCGGTGTAGCCGGAGGCGCCGTAGACGATGACGGGCTTGCTCATGGTTGTCCTTTCTCACATGCCCATGCCGCCGTCGACGGGCAGCCCGGCGCCGGTGATGAAACGAGATGCGTCGGAGGCCAGGAAGACCACGGCATCGGCCATGTCCGCGACCTCGCCGAGGCGGCCATGCGGGGTGAGCCCGACCACGGCGCCGACGCACTCTTCCACGCTCGGGAACAGCCCGAGCGTCACCATGTCCTGCGCGAGCTGGTTGCCCATGTCGGTGGGAACCAGCCCCGGGTAGATGCAGTTCACCCGCACGCCGTAACCGAGTTTGCCCGATTCCATGGCCGCCACCCGGGTCAGCCGGTCGATCGCGGACTTCGTCGCGGAGTAGATGGCGATGCCGGGGAAGGCGATGGTGGCGGCGACCGACGCGATGTTGACGACGGCGCCGCCGCGGCCGGCCGGGCCGCCGGGGCGCATGGCGCGGAAGGCGTGCTTGATGCCGAGCGAGGTGCCGAGGATGTTGACCTCGAGCATTGTGCGGATGTCATCCGGGTCGAGGTCGACGACCAGGCTGGAAATCTCGACGCCGGCGTTGTTGACCACGATGTCCAGGCCGCCGAGTTCGGCGATCGTGCCCTCGATGGCCCGCTCCCAGCTGGCGTCGTCGGTCACGTCGAGGGGCAGGAAGGCGGCATTGCCGCCGGACTTCTTGATCGCGTCGGCGGTGGCCTCGCCGAGTTCTTCGCGGATGTCGCCGATGACGACGGCCGCGCCGGCCCGGGCCAGCGCCTCGGCCATTCCGGCGCCCAGACCGCGCGCCCCGCCGGTGACCAGGGCCTTGCGTCCGGTCAAGTCGTACACACTCATGTGGCATCTCCTCCTTGAGACGGCGCCGGCCCCGCCCTGTGCTGGCTGTTTCCTTGGCTCTTGCCGGGCAATGCGACGTAGGTCACAGCGTAACGAAATCTGGACAGTCGTCAAGACTTTCTTGGACGGTTGTCAAGTTTGTTCTGGGCGGTGCGCGCTGTCCGATATACAGTTGGTTCGGGGCTCGCAAGGCGCGGGCGATTCAGAGCCGACGGGAAACTTGCCGTGACCGACGTGGACCAGGTGGCCTCGGTGACCGCCGTGGCCCAGGGGGCTCCGGCGTCTCAAGGGGCTCCGGCGTCTCAAGGGGCAGAGACGAACCGGGAGCGGATCTCGCGGCGGCAGGTTGACAAGTTCGCCGAGCGGCGGGCGCAACTCGCCGACGCCGCGCTGCAGACGCTCGCGGAACTCGGCTATGCCCGCACCAGCCTGCGCGAGATCGCGCAGAACTCCCAGTTCTCCCACGGCGTGCTGCACTACTACTTCAGCGACAAGGAAGACCTGATCACGCACTGCGTGCGCCAGTACGAGGCTGCCTGCGTGACTCGCTACGACGAGATCGTGGCCACGGCGGGTTCGGCCGAGGAGCTTAGGCGGGAGTTCAGTGCCGCGATGGCGCAGACGCTGCGGACCGACGCGCCGATGCACCGGCTCTGGTACGACCTGCGTAACCAGAGCCTGTTCGAGGAGTCGTTCCGCGCCGACGTGCTGGAGATCGATAAGCGGCGCGAGGAGATGATCTGGCGCGTCATCAGCCGGTACGCCGAGTTCGCCGACATCACCGTGGCGGTTTCCCCCGGCGTCGCCTACGCGATCCTCGACGGCTTGTTCCAGCAGGCCCTGCTGCACCAGCTCGCCGGGAACGAAGGCGCGGCCGAGGAGTTGCGGGCGAACGTGGTGCGCGTGCTCGACACCCTGGTCCCCTGAACCCCATCCGTTCGCACCCTTCATGATCGCGAGGCGTCTGCCTGAGTAGCTCGTGGGCCCCAGGCGGCTGCCGATTGCATGCGGGCGGCTGCTGATAGTCGGCGCGCGGCTTCTAGGGGGCGGCATACGATGCCTCACTGGTCCCATGAAACCCAGCCCGCACACTATTCGCTCATAAGTTCGTGACACATAAGGTTTTTCGTGGAAGATTCGAGCTCTATGGAGGATTTGGGCAACTATAGGGAGTTTGATCAAATCCACTATCTTGAAGTGCCCGGTTCGTAGGCTCAAGATCGAAGCTACGTTCGCCCTATGACATAGCATGGTCATCAGCCGTGCGCCGCGCAGCCATCTCCGCCAAGCGGGCAACGTCGTCCGGGGACATTCCCGCCGCCCGGTACAACACTTGTAACCCCGAGGCCGCCGTCACTTCCCCGCGGCGCATGAAGGCTGGCCGCCGGATCCAGGCGGCCGGCCTGGCTCGGACCCACGCCAGGCGTGGCGCTCCGCCCGCCGCCACCTGTCGCGGCGCAGGGTAGATCAGCGTTTCCGACGGCAAACAGGCCTCTTCACGAGGGGAAAGCGGCCCAGTGACTTCACGGGATTAAGGGCACGCGGTTACTGTACAGTAATCATCCGGCACGACGGGGACACTGCAGTGATCAGGAAACAGCAGCAGCGCAAGAACCAGGAATGGCCCGGCCCGGTCGTTGTCCGTGGCCATGAGAAAGTCATTGCGCCTGACCAGATCAAGGAGACCCTCTCGCAGCATGCGCATGATCATTTCGCAATTGTGAGGGAAGGACGGCGTGACTCCTTGGACAGGACGAACGGCTGGGGTGCGTGGTTAGGGAATACCTCGACAGCGATCTCGGGTCCGGTGAGGCGAACGGCGCGTAGGCGCCGCTACCCCTTAAGGCTTCCTCGCGACCCCGCCGAACGCGTCCACTTCGGCAGGCGGACCGCCTTCCGAAGCTTCGGGCCGCCATCGCGGGCACGAGACCACGCCGGGTTCGACCAGCTCGAGGCCGTCGAAGAAGCTGGCGATCTCCTCGGGGGTACGCTGCACGTACGGGATCGCGCCGGTTTGGTTGTAGTCCTCCGTGGCCTGCTCGATCTGTTCCCGGCCGATGACGCTGGTGCCGTCATTGAGGGACAGGTAGCTGCCGGACGGCAGGGCATCCATCAGGTTGCGCACGATCGAGCGTGCCTCACCGGTGTCGGTAACGTGTCCCATAATGCCGCTGAGGATCAGCGCGATGGGCTTGGCGAAATCCAGCGTCTTGGCGGCCTCTGCCGTGATCTGGTCAGGTTCGCGCAGGTCGGCGTGGACGTAGGCGGTGGCACCTTCCCGGGTGCTGGTCAGCAGGGCACGGGCATGCGCCAGCACCATCGGGTCGTTGTCGGTATACACGATG
>WNFC01004915.1_pt1 | contig 14610 bp, 14 predicted proteins | sample 5400541 | NCBI WGS metagenome assembly WNFC01 (sample SAMN13153342, study PRJNA577476) | soil metagenome | isolation source: 120 cm saprolite under Douglas fir tree site 2 hole 2 replicate 1 | place: USA:California | collected 2015-04-18
GATCGGGGCCATGGGGCTGACCGAGCCCGGAGCCGGCTCCGACGCCATGGCGATCCAGACCACGGCCACCCGCGTCGAGCGCGGCTACGTCCTCAACGGCACCAAGCAGTTCATCACCAACGGTGGCATCGCCGACCTGCACGTCATCTTTGCCACCACCGACCGCAGCCTGGGCCCGGCCGGGATCGCGGCCTTCGTGGTCGAGAAGGGAAACCCGGGCCTGCGGATGGGGCGCAAGGAGAAGAAGCTCGGCGTTCGCGCGTCGCACACCGCCCAGGTGATCCTGGAGGACTGCCTGGTGCCGGTCGGGAACCGGTTGGGCGGTGAACCGGGCGATCCGGAGGCCGGGCCGGGCGCCTTGGGGGCGCTCCTCATGCTCGAGCACTCGCGGCCGGCGGTCGCGGTCGGCTCCATCGGCATCGCCCGCGCCGCCTACGAGTTCGCCCTCGACTACGCCACCCAGCGGGTCGCCTTCGGCAGGCCGATCATCAAGCACGAGGGCGTCGGCTTCAAGCTGGCCGACATGGCCATCAACATCGACGCGGCCCGGCTGCTGGCCTGGCGCGCCGGCTGGATGTCCCAGCAGGGCATGCTCTTCACCCGCGCCGAGGGCAGCATGGCCAAGGCGTTTGCGGCCGACATGGGCATGCAGGTCACGCTGGATGCGGTCCAGATCCTGGGCGGCTACGGCTATATCCGCGAGTACCCGGTGGAAAAGTGGATGCGCGATGCCAAGATCTATCAGATCTGGGAAGGCACCTCGGAGATCCAGCGGCTGGTCATCACGAGGGCCATCTCGGGAGAGCGGCGGCCGCTGACGCGGGAGGACGCCAAGCCACAGATCCGGAAGGCCAGCTGATGTTCGATCTGTCCGGCAAGGTGGCCCTGGTCACCGGCGGCTCGCGCGGCCTGGGACGGGCCGATTGCCTGGCGCTGGCTCGCGCCGGCGCCGACGTGGTGATGACGGACATCCTGATCGAGAGCGATCCGGGCCTGCAGCAGGCCGCCGAAGCCTCCGGCAGCGTCCTGGCGCAAGTGATGACGTCGCAGAACGCCGTCTACTCGGAGCGGACCTCCAACGAGATCCGCGCCATGGGGCGCCGGTCGGCGGCCGTCAAGATGGATGTGACCAACCGCGACCAGGTGAAGGCCGTCGTCGACCAGGTGGTCAAAGACTTTGGCAGCCTGGACATCCTGGTCAACAACGCCGGGACGCTGGACCATGTGGCCGCCATCGAGAAGCAGCAGGATACCCTGTGGGACCGGGACCTCAAGGTCAACCTGACTGGCGCCTACAACTGCTCCAAGGCGGTGTGGCCGCACATGCGCGAGCGCCAGTGGGGGAGGATCATCATGATGGCGTCCATTGCGGGCACCATGGGAGGCTTCGGCCAGGCCAGCTACTCGACCACCAAGGCGGGCCTGATAGGGCTGGCCCGCACGCTGGCTCTGGAAGGAGCGCGCTATGGCATCACGGCCAACGCCATCGTGCCCGGCATCATCGGGACGGAGGCGTTCAAGATGGGACGGGCAGACATGAACGAACGGATGATCAGCCGGACGGCCATGCGCCGGGCCGGAGAGCCGGATGACATCGCGGCGGCCATCACCTTCCTCTGCTCGCCCGCGGCGGGGTATATCACCGGCGTCGCCCTGCCGGTGATGGGCGGCATGGACCTGTTCACCTTCTGATGGCGCTGCTGGACGTCACCACCGCCGACCTGGTTACGACTATCGCCATGAACCGGCCGCCGGTGAATGCCCTGGTCCCCGAGCTCCAGGAGGAGCTGGTCGGCATCCTCACCCGCTTGAAGGATGACGATGCGACCCGCGTCGTGGTCCTGACCAGCGCCATCCCCGGGTACTTCATGGCCGGCGCAGATATCAAGATGATGGCGGGCGAAGCTGGTGTGAACCGGGAGGATCCGTCCTCCCTGGAGCGCATCGCCCAGCTGTCTCGCCGCAGCCAGGCCGCCTTCGGGGAGCTGGAGCGCTTCGCCAAACCGGTGATCGCCGCCATCAACGGCCACGCTCTGGGCGGCGGGTGTGAGCTGGCGCTGGCCTGCGACTTCCGGCTGATGGTCGACGACGGCCGCAGCAGCATCGGGCTCACCGAGGTCACCCTGGGGCTGATCCCGGGCGGGGGCGGCACCCAGCGCTTGCCTCGCCTGGTGGGCCTGGCGCGGGCGACCGAGCTCCTCTACGAGGGGACCCGGCTGAAGGCACCGCAGGCGGCCGCCATCGGCCTGGTGCATGCCGCGCTGCCCCCGGACGGCTTTGCGGAGGCAGTCAGGGCGCGGGCCGCGCGGCTGGCCAGGCGGGCGCCGGTGGCACTGCGCCTGATCAAGGAAGCCCTGATCACGGGCATCTACCGCCCGGACAAGGGCTACGAGGTCGAGGCCGAGAACTTCGGCCGGGTGGCGGTCACCGAAGACGCCATGGCCGGCATCATGGCCTTTTTCGCCAAGCAGGAGCCCGAATTCACCGGGCGCTAGCCCACCCGTTTCGTATCTGACCTGATCTCGGTTTGAGCTCAGCCGTATGTAGATCGACTCCCGTGCGTTTTCACTCAGGGGAATCCCTTTTCACGAGGAGGCGTACAGCGAATGCATAGAGTGACGAAGCCGATCGTGCTCGGTGTGGCCGCCCTGTTCGGGGTGGGCCTGATCTCGGCAGCCGCCGCCAACAACACACACGGCGCGGCAGTCAGCGCGGTGGCTAAGGCCAAGGCGCAGATCGGTGAGGCTCGGGGCGACGCGGTCAGCCTGGTGGCCAGCGCCAACGGCGAGGCCCGGTCGGATGCGGCCAAGGCCGATGCCATCGCCGACAAGGCGGCGCGGACCGCCGAGAAGGCGGCCGACAAGGCGGCCAAGACGACCGGGGACGCCCACGGCGACGCCGTAAGTATGGTCGCCCGGAGCGACGCCACCGCTGCCCATACGACGGGCGCCAAGAAGGTCAACCACGGCGGCGCGGTTAGCGCGGTCGCTCGCAAGCAATAGGCATCGCAGCCTAACAACCCACGCGTAACGATCGAGCGATAAACGAACGGCGGCTACCCCAGCCGCCGTTCTTCTTTTTCACGGAGCCGCTCCAGGTCACCACACTCCTGGATCACGCTGGCGCGTTTAATGTCCCATGGGGAATCTTTTCTCGGGGAGGCGATCGTAATGCGAGTGACGAAGTCGATCGTGCTCGGCATTGCGGCGACATTCATTCTGGCGACCGGCATCATTACGGCGGCTGCGGCCAATGGCACTCAGGGCGCCCACGGCGCTGCGGTAAGTGCAGTCGCCAAGGGCCACGGCGCGACGGTGAGTGCGCTGGCGAAGACCCACGCCGGCGGCGCGGCGATCAGTGCGCTCGCCAAGACTCATGGCGCGGCGGTTCGGGCAGTCGCCCGCAAGCCGTAGGCGAAAGCTAACGCGGTAGTAAGAAGGAACGGCGGCCACCCCAGCCGCCGTTCTTGGTTTGCCGAATCGAGCTTCAGTCGAGTGGCTGGTAGCGGCTCACACGGCGCCTGATTTCGGCCAGGACCTGTTGCACCTGCGCGCTGTCCGATCCACTGGCGCGGATGATGAGCCGGCCCAGTTCGGTCTGCGGGTACGATCCCAGCGACACGTCGGGATACTCGCTTTCCAGCGCCAGCATGGCCTGGGCGAACGCGCTCTCCGGGGCCAGGCGGTAGTGCAGCTCGCCGACCGCCGGCGGCCTGCCATCGCGCAGGTAGCCGGGCTCGATCCAGTCGCGGAACAGCGACCGCAGCTCGGGCGGCACGCCCGGCATGGCAAACAGGAAGCGGTCGGAGCCCAGGGGGTACGCGATCCCGGGCGCCATCCCGGGACCGTTGCGCAGGATCACGCTTCCCTCCGGCACCATCGCCATTTTGCGATTGCCGGCATTGAGCTCGGCAGTGCCACGAAGCTTTGCGATCCCTCGACTGAACATGAGGTTCTGCATCGCGGCACCGGTCGCCTGATCGTAGACGAGCGGGCGGTCGAGTGCTCGGGCCAGCGCCTGGAAGGTTCGGTCGTCCGGCGTGGGTCCCAGCCCGCCGCAGACCAAGATGCGGACCAGCTCGGGTCGGGCCATGTGGTCGCGGACCGCGGCCACAATGTCCGCCTCCGCGTCGCCCACCACCTCGATGCGCTTGACCGGGTAGCCGAGGGCGAACAGCCGGCCGGCCAGCCAGTTGGAGTTGGTGTCGACCGTGAAGCCGCGGAGCAGCTCGTCACCCACGGCCAGGATGCTGGAGGACGGCATGGATGAATGGTGCCACGCCGCTGGCCGTAACATATGCTGGCCATATGGCCAGGTCCGCGTACGAGCGCAGCAAATCGGTGGAGTCGATCGCCTGGAAGGAACACCCCCTAGCCCGCAGCCTGGCGCTGCGTTTGCTCGAGGAATCGTCGGGGGGCGCGCGGCAGGCTATCGGCCAGGCACTGCTCGACGTGCTCGACGACGCGGCCGGCCTGCCGCCCTGCAAGCTCACGGTGGCCGACCGTCCACAGCGGCACCGGAAGCGGGAGGGTCGCCTGGAGATGAAGACCTACGGGTACTACCGCTGCGACTGGGACGCCGGCGAGGCCCGTCGCGGCTCGATCCGCATTTACAACCTGACGGCCATCCGCCAGCAGATCCTGAGCCCCAAGGTCTTCCTGGAGACCCTGCTGCATGAGTGGGTCCACCACTACGACTTTGCCGGGTTGCGGTTGGACCGTTCCCCGCACACGTCGGGATTCTTCGCCCGGATTCGGGCCGTGGCCGAAACCCTGGGGGTGGGCTTCGTGGCCCCGCCCAAACGGGAAGCATCGATTGGTTCGCTGCACCCGGTCGACGATGTCGTTCCGCCCTGGCCCAATCGCCTTCGGCCCGGTGGAACCGACCCGCCGAAATGGATCCGGGATCAGATCGCGGCGTTGTTTGGAAGAAAAGAGCCGTGATCGGTTCGCTGAGCGTTTCGACCGTGCTCGGCATCGTCACGGTGGCCGCTGTGCTCGCCCTGGTCTATGGCGGCGTGCTGACCCGGTGGGTCCTGGCGCAGCCGGCGGGGAGCGAGCGGATGGCGCGGATCGCCATGGCGATCCAGGAGGGCGCGGCCGCCTACCTGAACCGCCAGTACCGGACGCTGGCCGTCATCGGTGTCCTCCTGGCGGTGGTCATCACCATCACCATCAACTGGCAGACCGGACTGCTGTATGTGGTCGGCGCGGTCTGCTCAGCGCTGGCCGGCTACGTGGGCATGAACGTCTCGGTCCGCGCCAACGTACGGACCGCCCAGGCGGCGAGCAAGGGCCTGGACACCGCCCTGCGGCTGGCGTTTCGCGGAGGCGCCGTTACCGGTCTCTTCGTGGTGGGCCTCGGCCTGCTGGGCGTGACCGTGTCCTACTGGGTGTTCCACAAGCCGCAGGCGCTGATCGGCCTGGGCTTCGGCGCCAGCCTGATCAGCGTGTTCGCCCGCCTCGGTGGCGGGATCTTCACCAAGGCCGCGGACGTGGGGGCGGACCTGGTTGGCAAGCTGGAGGCCGGCATTCCAGAAGACGACCCCCGCAACCCGGCCGTCATTGCCGACAACGTGGGGGACAACGTCGGCGACTGCGCCGGCATGGCGGCCGACCTGTTCGAGACCTACGCCGTCACCGCGATCGCGGCCATGCTGCTGGGCAGCCTCCTGTATCCGGGACAGGTCACCTTCGTGGTCTACCCGCTGGTGCTGGGCGCGATCTCGATCGTGGCCTCGGTCATCGGCACGTTCTTCGTTCGGCTCGGGAACGGGAAGTGGATCATGGGCGCGCTGTACAAGGGCCTTGGGGTGAGCGCCGTCCTGGCCCTGGCAGGCTTCCTGACGGTCACACGCCTGATGGGCCTGAACATCACCCTGTTCTGGGCCGGCGTGGTGGGAGTCCTGGTCACGCTGGCCATCGTGGCGATCACCGAATTCTTCACGAGCGAGCGGTTTCCACCGGTCCGCTTGATCGCCCAAGCCTCGACGACGGGCCACGCCACGAACATCATCGCGGGCCAGGCCATCGGCATGCTCAGTACCGCGCTGCCGGTGGTGGTCATCGGGGCAGGCATCCTGGCTGCCTACTTCCTCAACCAGAACCTGGGCGGCGCCGCGGATTCGGGCCTGTACGGGATCGCCATCGCCGCCATGGCCATGCTCTCCATGACCGGGATCATCGTGGCCATCGATGCCTACGGGCCGATTACGGACAACGCCGGGGGCATTGCCGAGATGGCCGACCTGCCTGCCAGCGTTCGGGCGGTGACCGATCCGCTGGACGCGGTCGGGAACACCACGAAGGCCGTGACCAAGGGGTACGCGATCGGATCGGCCGGCCTGGCCGCGCTGGTGCTCTTTGCCTCCTACACCACGGAGGTCAGGAACGCGGTCCCGGGATACGGGCCCCCGCTGAGCTTTGACCTCACCAATCCGCTGGTGATCGTCGGCCTTTTCCTGGGAGGGGTCCTGCCGTTCCTGTTCGGCTCATTGAGCTTGCTGGCCGTCGGTCGGGCGGCCGCCCAGGTGGTGATCGAGGTGCGCCGCCAGTTCCGGGAGATCAAGGGCCTGATGGAAGGGACGGCGGTGCCGGAGTACGGGCGGGCGGTGGACCTGGTGACCCGGGCGGCCCAGCGCGAGATGATCATCCCCGGGTTGATCCCGGTACTGGCGCCCGTGGTGGTCGGGTTGATCCTCGGGCCGGTTGCCCTCGGCGGCTTGCTGATCGGGAGCATCGTGACGGGTCTGTTCCTGGCCATCATGATGACGTCTGGCGGCGGAGCCTGGGACAACGCCAAGAAGTACATCGAGGAGGGTCACTACGGCGGCAAGGGCACCGACGCCCATGCGGCGGCCGTCACGGGGGACACGGTGGGTGACCCCAACAAGGACACGGCCGGTCCCGCCATCAACCCGATGATCAAGGTGGTCAACATCATCGCCATCCTGATCGCGCCCCTGGTCGCGACCCACGCCCTGATTCGATAGGGAATTGCCCACATATATCCTTCGCTGATTGCTCTACCTCTTTGATATCGATGGGACGCTGCGGCAGGCGCTGCTGTTTCCGGGGATCGGCTCACTGGCGCCCTGGGACCAGCGAGTCCTGCCCGGCCGCGCGGACCGTCTGCAGGCGCTGAAGGCCGACGGGCACCGGATCGGCGCGGCCACCAACCAGGGGGCGGTCGCCTTCGGCCTGGTGTCGGAATCCCGAATGCAGCGGGGCCTGGAGGAGCTGAACCGCCGCCTGGACGGGACGCTGGAGTGGATCGGGGTGTGCCCGCACCATCCCAGGGCGCTGCTGCCCCGCTACCGCCGCGACTGCGATTGCCGCAAGCCGCGGCCTGGCCTGCTCCTCCAGGCGCTCGCCTACTTTGGCGCTCCGGCCGCTGAGGCCGTATTCATCGGGGATCGGCGGACGGATCAGCAGGCGGCCCAGGCGGCTGGATTTCAATTCGTGTTTGCCGACCGGTTCTTCGCCGCCTGATCGGGACTATTCTGAGGTCATGGACGAGTACACCATCGAGATGAACGACCTCCGGCGCCAGATCGCCAAGCTCAAGTTCGAGCGGGCCGACCTGGTGCTGATCGAAGAGCTGGAGGCGCAGCTGCGCATCCTGCGTGCCATCTATGACGCCACCGTCCGGCTCCACGATGAAAGGACCTTTCTCCTGGCGCGACGCTTACGCGACCGGGGCCTGGGCGACTGGACGTTCGACAACGTGTACAGCTACGTGTACGAGGAGGCGGTCAACCTCGATCCCGCAGGTCACGACCTAGCCTTCCAGATCCAGGCCCAGGACTATCGAGCCCACCTGGAGGCACCGGTACAGGCCGAGGCCTCCAAATAAAAGAAGGAGCCCCGCGGGGCTCCTTCTGAACTAGCTGGCGTTACGGACGGCCCTTACCGGAGTGCGCCCAGGCGGGCGGCGTGCCCGTGTCGGTGCCGCTGTCGGTCGTCGCGCTGTCGGTCGAGGCATCCTTGGTCTTCGTGCAGAGCGCCGTGATGTTCGACATCACCTTGCCGTGGTAGTTCTTCTTCACGGTCGTCGGCGCTGTTGAGCCACCGAGCACGAAGCTCTTGTGGCTCGCGTACCACGACGCGCACTCGCCGAAGCTCGTCCACGTCGCGTTCGGCTTGTCGGTCGTCCCGGGCAGCGCCCAGAGGGTCTGACCATTCGTGGGCGTAACGCCCTGGACCTTGGTCAGCGAACCCGTCAGGGTGAGGCTGCCATTGTTGGCCGCGTACGCGCCAACCGCGCCCAGCGCCACGGCGCCGGCTGCGATCAACCCCGCGACCTTGATTTTCGTCAGTCGAAACATGAGTTTTCGAACCTCCTAAGAAATAAGATCTGCTCTGGAATACGCTGGGCGCCGGCGCTCCCGTATGGCGCGCGCGATTCTGTGACTGCGGAAGCCGCGGGCTGTCACGGCTGGATGACGGAGCCATGACAGGACGGTCACGTATGCTGGCCGACGAGATGGCGCGGGCGCGAATCGATCGAGTGCCGCCGAGCGCGGAATTGCCGCGGGCGTGGCGCCGGGAGCTGCTGCTGGTGCTGGTGTTGGTCGGCGGACTCACCAGCCTGGGGGTGGAGTTTGCCGCGGCCCGGCTGCTGGCCCCCTTCTTCGGCCAGTCCCTCTTCATCTGGGGCACGTTGATCGGGCTGATCCTCATCTATCTCACGGTCGGCTACTACGTGGGCGGCCGTGTCGCCGATCGCTGGCCAGACCCTCGCCTGCTCTACCGGATCACGACGGTGGCCGCCCTCGCGCTGGGCCTGATCCCGCTGGTCGCGCGGCCGATCCTCAGCTTCTCCCAGCAGGGGTTCGCCCGCCTGTCGCTGGGGATCGTGGTCGGCTCGCTGCTATCCGTGATCATCCTCTTCGCGGTTCCCGTCACCCTGCTCGGGATCGTCTCCCCCTTTGCCATCCGGCTTCGCATCCATGACGTCGAGACCGCCGGCAATGCGGCCGGCGCCGTTTATGCGCTGTCGACCCTGGGCAGCATCCTGGGGACGTTCATCCCGGTGTTCTGGCTGATCCCGAGCTTCGGCACCCGGCCTACCATCTTTATCCTGGCCATCGGCCTGGGGATCGTTTCCGGAGTTGGCCTCTGGGCTTACGGCGGGGGCCGGTGGGCACTCGCGGTTCCGGTGGTGATCGTGGGGCTCGCCCTGATCCAGCACGGCGGCATCCGGGCGGCCGCTTACGGCACGCGCCTATTCGAGGCCGAGTCCGCCTACAACTACATCCAGGTCGTGCAGGACGGCACCCGGACGGACCTGGTTCTGAACGAGGGCCATGCCGTCCACTCCATCTACGACCCGACCACGCTCTATACCCGCGGCCCCTGGGATTATTTCTTGCTGGCGCCCCTCTTTGCCTCCGGGGCTCGACCGGAGCGGATTGCCATCATCGGCCTGGCCGGCGGCACGGTGGCGCGCCAGTACACGAGCATCGACGGCCCCATCCCGATCGACGGGGTCGAGATCGATCCCCGGATCGTGGAGGTCGGCCGCCGTTATTTCCAGATGACCGAACCCAACCTCAACGTGATCGTGGCCGACGGCCGCTACTGGCTGCAGACGACGAACCGCCGCTACGACGTCATCGCCGTGGATGCCTACCGGCAGCCGTATATCCCTTTTTACCTGACGACCCGCGAGTTCTTCGCCAGCGCCCGCGACCACCTGACCCCCAACGGGGTGCTCGCCATCAACGCCGGGCGCACCGCCACCGATTACCGGCTGGTCGATGCCCTGAGTGGGACGCTGACGGCGGTCTACCCCAGCGTCTTCGTCGTGGATGTCCAGGCCTACACCAACAGCGTCATCTTCGCCACCAACACCGAAACCAGCGTGGAGGAGTTTCGCGCTCGGGCGCTGGCCAACCAGAACCTGGCGCTCGACCCCATCGTGCAGGACGCCCTGGCCACCGGCCGGGTCCGGCAGGCCCATCCGAACGGCATCGTGTTCACCGACGACCTGGCCCCCGTGGAGCGGGTCATCGATGAGATCATCCTGGGCTATATCCGGAGCCAGTAGCGGGTCGCCTCGCGCCTATAATTCGAAGGGGTTTGTATGGCAGTTAAACAGCTCACCGAAGACGACGTCCTCGCCGTCCTGAGCACGGTCAAAGACCCGGAGCTCCATCGGGGGATGGTGGAGCTAAAGATGATCCGCGACCTGCGGATCGTCGACCCGCAGACCATTGGGCTCACGGTGGTGCTGACCACGCCGGCCTGCCCGCTCAAGAACAAGATCCACGATGACATCGACGCCGCCCTGGCCACCCTGCCAGGGTCGCCCAAGGCCCAGATCAAGTGGGACGCGCAGGTCTCGCGGACGGGCGGGATCCCGGACAAGCAGCAGGTCCCCGGGGTCAAGAACATCGTCTCGGTGGGCGCGGGCAAGGGCGGAGTGGGCAAGTCCACCTGCGCCGTCAACATCGCGATCGGGCTGTCCCAGCTGGGAGCCCGCACCGGCATCCTGGACGCCGATGTGTACGGTCCGAACGACCACATCCTGCTGGGCGCCGAGCACGAGAAGGTCTTCGCGGAGAACGACAAGATGGTGCCGGCCCAGCGCTACGGCATCAAGCTGATCTCGCTCGGCTTCTTCATCGAAGCCGACAAGCCGGCCATCTGGCGAGGGCCGATGCTCTCCGGCACCGTCAAGCAGTTTCTGTTCGACGTGAACTGGGGTGAGCTCGACTACCTGGTGGTCGACCTGCCCCCCGGCACCGGTGACGTGCAGCTGACCCTTTCCCAGAGCATCCCGATGACCGGGGCGGTGGTGGTCTCCACGCCCCAGGACGTGTCCACAGCCGACGTCGGTCGGGCCATCCAGATGTTTAACACCCTCAAGGTGCCCAACCTGGGCCTGGTCGAGAACATGAGCTACTTCTTGTGCCCCCACTGCGGGGAGCGGACCGAGATTTTCGGCCACGGCGGGGCGCGGGCGCTAGCCGAGCGGATGCAGATCCCCTTCCTGGGTGAGATCCCGCTCGACGCCCGCATTCGCGAGGGCGGCGGGCCGGGGGTGCCCATCATGATCAGCCAGCCCGACTCGCCGCTAGCGGCCGTCTACCGCGACGTTGCCTCCCATCTGGCGGCCCAGGTCAGCATCCGCAACTTCAAGCAGGCAAGCTTCATCCCGCTGCGCACCGTCTGACTCTGACGAGCGCGCGCCGGCGTCTGATCGCCGTCTGTGGGGAATCAACCCGCCAGACAACGCTGGGCGACCTCGCCTTCGAGGTGGGGCGGGGGATTGCCCAGCGGGGCGCCGTCCTGCTCTGCGGTGGATCGACCGGGGTGATGGACCACGCGGCTCGTGGTGCGCGCTCGGTTGGCGGGCTGACCATCGGCATCCTGCCCACGGATGATCCGAAGACCGCCAATGATTCCATCGACGTGGCGCTAGCCACCGGCCTGGGCCAGGCGCGGAACGCGGTGCTGGCGTATAGCGCCGAGGGCGTGATCGCGATCGGCGGCGGCTATGGGACGCTGTCCGAGATCGCGCTGGCCATGCGCATTGGCCGGCCGGTGGTCGGGCTGCGGACCTGGCGATTCGAGCGCAGTGGGCAAACGGAGGCGCCGCTGCCGTCCGTGGACACAGCCGACGAGGCCCTGGCCTGGATCTTCAGCCACCTGTCGTGACCCCGGCGGAACCGCTCTCGCAGCGCGCCGAGGATCTGTTCCGGCAAGCGTTCCACGCGGACCCGACGGCCGTCGTCTCCGCGCCGGGACGGATCAACATCATCGGCGAGCACACGGACTACAACGACGGGTTCGTTCTGCCGGCGGCGATCGACCGCTATGTGACGGTCGCCTTTCGTCCCCGCCCGCGAGGACCCGTCGAGATGGTGAGCGACCAGTCGGAGGCACGCCTGCAGTTCGACGGCTTGCCGGCCGAGCGGCAGGGCAGCTGGGGCGATTACGTGATCGGCGTCGCCCGAGCGCTGGGCGACCAGGGCGTCCCCAGCTTTGAGCTGGCCGCCACCAGCACCATCCCGATCGGCGCCGGCCTGAGCTCCTCGGCGGCGCTGGAGGTGGCCTCGGCCCTGGCGATGGTGCATCCCAAGGCTGCAGGGATGCCGCTGGCCGACGTGGCCAGGCTGTGCCGCGGGGTGGAGAACGACTTCATCGGGGCCCGCACCGGGATCATGGATCCCTTCATCTCCCTCGCCGGTCGCGCCGGGAGCGCACTCCTGCTCGACTGCCGATCGTTGCAAGCGCGAGTCTGTCCGCTGCCCGGCGATCAGTGGGCGTGGGTGCTGGCCGACACCCGCGTCAAGCATCAGAACGCGAGCTCCGCGTACAACGAGCGGCGGGCCCAGTGCGAAGCGGCGGCTACAGAGATGGGCGTGCCAAGCCTGCGGGACGCGACGGAGCCCGACGTCAATCGGCTCACGGACCCGGTGCTGCGGGCGCGCGCCCGGCACGTGGTGGCGGAGAACGCCCGGACCCTGGCTGCGGTGACGGTCCTGGAATCCGGGGATCCCCAGACCCTGGGGCCGTTGCTGTTTGCCTCGCATGCCAGCCTCAAGAACGACTTCGAGGTGAGCTGCGAGGAATTAGATGCTCTGGTGGAACTGGCGGCCTCGGCCCCAGGGGTGATCGGGGCGCGCATGATGGGAGGCGGATTCGGCGGCTGCGTGCTCATCCTGGTAGCGGCGGAAGCGGTCGATCCGCTGCAGACGCGCCTGGGGGGCGCGTATGTGGGACGGTTTGGCCAGCCGCCCGCCTTCTATCGAGTGCGGGCGGTGGATGGTGCGTGGGCCATCGACTCGTGATACCCTGACCACCGAGTCGTGACACTGAACGACTGCCTGTCCCTGTATCCCGTCCAAGCACTCAACCGGCAGCCGCTCAGCACGGGGTGGCGGATCGCGTTCGCTACCTTGGGTGAAGGCGAGGACCGCGGCTTCTCGCGAGTGGACTTCGACGACGATAGCTGGGCCCCCGCCGAGGTACCGCGGCTGCACGCGGCCACCGCCGGGCACGAGACCGTCTGGTATCGCGTCCGCTTTCCCCGGCCGCGGCACCGGCAACGCACGCTCCTGCGATTCGAAGGTGCCTTCCTGGTGGCCAATGTCTGGCTCAATGGGCGCCTGCTGGGCAGCCACTACGGCTACTTCGCGCCCTTCAGCTTCGATGTTTCCTCGTTCTTGCTGGAAGAGAACGTGCTGGCGGTCTGCGTGGAGACGCCGGTGGAACTCGATCTGGCGGCCAAGCGGCACGTGCTGGGGATCTTCGGAGACTGGGACTGCAAGCCCTACCCCAGCCGCGAGCTCGGACAGTTGCCGGAGGATTACACGTGGCAGGTCCCCATCGGACTCTGGCAGCCGGTCCTGTTAGAGCAGGTCGGGCACGTGGTGGCCGAATGGGTGCATTGCGACGCCGAGCTGGAGCGCGCCGACGTCGCTCGGCTGGCGCTTCGGGTGCGCCTGCGCAACCTGGACGGCCGCATCATGACCGGCGAGGTGCAGGTCCGCATCCTGGGCGGCGACGAGATGGCGCCGCTGGAGATGCGACGCGCCATCCGGCTCCCGGCACACGGCGTGATCGATGTCACCATGGAGCTGGCGCTGCCCTCGCCGCGACCCTGGTGGCCACACTCGCACGGCACACCCAGCCTGTACCGCGCCGACCTCTCGATCGTGGCCGACGAGCGCGAGGCGGCAGCCATCTCGAAGACGTTCGGGATCCGCGACGTCCGGCTCGACGTCCGGCCGGACGGCTGGGTCTTCCACCTGAACGGCCGAGCCCTGTTCCCGCGGGGGGCCAACTATGCCAGCGAGTTCTTCCTGGACTCCACCACCGCGGACACCGCCAGCCGCGACCTGGAGCTGGCCCGCGCCGCCAACATGGACATGCTCCGGGTGCACGCCCACCTCGAGCCCGAGGTCGTGTACGCGGAGGCGGACACCCAGGGGATGCTCCTCTGGCAGGACTTCCCGCTCATCTTTTCCTACGCGCACCGGGCCGACGCGCGGGCGGCTGCGTTCTTTCGGGAGGCGGTGCTCTCCCAGGTGGAGGAGATGGTGCATCTCTTGTACGACCATCCGTCGGTGGTGTGCTATGCGATCCATCACGCGCCGTCGTGGTGCGACGCCTTTGCCTTCCTGGGCGAACGGCACGTCGAGCAGCTGAACCGCGACATCGACGAGGAAGCCGCGGCGCTGGCGCGCGCCCTGGACCCGGCCCGTCCGGCGTTCGCCGCTTCTGGCGATCGCGACCAGCACCTCAGGCTGGGGTGGGAGGAGGGTCACTGGCGGGAACTGGCCGAGCAGCGCCCCACCTTCGTCAGCGAAGTCGGGGCCCAGGCACTGCCCAGCGCCAACTCGCCGGTGTGGCGGTCGCTCAACGCCCGCTGGCCGGTGGCCGATGACGACCCGTCCTGGCGCTACGCCGGCTATCAGCCCACCGAGTGGGCGCGCAGCGGCATCGGCTTGCCGTCAACGCACCCGAGCCGGGACGCCTGTATCCGGGCCAGCCAGGAGTACCAGGCGCACCTTCTTCGCTTTGCCATCGAGCGCTTTCGGGCCCAGAAGTTCGCGGATTGCGGCGGGGTGCTGGTCTTCCAGCTGGTCGACGGGTTCCC
>WNFC01009114.1_pt1 | contig 14610 bp, 12 predicted proteins | sample 5400541 | NCBI WGS metagenome assembly WNFC01 (sample SAMN13153342, study PRJNA577476) | soil metagenome | isolation source: 120 cm saprolite under Douglas fir tree site 2 hole 2 replicate 1 | place: USA:California | collected 2015-04-18
CGTGACTGGCGACGGCGGCCGGGTCACGCTGGCCATGTCGCTGGGACTGCTGACCGATCCTGCCGGAGCGCCGGCCGGCGCGGTCGCCGTGCTGCGCGCCGCCGCAGTCGATCTTGTTCCCTTCGTCAGCCCGGCCTAGACGGGCGCTCCGCGAGCCCGCCGGGGTGCTGGCCTTCACGTCGCACCACTCGTGGCGACCTGAACGGGTCGCCCGCACCCATCACCAGAAAGAAACGAGGAACACGCCATGAAGATCGGAATCCTGGGAACCGGACACGTCGCCGGACTGCTCGCGGCCGCCTGGCAGAAGGCCGGCCACGACATCACGCTCGGCTCACGCGACCCTGGCTCCAAGCAGCTCGACTTCCCCGTCGACACCCTAGCCGCGACCGCTCGCGGCGCGGACGTCGTCGTGAATGCCATCATCGGCGCTGCAGCGGTCGAGGCGATCTCCTCGATCGACCCGGACGTGTTCGACGGCAAGACCGTCATCGACGTCACGAATGCGCTGACCCCCGGCTTCGAGCTGGTCTACCCCAACTCAAGCGTCGCCGAGCACCTGCAGCAGGCGCTGCCGTACGCGCACGTCGTCAAGACGATGAACACCGCCGCGATGACGCTGATGACCAACCCGTCCAGCATCACGGCCAGCTCGGTGTTCTTGTCCGGCGACGACGACGACGCCAAGTCCCAGGTCGCAGGGCTGCTGACCGACCTGGGCTGGACGTCCGACGACATCGTCGATCTCGGCGGCATCGATACCGCCGGCGGCCCCGAACACTACTTCTTCCTGTTCTTCCGGCTGGCCGGCGCGCTCAAGTCCGAGGCGTTCAACATCCGCGTCGTGAAGTAGACGCCGACCCGCGCGCGGGGCACTGGAGCCGGTGAACGTTCCAAGCCCCCGGGAACGACGCTTCCCCTTGCCCCCGAGCAAGGGGGGAGCGTCGCTCATTTCCGGCAGGCCACCCGCGCTCATCGGCTGGACGGTGCCGCTGGAGGGGTCACGGCCAGGTGCGCTCCGAGCACTGGTCAAGACGATACGGCGGAGCATGGGTGACGGGGGCCGCAGGCCTGGCCGCAACACCCGGGGACGCATCATGGACGACAGAAGGGTGCGAACCTCTATGAGCACCGAGCAACGCAGGACGATGGTCGCGTCGTGGTACGACCGGCAAGGCCCGGCCGCCAAGGTGCTGCAGGTCGGCGAACTGCCGGCGCCCCGTCCGTCCGACGGGGAGATACGCGTCGCCGTGTCGCTGTCGGGGGTCAACCCAGGTGACACCAAGAAACGCGAGGGATGGCGGGGCTCGCCGATGTCTTACCCACGGGTCATCCCGCACAGTGACGGGGCCGGGATCATCGACGCCGTCGGCGCAGGCGTCGACGATGCCCGGATAGGCGAGCGAGTGTGGATATTCGGCGCGCAGTCCTACCGCCCATTCGGGACAGCCGCGCAACTGACTGTCGTGCCCGGTGCGCAGGCGATCGCACTCCCGGATCAGGTCAGTGACGAGACCGGCGCTGCGCTGGGCATCCCCGGCATCACCGCTCATCGCGCGGTATTCAGTGACGGACCGGTGGCAGGCAAGGTCGTGCTGGTGCAGGCCGGATCCGCCGGGTCCGCGCTCGCACCCCGCCACACGAGCGGCAGATATCCGCCGGGAGATCATGATCACCCCTTCGAACGCAACGAGACCGCGCTCCTGATCGGCTGCCGCTAATTTACGAACCAAGGCGTTTACTGTGTAACCGGACTCCGGCGGTCACATCCGCGACGTTGCCCGCCATCCATACGCCCGCCACGGAAGCGAACTCGGCTCATCGCGCTGCTCCCAGCCGAAACAATAAGGGCAATGCGCCACGTCACGGCCCCGGCGCTCGCGCAGGCCCGGGATGTCGGATATTCATCGACCAGGCCGGTGGTCACCAGCACCTGACGCGCCTCACGGCTGGTCCCGTCGGCCAGCGCGACCCGGAAACTGCGCTCCGGTAGGCGCGTGCGGCTCAGCAACTCATTGCTCGCCCTAGCGGAACTTTCCTGGCTACGCCCGCGGAGCCGGACTGGGGCAACCCGGAACTTTTTCTGAGGAGTGCCTCTGACCAGCGCGTTTGTCCTAGTCAGAGGCTCGCGTTTTGGCGGTGAATGGTGTATTACCTAGAATGTGGCATCAATCGTCGGCAAGAAGCAGGGCGGGCGCACCTACTACTACCTCGTCGAGTCCGCACGGGTAGGGGGCAAGCCGCGCATCGTCTCCCAGCGCTACCTCGGCTCGGCAGAGGAGATCGCCGCCCGTCTTTCTGAGAGCGGGCCAGGCGAGCCGGACCACAGCCGGCACCTCGCCTTCGGCGACGTCGCCGCGACCTGGTCGATGCTTCGCCGGCTCAAGGTCGTGGAGATCGTCGACGAGGTGGCCGGCACCCGGCGCAAGGACGCAGGCGCGTCGATCGGTACCTATATCGCTCTGGCGGTGCTCAACCGGGTGTGCGATCCGTGCTCCAAGCTCGCCTTTGCCGAGTGGTGGTCGAAGACCGCCGGCGACAGGTGGCTGCGCCTTCCCGCCGGCGCGCTCGACCACCGGCGCTTCTTCGACGCGATGGGCGCGATCAGCGAGAGCCAGCTCAACGAGATCGAGCGCCGCATCGTCGCGGCGATGGTCGAGGCCTTCTCGGTCGACCTGTCGGGGCTGGTGCTCGACATGACGAACTTCGCCACCTGGATCGACTCCGCCAACGAGCGCGCGCCGATCGCCCAGCGGGGCCACTCCAAGCAGAAGAGGAGCGACCTTCGCATCGTCGGTCTCGGCCTCGTCGTCTCGACCGACGGCGGCATCCCCCTTGTCAGCCACGCCTATCCCGGCAACAAGCCCGACGTCACCCAGTTCCCGGTGATGGTGGAGGAGCTCGTCGCCCGCTTCGAACGCCTCCTCGGCGAGAACGCCGGCAGCTCAAGGGCCCGCCTCACCCTCGTCTACGACGCAGGGCAGAACTCCGGCGACAACTACGAGCTGCTCGATTCGGACACCTGCCCGCTCTCCTTCGTCGGCTCGCTGCCTCCCTCGGACCACCCTGATCTCCTCGCTGCCGGCAAGGACCGCTACGAGGTGGTCGACGAGGAGCACTTTCCCGGGCTGGTGGCGTTCGAGACGCGGAAGGTCGTCTTCGGCAAGCAGCGCCGCCTCGTCGTCTGCCACTCGAAGAACCTTCACGACAAGCAGTCCCGTGGCTTCGACCAGACCCTCGCCAAGGCCTGCCGCCAGCTCGCAGAGGTCCAAGCGCGCCTTGGGAGGGGGCGAACGAGAAAGGCGCGGGAGAAGGTCGAGGCAGAGATCGCTCAGATCCTCTCGCCGCGCTGGGTGTCCCGGGTCGTCTCGACCACCCTCAGCGGCGAAGTGCCGGCCGAGCTGCGCCTTCAGTTCCACCTCGATGACAAGGCGCGCGACGCGCTCGAGGAGGAGATCTTCGGCAAGCGGATCCTCTTCTCCGGCAAGACACCCGAGCAGGCCTCGACCGCGACGATCGTCGCCGAGTACCGCTCCCAGGAGTCCGTCGAGGCCGACTTCCGCCAGATGAAGGACCCGAAGGTCGTCTCGTTCTCCCCGATGTTCCACTTCACCGAGCAGAAGATCCGCGTGCACGTCTTCTACTGCGTGCTCGCCCTCATGGTGGCACGGCTCATGGCGCGCGAGGCCGGGCACGCCGGGTGGCACCTGAGCGTCCGGGAGCTGCTCGGCACCTTGACCGGCATCCAAGAGACGGTGCTGCTCTACCAAGGCGAGCGCGGACGCCCCCGCGCCCGGCGCATGATCACCGAGCTCGACCCCGCCCAGCGCCGTCTCTACGACCTGTTCGGTCTCGACGCCTACGCCCCCAAGCGCTGACCTGGGTAATACAGGGCGAACCGCCGAAAACACTGTCTGATCAGGCCAAACACCAGCCTACTTCGAGCTAGCCAGGAAAGTTCCGCTAGCGTACAGTGCGGAGATCGGCTCGCCGGCTGGAGTGGCCTCGCATCTGGGCCGCCGCCTGGTCCGGCGGGTTCTCCAAGGCGCCCGCGCGCAGCACCTCGAGAGCGATGTCGTACACGTTGCGTCCCGCGTGGCGGCCGATCTTCTTCAGCGCATCAAACGCGTCCACGTTGGTCATGCTCCGCGTCGCCATGATGATTCCTGTGGCCTCGCCGATTGCTCTGCTCGTCATCGTCTCGAGCGCCAGTTGGGCCGCGCGTTCGTCGGCACTGCCTGCCGTCTCTGCCAGACGCTCGTGGTCTATGAGCGCGATCGTGCGATCGACGAGCAGCCGAGCGATGATCGAGTCGCTCTCGGCCGGGATGCGGGCGCGCCAGCTGTGGACCATCCACGCCTGCGTACGACGGCCATCCGGAGCTCGCCCGCATCTCGAACGACGTTGTCACCACGCTGTCCCCGGTCGGCTCCGCCGGCGGTTCACCGCTACGGGACGGAGGGCCGCCGGCTGCCTGGTCTTCGTCGGGGAGGGGATAGGACACGTGGAACATCGGATCGGTGCCTTCGCTCAACTCCACCGAGCATCCGTCGCTGAACGACGGGACGCACGATCGCGCGAGGCTGGACAGCACGACGGCCGGCTCCGCGGAGGGGACTAGGCCCCGCATCGCGCGCACCACTTCGGGTACCGAGTTGCGGAGGGCGACGCTGGGGGGCGCCGTAGCGCCGTACATGGTCATGGCAGTTCGGGGTTCATCTGGCGGACTCCTGCCTGATCAGCCCGGGGCAACGGCCGCCTGTATACGGATGGAACCCCTTGAGGCCCCTATAGCGAACCACGGCTGTCCCCTCTATGAACCGGGAGAAACACCCAGTCGTTAGGCACTCCGGACCCGGCTGAACCCTGCGGATCGCAGGTCCTCGCTCATGGAGCTGGCCGCGAGGGTGTACCGACCCGGAATCTCGTCACGGCGGCGGCCCGGCAACGCCCACGGCCGTGGCTGTGGCTATGTGGGTGGAGGAACTGCGCAGTTCATCACCCGCGGATCTTGTCCTTGAGCCGGCGCCGAGAGGTGATTTCCAGCTTCCGGAATACCTTCGAAAGGTGGTAATCGACGGTGGAGTCGCTGATGAACAACTGTTCCGAGATTTCCGAATTCGTCATCCCTTGCGCGGCGAGCTCGGCCACGTGCCTCTCTTGGGGTGTGAGCGCGGAACGCTGCGTCGTTGAGGTGACGATGGGCTTTGCGCCAGTGGCGGCTAGTTCCAGAGCTGCTCGCTGAGCGAACGCCGTGGCGCCCATTGCGGTGAAGGCGCTCAGGGAGGCGCTGAGTTGCTCACGGGCGTCCGCCCGCCGCTTGCGTCGCCGCAGCCACTCCCCGTAGAGAAGATGCGTTCGGGCTGTCTCGGTGCGCAGGGCGGTCGGTTTTAGCAGGCGCAGGGCTTCCTGGTAGTGGGGTTCAGCTTCGGATGATGTGCTGTGGGCGAGCGCCCGTGCTCTCGCCAAGACGCCCATCGCCCACGGCGTCGCAGCAACTGCGGCGCGGGCCGTGAGCTCGTCCAGAGTTCGTCCGGCTAGTGCCTCATCGCCTGTGCGGACCGCCGCTTCCACAAGGTCGGGGAGGATCCTGGTCCCATGTCCGGGAGGGTCGTCCTGTGCGACTCTGCTCGCATGTTCGAGTGCCTGGGTGTAGCGGCGCAGGCTCAGTTCAAGCACCGTTAGCGCGAGCCGGCCGAAGTTGGCGCTGGAGCCGTAGCGCCGCTCGCGGCCCCAGTCACGGATCAGGGTATCGGCCATGGAGCGGGCCTCGCCCTCGCGTCCCTGCCACACGCGAAGCTCGACAAGCGTTGGCCAGACCTGCTGACTGTCGCCTCCGATGGCCACCGCGATAGAGGTGGCTTCGTCGAACATCACTTGAGCGGTATCGAAGTTGCCGTGGCGTGTCTCGGTGTTCGCCAGTCCCGCAAGTCCGAGCCAGGTGCTGGGCAGAGCACCTTGCGCCCGGTTCGACGCCGTCATCTGCCTCAAGGTCGTTGCCTCGAATTCATCGTCCAGCAGATCCTCCGCTGCCAGCCAGGTAAGAATGAGCAGAGACCGTGCCGTCGCGAAGCCTGGATCTCGCCCGAGCCGGCGCAGTGCTTCTTGCAACACGGTGGCGGCGGGCCGGTAGCCGGCTGAACAACGGGTCGCTAGTCCTTCGTAGATCAAGTCGAAAGGTGTTGGCTCGCGTCCCGGCGGGCGCGCTCGGCTCAGAAACGCCTGCGCCACCTCCTGCAGCGTTATGCCGGGCGTGTACTGCCCCGGGCGGTTCTCCACTGCGGACACCCGGCTGACCAACACCGCACCGGGCAGCCTGTCCGCCCAGTCCTCGGCAATGAGCTCATGCTTCGCAGCGGTCGGCTGACGATGCCGTACGTAGGGCTCCATCGCGGCGCGCAAGGCGTTGCAGAGAATGTGACGGGCGAGATCGAAATCCCCGGAGGGCAGGTTGCTTGCCGCGTTCACCAGCATGGCGGCCGCATCAGCCGTGCGGGCGTCGTAGCTCAGGATGATGGCGCGGACACGTTCGGCATCAACGCGTGTGCCTGCGCTTCCGTTCTCGTCGTACGCATCGAGCAGCCGTTCGGCTTCTGCTCTGTTGCCCGCGATGACGTGCGCGTGCGCGGCGGCGAGCAGCCGCCGGGAGTGATCTTCGGTGCCCACGACGCTGCGCTGTGCCGCCAGGGTCAGGTACGTCGCCTCGGCCGCGTAGCCGCCGCGGTCGCGCGCCCGCGCAGCAGTCCGTTCGAGTTGGTTTGCAACGGCCTCGTCCGGCCCTGACGTTGCATAAGCGCGGTGCCACGCCGCCGCGTCGGGGAATCCCCGGTCTTCGGCGACCTGAGCAAGCACGGCGTGAACGCGTCGCCGCGCTGAGGTGCCGGCGTTCTCGTAGATGACGGATCGGATGATCGGGTGGCGGAAGACCAGCCGGGGTTGAGCTGAGATGATCGACTCCCGCAGCGCTGGCTCTGCCGCACCGGGCCTGATTCCCAATCGTGTGCAGGCCTCGGCGACGGCGACGGCATCGTCAGCGGCAGACAACACCAGCAGCATTCGCTGAGTGGGGCTGGGAAGTCGTTTGATTTGCGCAGCGAAGCCCGCGGACAGCCGCTCACTTACCGGCAACGCCGGCGGAAGCGCAACGGTACCGGCCAGCCGTTCAGTCGAAAGCGAGGCCACGTACTCAAAGAGGGCCAGCGGGTTTCCCTCGCTTTCCGTGACCAGCCGGGTCGCGACGTGAGGAGGGGGCGGCGTGGGAGCCGCTATGGAAAGCAAGGACCGCATGTCCTCCTCTGACATCGGGGGCAGCTGGTGCTCTGGGATCCCGCTGAAGCCGGGCAGTCCCAAGGTGCTGCCGCGAAGGCCGAAGATCAGCCCGACGCCCTCAGCATCGAGCCTGCGCGCGACGAAGGCGAGGGTGTCAAGCGTCTCCTGATCGACCCATTGCACGTCATCGATCACGCACAGCAGTGGGCGCTTCTGGGCGGTCTGCTCAAGCAAGGTCATGGTTGCCAGCCCTACGAGGAAACGGTTCGGTGGAGGCCCCGCGGCCAGGCCGAACGCAGTGGCGAGGGCGTCACGCTGGGGCTTGGGCAGGTCGCGACGAACCCCGAGGAAGGGTGAGACAAGCCGGTGCAGAGCCGCGAAGCCAAGCCGGACCTCCGACTCGTACCCGGACACCATGATCGTCTGAAGGCCGCCGGCGTCGTGCATGACCTGCTGCAACAATTGCGTCTTGCCGATACCCGCATCGCCAGAGACGACCAGAGCGGCGCTTAGACCTGCGCGTAGGCGTGCCAGGACCGCCGCGAGTCTCTCTCGGTCCGCAGAGCGGCCGACGAACGGCGGCAAAACCTGCGGCGTCACAAGGTCAGCTCCCATCAACAGCGGACCCCGGCCCTGAGTACCTGGCGGATGGGTCCGTCGCTTGATGTCGATGGCCGCGCGCTGAGCGACGCAGCTCGCCGTCGCGAAGCCACAGCAAGGGTGCGGTCCGATCGTGTTCGTCCAGGCAGTGCCCGGACGCCACTCGCCCACTAACAGCATAAGGCGCAGGCCTGAGCGGCCGCCCAACGCGACGGCGTCCTCGGCCCCGCCCGCCTGTCCGGCAGCGGCGCGGTCCTTGGCCTGGTTCCCGGCGGAGTGCTCATCGAGTACGCATCCGATCATCCGTTGCCGCAGCGTCTGCAGGATCACCAAGCATGAGACAAGATTCCGCGAAACTTGATTCCGTGGAATCATGCTAGTAATATACGTTCCATGAAATGCAGTTGGCCGAGTTTGGAGCGCATGAGTAACGAAGATCAGATTCGCGACCTGCTCAAGACGTTCGAGCGTGCGCTGGAGACGAGCCATGTCGCCCTCGCGGCGGGGTGCTACATGAAGGACGCGGTGGCCATGGGGGCCGGGTTCCCTACCCTGGCTGGCTCAGAAATGCCGGGTGTCTACGTTCAGCTCTTCAAGGACGTGCAGATGAACGTGGCGTTCACGATCGATGAACTCGTCGTCGCCAGCGACACGGTCGCCTATGCCCTGAGCCGCAGCAACGGCACCCAAAGGGTGCGCGAGTCCGGCGTCGAGCATCCCGAGTCGAACCGGGAGATGTTCATCTTCGGCCGCGAGGACGGGCTGTGGAAAATCGCCCGGTACATGTTCAACAAGTCCGAGTGACTACTGGGCCCGACGTGGCCTGCTGGCCGCGGCACAGCGGTGTCCCGTCCTTGATGGTCCACACCTTGACGCCGATCAGCACCATCAGTGCTCCTGTACACGATGATCGACAGACCAGTCACTGCGGCTCGGACCGTTGGAAAGGCACGTCGAACGCGCGTGATCGCTCGAGCGACGACACAACCGAACCGGCGAAGCGTCTGCTCGTCCCATTTCGGATCTTCTAGGAGCCCTGACCCGAAAATCAGACATAACGGAGGCAGGCGGCAGCACCCGGCGGAGCTTGCGGAGCCGGGTTCACGTGGCGTATCGGGTTAGCCGCTTGCTGTCGCTGGGGGGCGGCGGGCGGGCGGTGGGATAGCGGGTGGGGTAGCGGTCAGGCGATCTCCGGGCAGCTGGTCAGGTCCGGGATCGGGGTCAGGGCGACGTTGTAGCCCAGCTCGCGGGCGCGCTGGACGAGCGCGCGGAGCTGGCGGCCGGTGCTGCGGTTGTCGTAGTAGTCCACGCCGAGGTCCTCATAGCGCATGCCGGGGTTGGACAGCAGCTTGCGGGAGACCTTCAGCTGGGTGCTGCCGACCGCGACGCCCGCTTTGGCTTTGCCGCGGCGGCGGGATATCCGCCGGTAGCGGGCCCCTTCACGGGTCTGGGTCTTGCCGGCCGCGACGGCGGTCTCGCCGGTGATGGCGGCCAGGTACCGGTTGCCCTTCTTGGACTTGGCCCGTCTGGTGCGCTTGCCGGACTGGTGGTCCAGCGGGGTGCGCCCGGCCCAGGAGGCCAGGTGGCCGCCGGTGGGGAACCGGGTCATATCCGTGCCGGTCTCGGCGATGGCGTCCTGGGCGGAGCGGCGGCCCCAGCCGGGCATCGACTCGGCTTGCTGCAACTGTTCCTCATACGGTTCCAGCAGGGTCTCGATCACCGCGGTGAGCTCGCCGATGCTGGCGTTGAGCTGGTCGATGCGGGCGAGCATCCTGGCGAGCAGGGCGGCGAGCCCGGCGGTGAAGAACTCGGTGCCTTCCAGGGCGTGCTCCAGCTCGGTGATCTTGCGGCGGGCGCGGGCCCGGGCGAGCTGGGCCAGCACCTTGGGGTTGCGCTCCCCGGCGATCAGGTGGTCCATGATGTCCCGGCCGGTCACTCCGTGCAGGTCCGTGATCACCGATGACAGCTTGATCGCGGCCGATTCCAGCAGCTTCTCCGCGCGCTGCTTCTCCCGGGTCCGCTCGGCGGTCAGGTCCCGCCGGTAGCGGGTGTGCTCCCGGATCACCCGGAACTCCGGCGTGGCCACGAAACAGGAGGTGACGACGCCGCGCTCGAAGCACGCCGCCAGCCACCGCGAATCTGACGGGTCCCGCTTGGGCCGTCCGGGCAGGTTCTTGACCTGCCGGGCGTCCGCGAGCACGCACTCGAACCCCTCGGCCTCCAGCCGGTAGAACACCGGCTTCCAGTAATCGCCGGTTATCAGGGGCCGGAATCAGGCGTCCGCAACGGAAGGTGACAGTGCCGTTTTGTCCGGTTCCTTATCTGTCGCAGACGGGTTATCTGAAGCATGTCCGTGACGGCGCATCACGTCTGCTCGCGTAGGCGACGCCTACTTGCCCACTCGCTGCCTGGCCCTTGAGCGGCCATGTGCGCGCCCACGACGCCGCAGGCCCTGCGGCCCCCTCGTCGCTGCTTCTTTGACAGACGCGTCCGCGACGGGCTGACCTCGGCGATGTCTGATTCATGCCATTTGCACCCCGGATAATCCCGGTGGCCTCCATCACCACCGCGGGCACCTGCCAGGACCGCAGCCAGTCCGCCAGCGCCAACACCCCCCGCTTGGTGGTGGCGAAGCTGCGGGTCTCGCTCGCCCGCCGCGCCGGATCCTTATCCGACGGCACCCGGATCGTGACGGCCATCTCGGCCTTGCCGATATCGATGCCGCATACCCGGTCCCGGTACAGCGGCTCGTCGGTCACCTCTTCCACGCGTCCTTCCTTACGCCCGTTCCCGGGCTGCTAACCTGCTGCAAGGCGGTGCCGCCCGGGGAACCGGGGGCGAGCGGAAGAAACTGACCCGCGTGCTCGTGGCAACAATGAACGGCCCCTCAGGTAACCGGCTCCCGGCGTCAGGCTGACCGGCGGCCTCAACCGCACCAGAGTTAAAACGACGTCGCGGGCGGTACCACCCGCCAATTTTCACGCCGGTACGGCGTCGGCGCAGCGATATCTGGGGCTGACCCGAAGATCACATAGCGGCGAGTATTCGCGCGCGACGCGTCGGCGGCAACGCCGCCGCGGGCAATTGGACAGTCACCCACAGTTACGGGCGGCACCCGAAGATCACATAGCGGCGAGTATTCGCGCGCGACGCGTCGGCGGCAACGCCGCCGCGGGCAATTGGACAGTCACCCACAGTTACGGGCGGCAGCCGACCACGCCGCACCCGAACCGCCTAGTAGCCGGCTCGGAAGTGCCCTGCGCATGTAGTCCCGCCAGGGCGCCGGTGCCTTGTCCGGCCACCCAGCTGGCCGTTGCCGGAATTGCCGGAGCCGGTGCTGGAGCCGCTGATGACCACGGTGCCGGGGCGGCCATCCACGGTGCCGGTGAAGGTTCCGCTGTCGTGGGCCTGGAATGTGCCGTCGGCGTGGACGATCTCCAGGCCTGTTGCGACGCGGGTCCCGGTGAACAAGCCGGTGAGGGTCTGTGCTTCGACGCCAGCGACGATCGTGTTTCCGTCGGCCTGCCTGACGCTGGTGGTTTCGACGGTGGAGGTGAAGCTGCCGCTGCCGGCCGGCCGGGTGGACGCGTTTGCGCGGGCGGGCAGCAGGATCAGGGGCAATAGCAGGGTCAGCGCCGGCGGTGCCGCTTTGAGTACTTTCATGGGTGCCGTCCTTTCCATGGTGAGCTTCGTGGGCGGGCTCGCGGGGGCAAGCAGCCTGTTGGCTGGTAGGACGAGGTGGCCGGGCGGAACGTGACGTGATGCGCTGCCCTTCGCGGTTACGGGACCGCCTCTGCCCAGGCCAGGAGGATGGCGTGGATTCGTGCCAGTGCCGGTTACCAGGGGCGAGAACGCCGAAATTCAACAGCAGCGCGCCGGGCTACCCCGTCGGGCAGTCAGCCTGTCACCGGGCGTGCCGGCAGGGCTCGCGGCACGTGCCGGGCCGGTGGGTCGCCGTCGGTCACTGGTAGATGCCGGGCAGGCATCGCAGACGCCGGCCGTGGCGAAACCGGGCGGGGGATGCGAGCATGGGCGAAGAGCAGCGGCTGAGCCGCCCGCCTGGGACCGGCGTCGCGGGCAAGCTACGCCATGCTAGGCGCGGGCCGGGCGGGGCCCGGGGGGGAGCGCTGCCCACGGTTCCCCGCGACAGGAGGCATGAGATGAGAAAGATCAGGTGGCTGCTGGCCGCGATGGGCGCGGTCCTGGCCGGCCTGGCCCTGGTGCTGGGCGGTACCGTCTCGGCGGGCGCCGATCCGGGCACGATCTTGAAGTTCGACACGATGACGCCGGTAACCGGCCCCTACGTCGGCAGCGCCAACCCGGTCCGCGGCGTGCCCGGGGGCGGGCTGCCGTGGATGATCACGGCCGGGACCGGCTCTTTGAAGAGCGATGGTCATCTGCTCGTGCACGTGCGCGGCCTGGTCCTCGCCGACCAGTCCCCGGTTCCGCCCGCGCTGCAGGGCACCAACCCGGTCCCTGACTTCCGGGCCGTCGTCAGCTGCCAGAGCATCGGCGCTGGCGGCACCGCCACCATCGCCGACGTCAGCACCGCCCAGTTCCCGGCCAGCGCCGCCGGGAACTCCGACATCAACGCAACTGTGAGCCTTCCCCGCCCCTGCATTGCCCCCATCGTGTTCGTGACCTCGCCCGGCGGCAGCTGGTTCGCGGCGACCGGCAGCTGAGCCCGGGCAGCTCCCCACCGCGCGCCTGGGAACGGTGCTTCCGGCACGGCCAGCCAGTCATCCTGCGGCTGCGCGGACGGTAGCCGCAGCCCGGTGCCGCGTGGTGGCGATCGCGCCGGCAGGCGCGCAGACTGGTCATGCCAGGTCTGCCGATCCTTCGGTGGTGCCGCCGTGCCTGGTTACCAGCCTCATCCACCCGAGCTGGTCCCGGTTCTGCCGCGGTGATGAGCACCTACGTGTCGCGCGTATCCCGGGGTGGCGCCAGCACGGCTGCATCTGCCCGGCGCCGAGCAGGCGGCGGACACCGCAACGGCCGAGTTGGCGGGAAGCCAAACCCAGCTCAGCCCGCAGGCCCGGGATGAATTCGCCTTGGGGGTGGCGGTTCTGACGGGCAAGCTGGAACGCCTGCTGAGCATGCTCCCGCTGGAGCGGTAACCAGTCCCATGTCATCGCTCAGCCAGCCTCACGCCCGTGGTCCGCGCACCGCCGTGTCCGGCGCCCGGTGGCGCAACTATGCCACGAAGGTGGTGGTGACCGGGGTGGTGCTGGCGGGGGTGGTGGTGGACGGGTGCTCCAGCCACCCCGCGGTTCCGCGGGGTTCGGTGACCTCGTGTTACCAGTTCGGGGTGGAGGCGATCCGGCGTCATGTCACGGTGACCGCGGTGCCGGCCGCCTGCCAGGGGCTGAGCCAGCTTGAGGTGAGGGTGGCGGTCGGCCGGGCGCTGCAGGCCGCGGCGGCCGGGGTGCGCGGGAAGGCCCGCCAGCGCCAGCTCATCGCCCGCGACAGCCCGTACCTGGCCGACCTGATCCACGCCGTCCCCGCGCCCGGCCAGCCTGCGGTGGCGGCCCCGCTGTCCGGCCCGCCCAGCCGGGCCGCGCTCAGCCTGGCGGCGCTGGCCGGCTGGCTGGTCACTATCGGCCTGGGAGTGTCGATGATGGCCCGGTGGATCACCCGCACCCGGCGGCACGGCGCGCAGCCGGACCGCGGGCGAGGGCCGGTGCTGAACTTCACCCACTTCGGGCTGGCCCTCACCGGCCTGCTGGCCTGGATCAGCTACCTGGCCACCGGTGTGACCGGCCTGGCCTGGGCCGCCTGCGGGCTCCTGCTCCCGGTGGCCGGCCTGGGCATGACCCTGGTGTTCCTCGCTCCGGCCCGCAGCCCGGTCACCTCCCTGTCCGCCGCCCTCGCCGGGCCCACCGCCCCGGCCCCGGCTACCACGGCGGCCGCCGCCCGGCCCGGGGATGACCCGCCTCCGGTCCGGCACCCGCCCGCCCTCGTCGTCGCCGCGCACATCACCGCCGCCTCCATCACCATCCTGCTCGCCGTGCTCGCCGCCATCGGCTCCGGGTAGGTCACCGGTAATCAGACACCTCGACCGGCCCCCACTGCGCGGCGGTGGCCGCGTCCAGCAGCGAGCCGGAGAGTACTAAACGCGGAGACGTTCGGGGACAACCCTGTCTACCCGGAACGGATCGTCGTGGACAGCCCGGCGAACCCCTCACTCAGCTGGCCCGGCCGCGCACGCCGGTTCCCGGGCTGGCCAGGGCCCGTTCTCGTCCTGTCGGATGAGAACCAGGGCGTGTGCTCATGGGGTGTGCCGCTGGGGGGGAGCAGCCACCCGGTGCTCGTTGGCGGTGACCTGCTCGACGCTGGCCGTACCACGGTGCAATACGCGGCGTCCGTCGGGGACTTAATCGCGGCCCGCCGCTGGGATCACCAATGCCTGAACTCTGGTCCGCTGCTTCAGGCCCAGGCTCCCGGGCTTGATCAGGCCTCGCTCGGCTACCTGCAGGTGCGCCTGAATCTGGCGGTTGAGACAGCTGGCTGGCCCGGCTTGCGGCAATACTGCTTTGAAGATCAAGCTGTGCGGGTCTTGCTCTGGTCTGCTGCAGGCCAATGCGACTGGTGGATCTCGGCCTCCCCCTCTCTGTCAAACTCGCTTGAGACACAGGAGTGAACGAAACCTCTGACTGAGCAGGGCGAGACAGGAACTACCACACGTGACTATGACCTTGGCCGACATGGCGTCGGCCGCAGCGGGGCAAGATGGTTCTGTGG
>WNFC01004920.1_pt1 | contig 14605 bp, 12 predicted proteins | sample 5400541 | NCBI WGS metagenome assembly WNFC01 (sample SAMN13153342, study PRJNA577476) | soil metagenome | isolation source: 120 cm saprolite under Douglas fir tree site 2 hole 2 replicate 1 | place: USA:California | collected 2015-04-18
AAGGAACGGGCCGTGAATGCGGTAAACAATTGCGTAGTCCGGAATATCCTTTCCTTGCAAAACATGCACGCGGCTGTCTTCCACATAGTCTTTGGTCACTGGGCTCACGGTCGTGGTTCTCGAAACCTTGCGAATAAACGTCAGCGCGGCAAGCACCATGCCGACTTCTACAGCGAAGGTCAGATCGGTCACGACGGTCAACGTCAGCGTCAGGAGCCAAACGGCAATGTCCGCTGCACTGAGTTTCAGAATCTCCGGGATTTCCTCCCAATCGCCCATGTTGTAGGCCACGATCATGAGGATAGCGGCCAAAGCAGACAGCGGTACGTTCTTCACCAGAGGCGCGGCAAACAGCACGATTGCCAGGAGCGTAAACGCGTGAATAATTCCCGCAATGGGCGTCTTCGCTCCGGAGCGCACGTTCGTCGCGGTGCGCGCGATGGCTCCAGTGGCGGGGAGTCCGCCGAACAGAGGTGAAACGATATTGGCAACGCCCTGGCCAATCAATTCCACGTTGGGATTGTGCTTGTCATTGCTCATACGGTCGGAGACGACCGCCGACATCAGCGACTCGATGGCCCCCAGCATCGCCACGGTAAACGCGGCTGACAAAAGCTGCCGAAAGACGTCGTAGTGGAAGTGCGGAACAGCCAATTTTGGCAAGCCGCTTGGGATTCCCCCGAAACGCGTTCCAATCGTTTCTACGGGCAAATGCAGAAAGATAACCGCAGCGGTTGCGCCGAAGGTGACCAGTATGGCACCCGGGATTCTCTTTGCATACCGCAGACAGAAAACCATCAAGGCGATCGAAAAGATGGATACGGCGGTTGCCGGCACCGAGAGCGTATTCCACGCCTGCCCAAAGGCCATCATGCGGTGAAAGAAATCACCGGGGACGTGATCCATTTTCAAGCCAAAGAAGTCGCGAATTTGTGTGCTGGCGATGAGGATCGCGATGCCGTTGGTGAAGCCGACCACGACCGGCCGGGGAAAGTATTTCACCATGGTGCCCATGCCGGTGACGCCAAGCAACACGAGGAGAACGCCTGCCATCATGGTGCACATGAACAGACCGTCGATCCCATGCTTGGCGACGATCCCCGCTACCACCACGACGAATGCGCCGGTTGGGCCGCCGATCTGTGTTTTCGAGCCGCCCAGAGCGGAGATCAAGAAGCCCGTGACGATGGCGCAGTACAGACCCGCCTGGGGTGACACTCCGGAAGCGATCGCAAACGCCATCGCCAGCGGCAGAGCGACGAGGCCCACCGTCACCCCAGCGATCAGGTCGGAAAGGAATTTGTGGCGATCATAGCCACGCAGCAGGAGTATCGATTTCGGGAGCCAGGCTTCGACGGCGGGTGTCATGCGACTTTCAGTCCAGTGAATAAAATGCCTCGCTAGATTCTAGCAAGAAGTAAGCGAAGATGGTCGCGTAGTGAGGTGAATGTGTGCCTGAAGGGAATCTTGGGCTGAGGCGAGCCGGTTCGACAATTGTCCTTTTCGCTCAGTCCGCGGCTTCGCTGCGTGGGACCGCCGGCTTCCAACGCAATACCGGCTTGCGAGCAGCGCCGACCTCGTCGAGACGACGGACGCGCGTGGTGTGCGGCGCGGTCTTTACAATTTCCGGCTTCGTCGCGGCTTCCTCCGCGATGGATTTCATCGCATCGATAAACAAGTCGCATTCTTCTTTGGACTCGGATTCCGTCGGTTCGATCATCAGCGCACCCTGCACAATCAGCGGGAATGCCGTCGTATAGGGATGGAAGCCGTAGTCGATCAGCCGTTTTGCGATGTCCATGGTGCTCACTCCGTTTTTCTTCTGGATGGCATCGCTGAACACCACTTCGTGCATCGAGGGCAGGGAATAGGGCAGTTCGTATGCGCCCTCAAGCTGCTTTCGAATGTAATTTGCGTTCAGCACCGCGTCTTCCGTGGCCTGCCGCACTCCCGGGCCATAGGCGAGGATGTACGCCAGCGCCCGAACCAACACGCCAAAATTTCCACTGAAGGCTTTTACTCGGCCAATCGAATCCGGCCGCACCGGTTCGAGCGCGAGCCGCCCGCCTTCTTTTTCCACCAGGATAGGCACCGGCCGGAAGGGCTCGAGGATTTTCTTCATCGCCACCGGACCTGCGCCAGGGCCGCCGCCGCCGTGCGGTGTCGAAAACGTTTTGTGCAGGTTGAGGTGCATCACGTCGACGCCCAGGTCGCCGGGCCGCGTGACGCCCGTAAGCGCGTTCATATTCGCGCCGTCCATATAGAGCAGCGCGCCCTTGGCGTGCAGGATTTCCGCGATCTCCGGAATCCGCTGCTCGAAAATTCCCAGCGTTGAAGGATTTGTGATCATCAGCGCCGCGACATCTCCTGTCACCAGGTCGCGCAGTTTTTCCACGTCGATCTGTCCGTGCGATTCGGACTTGATGTTTTCGACCTGGTAACCCGCGATCACCGCGGTTGCCGGATTCGTTCCATGTGCGGAATCAGGAATCAAAACCTTCTTGCGCGGATTCCCCTGCTTCGCCAGATAGGCGCGAATGAGCAGCAGGCCAGTCATTTCTCCATGAGCCCCCGCAGCGGGCTGCAGCGTGATCGCATCCATGCCGGTTATTTCCAGCAGGCATTTTTCCAGCAGCCGCATGATTTTCAGGCAGCCTTGCGAAAGCTCCTGCGGCTGATAGGGATGCTCCGTGGCAATGCCATCGAGCCGGGCAACAAATTCATTTACGCGCGGGTTGTACTTCATGGTGCAGGAGCCCAGCGGATACATGCCCAGATCGATGGCGTAGTTCCACGTCGAAAGACGCGTGAAGTGGCGGAGAACCTCGATTTCGCTCACCTCGGGAAAGCCTTCGATGCCCGCGCGCCGGTGATTCGCCCCGAGAGCCTTGGCGGGATCTGCCGCCGGCACATCGAGTGGCGGCAATTCGAATGCGCGCTTTCCCGGCGATGACTTCTCGAAGATCAGCCCTTCGTTCTGGTTGGTGTGGCGCGATGCCTTTCTGATTTTTTTGTTCATTTCGCTGTTCTAGCTCGCAGTGGCGCCCGCCGCGGCGGGCTGCGTTCCACGAAGAATATATTTCCTTAAATTGGCCGCTCGAGCGCGCGCTTCAACGCACCCGCGAATCGCTCAATTTCCGCGCGCGGCGTCGTTTCCGTGACGCACACGAGCGCATGCTTGGTCAGTTCGGGATAAGGCGTGCCCAGCGCGAGCGGCCCGATGATTTTTTCGCGCAAGAGCTGGGAGTTCAAGATTTTCACCGAGCGCGGCATCTCCACCGTGAATTCATTGAAGAAGGGCGCGTCGAACGTGCGCCGCACTCCTGGAATCTTCAGCAACTCCGAAAGGGCGAACTGTGCCTTTGATAAGTTCTGCTCCGCCATCTCGCGCAAGCCTTCCTTGCCGAGCAGCGTCAAATGCACCGTGGCGGCCAGCGCGCAGAGCGCCTGGTTGGTGCAAATGTTCGAAGTGGCCCTTTCGCGGCGGATGTGCTGCTCGCGCGTAGCGAGCGTGAGCACGAATCCGCGCTGGCCATCGGAATCCGTAGTTTGGCCCGCGAGCCGCCCGGGCATTTGCCGCACGTACTTGTCCCTCGAAGCAATCACACCGGCGAACGGCCCGCCGTAGCTCGGCGGCAGCCCGAAACTCTGGCTTTCCATCGCGACGATGTCCGCTTCTGTGGGTGGCTTGACGAGACCGAGAGAAACGCCTTCCGCCACGACAACGACAAACATGGCACCCGAAGCATGGGTGGACTCCGCGAGAGGCGCGTGCGATTCGATTACCCCGAAAAAATTCGGCGATTGCACGACGACCGCCGCGACATCGTCCTTCAATGAAGCTCGCAGCGCTTTGGCATCAACTGTGCCGCTTGCCGAGAACGGAATCTCCTCCACGCACAAGCCGGAATTCTTTGCATAGGTCTTCAGCACCTCGCGGTACTCCGGATGTACCGACCGCGCCACCAGCACGCGCTGGCGGCCCGTCAGGCGCTCCGCCATCAACACCGCCTCGGTTGTCGCTGTCGATCCGTCGTACATCGAAGCGTTCGCCACTTCCTGCCCCGTGAGCTGGCACATCAGCGTTTGAAACTCGAAAATTGCCTGCAGCGTGCCCTGCGCGATTTCCGCCTGATAGGGTGTGTACGAGGTGAGAAACTCGCCGCGCTGGATGATCGCGTCCGTCACCACCGAGCGCAAGTGACTGTAGACGCCCGCGCCAAGAAAACTCGTGTACCCGTTCGAGTTTTCCGCCGCGCGCTCTTTGAAATACTGAATGACTTCTGCTTCCGAATACGGTCCGGGAATCTTCAATGCTTCGCGCAGCCGAAAGCGTTCGGGAATGCCGGAAAAAAGTTCGTCGATAGATTTTGCGCCGATGGCGGCGAGCATCTCTTGCCGTTCGGCTGGGCTCTTCGGGAGGTAGCGCATCAGGCCGAGGCTTCCGTACTTTTGGCCGCGATGTAGGCTTCGTAAGCAGGCGCGTCCATCAGCCCGCTGAGTTCCGCGGCATTTGTCAGGCGCACTTTGATCAGCCATGCCGCGCCGTGCGGATCGGTATTGATCTTCTCAGGCGCATTCTGAAGATCGCCATTGGCCTCAATCACTTCGCCCGCAGCGGGCGCATAAATCTCGCTGACGGCCTTCACCGACTCTACCGTGCCAAAGGACTTTCCGACCTCGATTTTCGCTCCGGGCTTGGGCAGCTCGACGAAAACCACGTCCCCCAGTTCATGCTGTGCGTAGTCGGTAATCCCGATCGTTGCGAGAGCGCCTTCCACGCTGATCCATTCGTGTTCTTTGGTGTAGCGGTAAGTCTTCGGATAGGCCATCAGGCACCCCTTCGATTCTTTTTCCGTCCAATCAGGATTCGCGCGGCGCGGCTGCTTTCTTCGCACGCTTGTAAAACGGCGTTGGGACCACCTGCGCCTTACACTTCTGCCCGCGAATTTCCACGTACAGGATCGTTCCCACGGCGGAATACGCTGGCGGCACGTTCGCCAGCGCAATATGTTTTCCCAGCGTCGGCGAGGGCGAGCCGCTCGTCACCACCCCGATGGCTTCACCCGCTTCATTGCAGCAGCAATATTCGTCGCGCGCAATTCCGCGGTCGATCATCTCCAGACCAACCAGCGTGCGCCGCAATCCCGCCGCTTTCGCTTGCTCCAGCGCCGCGCGTCCCACGAAATCGCCCTTTTCCATCCTGCAGTAGCGGTCCAACCCGGCTTCCCACACGTTGATCTTGTCGCTGATCTCGTGCCCGTACAGCGCCATTTTTGATTCCAGCCGCAGCGTATTCCGGCATCCCAGGCCGCAGGGAACGACTGTGAATTCGCGCCCTGCTTCCATCACCTGATTCCAGACGATTTCACTGGTCGCTATATCGGAGGGCACGTAAATTTCAAAACCGTCCTCGCCGGTGTATCCAGTGCGCGCGATCAGCGTGTTCTTCAGGCCGCAGACCGTTCCATGCGTGAACCAGTAATTCTTGATGCCGTTCAACTCCGCGCTGGTCAATTTTTGTAAGAGATGGACCGCGCGCGGTCCCTGAATCGCCAATTGCGTGTAGGCGTCGCTCAAGTCCTCGACAACGCAATCGAAATTCTTGGTATTCTCCCGCACCCAGTGGATGTCTTTCTCGCGCGTCCCGGCATTAATCACCAGCAAAAAATCATCTTCGCCCAGCCGGTGCACGATCACGTCGTCCACAAACGTGCCTTGCGGATAGAGCATCGCCGAATAGTGCGCCTGGCCGACGGCCAGCTTCGACGCATCGTTCATGCTGATGTGCTGCACCGCCGCCAGCGCTCCGCCGGGCTTCCCGCCACTGCGGATTCCGATGTCTCCCATGTGGCTGACGTCGAAAACGCCCACGCTGGCGCGCACCGCGTTGTGCTCCGCGATCAGCCCGCCACTCGACGGATATTCGACAGGCATGTCCCAGCCGCCAAAATTGACCATCTTTGCGCCCAGGCGGCGGTGCAACGCGTTCAGCGGCGTCTTACGAAGCTCGCTTCTGTGAGGAGTTGCGGCGGATTCCATTCCAATGGCTCAAGCAGAAACCGATTCTAGCATGCGCTCACAAGCCGGTCAAAGAAGCCCGCCGCTGAGCGAGCAGTGCTTCCGCCTTACAAGGTGCGTGACTTGCACACCGCTTTCACCTTCGCCTTGCCGCAGCCTCCCATGCTCAGGTAGAGTTTCCCGGAGAGGCCTCCATGCAAGCTCCGACCAATTGCGCGCAATGCGACTTGCCGGAAGAACGCTGCAGTTGCGAAAGGTACTGCACCATCTGCAAAGGCCAGCACAACGTCCGCCTTTGCTCCGATGGTCTCTACTATTGCCCCGATTGCCGGGAAGCCTGCGACGTCTCTCTGGCCAGCACCCGTGGCCACTGAACCCAAGACAGTCCGGCTGCTCCTCGATGCCGACGCCCGTCTGGCGGCCGCGGCCGGAGGCGTGGTCCGCTTTCTTGCCGACGCTGCGGGACTCGAGAACGCCGCCGCCGCCCGATTGCAATCCGCCGTCATCGCTGCTTGCTCGGAAGCTTTCGTGCATCTGAGCGCCGCTCATCCTCAACTGCAAGTGACATTCACGCGCTTTCCCGACCGCATGGAAGTCGCTTTGTCCCATCTAGGCGAAGACTCTCCGGCGATTGGCCTCGATACCATCGCCGGGTTTGCCGCGCACGTTGGCGGCGGGGGATCCCTCAAAGTTGTTTTCGCCGGTTTCGATCGTGTCCAGTACGAAACACACGATGGAGAAGCCGTCACTCGCCTGACGAAGTATATCGGACACGTCGCCCCCGGCGTTTAAGCGTTGTTCGTAATAAAAAAGCCAGACGACGCGGCTGTCCGGCCCTTTTTCTTGCGCGGTATTGTCTTGAAAATTTACATCTTCAGCGCGAACGTGTTTTTTCGAATGAGCGAGGCCATCTGGTCGTCGCTGAGGGACATCCGCAGCGTCACTCGATCACCGGCTGGCGTCACGCGCGCCTGATCGAGCAACTGCGCCAAGTCCGGATTATCCTTCTGCGCTTGATACCGCTTGTAGAGGAACCCCGCTTGCAGCAATTGGCCAAGCGTGTTCGCGTCCTCGGTCGATCCGCACACCGCCTGAAACTTTCCGTCGATGCCGCTGCTCGCGTCCACATTGATAATCATGTTCTGCATGCGCGCCACGAGTTTCGCCGCCTCGGGGAACTGTTCCACTTCCGGCGCCAGTTGTTGCATTGCCAAACGTGTGTACGCGGGATTCAGCACGGCCCACACCACGCCGCTGCCGTTTGCTTCGTTGATCAGCGGGAAGAGTCTCTCGTTGCGCAGGAGTCCTTCTTCAGTGCCAAACCGCACCTCGATCATCTTTTCGAGCACGGCGCGATGGCCAAATGCCGCGGTGCTCGAATCGATGAAAAAGAAAAATAGATCGTTCGCTCCCGTACCCGTGCCGAAAGCATAGAGCGTATAACCCCGCGCTTTGAACGTGGGAAGCTTTTGCTGTTTGAAAAATGATTCCGTCGAATTCGGATTGTAATTCCCAAGCGCCACGCCGACGACCTCTTCGCCCGTGGGGACGTCCGTCGAGCCCGCGCCCTCGGTCTTCGCGCTCATTCCTTCGGCGACCAGCCCCCAGGCGAGTTCATCGACTTGCGAATTCGGATCAACTCCCGCCGAAGCCAGAAATTTTTCGAATTGCCGGAAGCGGTCAGGGAGCATCTGCTCCTGCAATTGCGGAAACCATTTCAGCGATCGCGCCTTTTTCAAGTCGGCGTAGGCAAATTCCCCAATCTCCTTGGGAAAGAGCGCGATGACGTCCGTGCCAAGGCGGCCTGCCCGCGCGGGCTTCGGCGCCGCCAGGAACATCGCCACCAAAAGGCCAGGGGCCACGAGTTTGCGGATCGTCGACCACCATCGTGCCGGGGTCACACCTGAATTCGTGGTCAGTTTCATGTCGTGCTCCTTTCGAACGCGGCGAATGGAACTTTCAGTCTAAGCTATTGTCGCGCGGGCTGCACTGCCAAGACGTTCCCGCAATGCTGCGATCTTCGTGCGCGTTGACGCGACATACACCACGTCCGTCAGTCCATCGAGATTGATCTCCACGTTGGCAAGTGCTCCTCGAGCGCCCGCTTCGGCCATCAGCCGCGCTACTTGCAAGTCTGACCGCATGGATGCGGCGGCGATAGCATCCAGTTGTCCGAGCCGTTCGAAAAGCTCAACGGTACGCTCGGCCACTTGTAATGGCACTTCCGCCGCGCCTTTCGTCGCCTTCTGTATGGCTTCCTCGCGCCGTCGCGTTTCCTGAGCTTCCCCTTGTGATAACTTGAAGGCGGCTATTACAGCGTCATAAGAAGCCGCGTCACTGTCAATGGCCTTGGCAAGTTCATCCGCAATTCTCCGCATTTCGTCCAGCGTCGCCGAAAGCTGATCCGTAAATCCGGCTTGCGATTTCTTTTTCCGCGAAAGCGCCGCGACCATCTGCCCTAGGGCCGCCGCCAGCGCTCCCGCAAACGCCGAGACGCTTCCTCCTCCCGGCGTGGCCGCGGGCGACGCCACCGCCTCCAGAAACGGCCGCGCCAATCCCGCTAGCCTTCCGTCTTTCGCCACTGCCAGCGGCGCGCCGCTCAGCGCATCCGCCAATTTATTTTCAAACACCTGCGCGGGCGAAAAGTTTTCCAGCTGCAGGAAAAAGTCTGCCGCCATCTCGATCGCTTTTTTCGGGACCAGCCCGACGATTTCGCTGCCCACCGGCATCACGCCGTAGCGCTCCGCTTCCCGTTTCACCATTGCATAGACGCAGTGCATCGGCGTCTGTTCGAAGTCCGTCAAGTTGATGGACACCTGCGCCAGGTTGCGCGCTTTCAGTTCCACGCCCATCGACTTCACATACCTCAGTCCGCCCGATGAAAACCGGATGGCTTTCGCGATCTTGTTGGCGATGCCGATGTCGGAGGTATTGAGATTCACGTTGTAGGCGATGAGAAACTTTCGCGCGCCCACCACGGTCACTCCGGCTGTAGGGTGCAGCTTCGGTTCACCAATGTCTGGCTGGCGGTCGTGGTTCTTCTTCAATTCTTCGCGCAGCCCTTCGAACTGCCCTCGCCGAACATTCTCAAGATTCACGCGGTCTGGTCGCGTCGCCGCCGCTTCATAAAAAAACACCGGTATCCGGTAGCGCTTCCAGATTTCGTTGCCCACCCGCCGGGCCAGCGACACGCAATCCTCGATGGTCACGCCATCAATGGGAATAAACGGCAGCACGTCCGTCGCGCCCACGCGCGGATGCGCCCCGGTGTGTTTCGTCAGATCGATCAGTTCCATAGCCTTGCCGGTTCCCAGCAGCGCCGCCTCCGCCACCGCGTCCGGCTCGCCCGCCAGCGTGACCACCGAGCGGTTATGGTCCGCGTCCATCTCTCGATCCAGCACGTATACGCCGGGCACGCTGCTCATCGCCGCAACAATGGCATCCACTTTTGCGGGATCGCGCCCTTCCGAAAAATTGGGCACACACTCAATCAGTCGTTTCATCTTTTTGGTTTCTTGTCCGGTTGTCCCGCCCAGTTGTTCGGAAATTTCGGCTTTCGATCCGGCAGTGTCGGCCGCTCATAGACGAATGCCCGCTTTTTTTCTGGAGGCGTCAGGGTCTCCCCCGTTTGCGCCGTCCCCGGAGCCCGCGCTCCCGAAGCCGTCTTCAGTGGCCACGGCGGTCCCATGATCGGCTTCCTGCCGGGAGGCAGGAGCTTCTTCATGATTTGCGCGGACGCCTGGACTGTTTGCCGGGGCTTCAGAGTCGAAGCTGTACTCGCTTGCTCTGTTCGGTAACGCCTCACCTGCCAGGCAAACCACAGGAAGCCTCCCACCCACAGTCCCGTGACGATTGCATCGTAACCGCTCAGACCCCCTGCTTTTCCCAGGATCATGACGGCCACGCAGATTATCGCCACAAAGCCGTAGAAATATTCTTCGAACAGGCTCCTGCTCTTCTGCGGCCCGATCTTGAGAAGTCGTATTCTCCTTATCGGTCTCTTGGAATAGTTAGATTGCGGCTTGTTCGGCGGCATGGATCACGCGACCACGCTTCACGGTCATCCAGCAATGGCTCACACCAAAATAATAGGGAATTTCCCGGTAGTCGGCCACTTCGAATACGGCGATGTCCGCTTGTTTGCCAACCTCCAGGGATCCGATGTCTTTTTCCCGCCGCAGCGCATAAGCGGCGTTCATCGTCGCCGCCGCGATCGCCTCCGCTGGCGTCATGCGCAATTGCGCGCACGCCAGCGAGAGAATCATCGGCATGCTCAGCGTCGGACTTGTTCCCGGATTATAGTCCGTTGCCAGCGACACGATCGCTCCCGCCTCAATCAGCGCCCGCGCCGGCGCATATTGCTTCAGCCCCAGATGAAAATCGCATCCCGGCAGCAGCGTCGCCACGGTTTCCGATTTTCCCAGCGCCTGGATGTCGCTCTTGTTCACCTTCTCCAGATGATCGCAGCTCGCCGCTCGCAGCAGGATCGCCAGCCGCGCCGCGCCCGTCCGCGAAAGCTGCTCGGCGTGCAGCCGCGGCGACAGCCCCCATTGCCGCCCCGCTTGCAGCACCCGTTTTGATTGTTGGACGGTAAACGCGCCGCGATCGCAGAACACGTCGCAAAATTCCGCCAGCCGGCTCTCGCCAATTTCCGGCAGCATGTTTTGCTCGATCAACTGAATGTAGCGCTCCGCTCCGCCCGCTTTTCCTCGAAACTCCACGGGCACCACGTGCGCGCCAAGAAATGTGGACACAATCTCCAGCGGTTGCTCGGCCGCCAGCTCTTTGTGCAGCCGCAAAATCTTCAATTCGCTCGTTACGTCGAGTCCATACCCGCTCTTCGCCTCGATCGTCGTCGTTCCGTGCGCCGCGAATTGCTTCAGCGCCGCCAGTGCTCGCTTCTTCAAAGCCTCGCTCGTCGCCGCCCGCAGCTTCTTCACGGAGTTGAGAATCCCGCCGCCCTTGCGCGCGATCTCTTCGTAGCTTGCCCCGGCGATCTTTAATTCATATTCTTCCGCCCGGCTCGCCGCATGAATCAAGTGCGTATGCGAATCGACAAATCCCGGCAGCGCCACGCGTCCACCAAGGTCCAGCTTCTCCGCCCCTCGCGCTTCCAGCAGCGTTTCTACTTCCGCCCGTGTTCCGACGGCCGCGATCACGCCGTCACGCACCAGCAGCGCGCCATCCTTGATCAATCCCAAATTGGAAAGCGAATCGCCTCGCCGCGGACCGCTCCCGCACAGCGTCAGCAATTGCGACGCACCTGTCAAAAGAAGAGCTTGGCTCAAGGTTTTCGTATTATGCCGAAATTAACTTATGTAGCAGAGGCCTCGGCTAATGCCCAAAATCCATAAGCCCTGCCGCGTTGCGTAGTATAGTCTTTCCCCGCCGCCCGAGTGATGCCTGCGCTTGAGGAGAAACCGATGACTGCAAGGCGAACCTTCATATTCACTGTGATTTGTATCATTTTGTGCTGGATTGCACCAGGAAAGGCGCAAGTACAACAGCAAAAGGCGCCAGCGCGCCTCTACAACACTGCTAAGCAGAAACTGAGAGACGGCAAGCAGATTGTCGGCGCCACAGTCTTCTCTCCCGACCCGAACATCTATTGCGCCATGGCGAATTCAGGCTACGATTTCCTTTGGATCGAGATGCAGCACAGCCCCCTCACCTTTGAAGACGTGGCCAGAATGATCTGGGCCTGCAGGGGAGCTCCAGCGATGCCATTTATTCGCGTGCCGGACGCCACGGAGAGCGACATCCAGAAGGCCACCGATATCGGTGCTTTGGGAATCATCGTTCCCACCGTGGACACCGTCGAGAAGGCTCAGGCGGCGGTGAAATGGTCCAAGTATCCGCCCGAGGGGCGGCGCAGCCAAGGCAACGGCCAATATGCGGCCCTGTGGGGAAGCGACTATCGCCAAACTGCCAATGACAACATCGTTGTGGTGATTATGATCGAGACGCCCATCGGCGTAGAGAACGCCGAGAAGATTGCATCTGTTCCCGGGATCGATGTGATCTTCGCCGCCAGCACCGACCTGGGCAATTTTTCCGGGCATCGCCAGGGCGACAAGGAGTACGAAGCCCTGGTCACCAGGATCCATGACGTGACATTGCAACATGGGCTCAGGCTGGGCGGACCCCAGGCCTGGAAGGATCGACCGGGGTTCACCTTTTTCCAAGGCCCCGGCGAAACCCAGCTTATCCGGGCCGGGGCGCAAGCGAACCTTTCCACCAATCCCGCTCAAGCCGGCACAGCAGCGGGGGTAGCCCCGATCGAAGGCGCGAAGCCACGTTAGCCGCGGGCAGCCACGCTCCTTCCAGGACTCCAAACGATGTTAGGCCATCGGGATTTTCACGCAGCTTTTCTTCGCGAACGCAATCGCCTCGGGATACCCTGCATCCACGTGCCGCACCACGCCCATCCCCGGATCGTTCGTCAGCACGCGCTCGATGCGCTTTGCCATTTCCTTCGTGCCGTCAGCCACGGTCACTTGTCCCGAGTGTTGCGAATAGCCAATCCCCACGCCGCCGCCGTTGTGAATCGACACCCACGACGCCCCGCTCGCCGTATTGATCAGCGCGTTCAGCAGCGGCCAATCCGCAACCGCGTCCGATCCATCTCGCATCGCTTCCGTTTCACGGTACGGCGAAGCCACGGATCCGCAATCCAGGTGATCTCGGCCCATCACGACGGGAGCCTTTACTTCACCCTTCGCCACCAACTCATTTAGCGCCAGCCCGAACTTGTCCCGTTCGCCGTACCCCAGCCAGCAAATCCTGGACGGCAATCCCTGAAATCTCACGCGCTTCTGTGCCAGCTTGATCCAGCGATTCAGGTGCTCGTCCTGCGGAAACATTTCCAGCACCAGTCGATCCGTCCGCGCAATATCCGAAGCCTCTCCCGAAAGCGCCGCCCATCGGAACGGCCCTTTCCCCTCGCAGAACAGCGGCCGGATGTACGCCGGCACAAATCCCGGAAAGTCGTACGCGTTCTTTACACCCTGTTCGAATGCAAACGTTCGAATGTTGTTCCCGTAGTCAAACGTCACCGCCCCCAGCTTCTGCAAATCCAGCATGCCCTGAACGTGCAGCGCTATCGCTGCCAGCGAACGCTTTTTGTACTCCTCGGGATTTTTCTTCCGCAGCTCCAGCGCTGCTTCCAGCGTCATTCCATTCGGTACGTACCCGTCGATGGGATCGTGTGCGCTGGTCTGGTCCGTCAACAAATCCGGCACCACGCCGCGCTTCGCCAATTCCGGAATCAAGTCCGCGCAATTTCCCACCAACCCGACCGAAGTCGCTTCGCCTTTGCGCACCGCATTTTTCAAAATGCGCAGCGCCTCATCCAGCGAAGTCACCATCACGTCGCAATAGCCCGTCTTCACACGCCGCTTGATCCGCTCCGGGTCCACATCAATCCCCAGAAACGCCGCGCCATTCATCGTTCCAGCTAGGGGCTGCGCGCCGCCCATGCCGCCCATCCCGCCGGTCACGACCAATTTTCCCGCCAGGTTCCCGCCAAAATGTTTCTTCGCCGCCGCCGCAAACGTTTCATACGTCCCCTGCAAAATCCCTTGCGTGCCGATGTAAATCCAGCTTCCCGCGGTCATTTGCCCGTACATCATCAATCCCGCGCGGTCCAGCTCATGAAAACGGTCCCAGTTGTTCCAGTGCCCCACCAGGTTCGAATTGCACAGCAGCACTCGCGGCGCATATTCATGCGTCCGAAAAACTCCCACCGGCTTCCCCGATTGCACGAGCAGCGTCTCGTCCGCCTCCAGCGCCTTCAGCGACCGCACCATCGCGTGAAAGCACTCCCAATTTCGCGCCGCCTTGCCCGTCCCTCCGTAAACCACCAGCTCTTCCGGCTTTTCCGCCACTTCGGGATCGAGGTTGTTCATCAGCATTCGCAGCGCCGCCTCCTGCTGCCATCCTTTGCAGGAAATCGGCGTCCCCCGCGGCGCCCGAAACGGCCCCTTGGACAAGCTCGTGTCCGCCGCAGTCCCTGGCGCCGTTCCTGGTATGGTCACACTCATGAATTCCTCTCCGTCGCCCATACTAGCGCACGCCATCTCCTTTTGCACCCGCTTGCCCTCTTACACTTCGAAATTACACCATCGACAAACACAACTAGGAGTTGGCATATTTAGCGCCACAGAGAGGTGTGATCATGACAAGCTCCGAACGAGCCCAACAGTTTTGGTCCGTCTTGGTATTCGCGGCCAGAGAACAGAAGGTGGTCAGCTATGAGATGTTGTCGCAAATGACCGGAATGGCAAATGAATGCGGTCGAGAATTGGGATACATTTTCTATTATTGCAGACGCCATAAACTGCCCTTGCTGAACCTTCTAGCCGTCAGCAAAGACACAGGTAGGCCTGGCGAGGGTTGTCCAGCAGAACTAGTCGATCTACCAGCACAGCAAGCCCGTGTTTTCATATTCGACTGGCTAAAACACGGCGCGCCGAAACCGGAAGAGTTTGAACAGGCACGCCCACAAAAGCCCTGATCGCCTTTCGCAGCGCCGGCCGTTAAAACCGATAGTTCAGCTCCGTGAACCCCAGTGCCCCGTTCGCGT
>WNFC01004922.1_pt1 | contig 14605 bp, 10 predicted proteins | sample 5400541 | NCBI WGS metagenome assembly WNFC01 (sample SAMN13153342, study PRJNA577476) | soil metagenome | isolation source: 120 cm saprolite under Douglas fir tree site 2 hole 2 replicate 1 | place: USA:California | collected 2015-04-18
TGGACGGGCGACATATCTTTGGATAGCAGGTGGATCGAGCCGCCAAAGGGCGTAGGGCCAACGGTGGAGGCGGTGCCTGGACTGCGGTCTAGGTCAATACCGCCAAAGAACTGTGCGGGGAAGAAGGCCCAGGAGTGGTGCGTCGGCGAGTTGGTGTCGTAGAACGGAATGCCGTCGAAGTCGATGTCGTAGTTGCCATCGGGAAAGCCCCGGAAGTAGGTCTTGCTCTGGCCAAGGCCGACGCCGTTTCCGTTGAGGGTAAAGGTCCCGGGTGCCATCGCGACCGCTTCACCGTAGTCGGCCACTGGTGAGGTGAAGTTCTGGACAAAGGTAGGACTGATGTAGGTACGCGCAGAGGTGGCTTCGAGCGAGGCGTCCATGGGAGCGAGCGCGGCGGCGATGGACCCGAGGGAGTTGGCCTCAACTGTGACCTGCTGCGAGACGCCGCCGACGTTCATCGCGACAGAGATGTCCTGGTCCTGCCCCGCGGTAAGTTGCACGGTGCGGCGGTTGAGATCGAAACCGGGCGCCGAGACTTCAACGGTATAACGACCAGGAGTAAAGCCGCCGAGGGAAAAGTGACCCTGCGCATCGACCTTGACGCTACGGACATTGCTGGTTGACTCATTTTTTACGCTAATGGTCGCGTTTTGAAGGACGCCACCCTTGCCGTCGGTGACGGTACCGGTGACGGTGGTGCTGACTGACTGAGCATGTACCGATTGCGGTGCGGCAGAGAGTAAAAGTGCGCATAGACCGAGCAGCAGTGCGACGCTCCAGCGATAAAGTGTAGTTTGAGTCACAAATTCCTCCGGTAAAGTTGCAATCAAGCAGATACGGTGAAGATTGGGTTGTCAGCGGAGTGAGCGAGGCTATGCCTCGAGCACTCTTTATTGCTGAGGGACTGTCAAAGGGAGACCTAGCTTGCGGCGCGTCTCTTCACGCGCGGCTGCAAGGTCTCGTTGAAAGTTGGATGAAGCCACCAATGAGCCAAAGATCGCGTAGGCGACCCTGCGACTGGCTTCAATATCAGTGGCGTAGTGAACACCACAGATCAGCCGATTGTGGACATACTCGTCGGCGCGAGCGAAAATCTGTTGGCGTTTCTCGGGGACTAGTTGCACAAGAGTAAAAGCAAGTAGATAGCCGGAAAGCGAATGTCCGCTGGGGTACGAAGTGGGCTCCGGGTTGAGTGGGCAGACTGGGTGAAGCGTGCTGTCAACCTGATAGGGGCGTGGACGGTGATAGATCTTCTTGAGCGGACCGCTTGCCGCACTTTCATCCTTTCGGACATGGGCAGAAAGTGAGGCCGTGATAGGCAAAGCCTCAGGGGTAAAACCTGGACCAAGGACGGTCTCGAAGACAAAAATATCTTCTTCATGATCGTCAGCCTGGGCCTGAGTGATCTGCACGGGTGTGCGCGCAGCCTCGATACGATGCAGCTCTGTAAGTTCTGACGCAGTTGTAGCTGAGCCTCGAGCAGGAGGTGGGGACAAAATCAGATCAAGGTGAAGTGATAGGGGGTCAATATAGTAGGATGCGTGGCTCGCAGATGTTCTAGAGAGCGCTTCCGTCGCGACAGGGTTCGTTGCAACAGGGTTCACCGACGGTCTCTGCCCGTATAAACTCGATGATGCAAACAGAACAATCAGGTTTGCAATCAGGTTTTTTTGTCTCATGGTGAGACTGAGCGTAAGGTCGCATTGTGAACACGGGAAGTCAGTCGAGTTACAACAAAATAAATTTCTTGATTGAAGAGTGGAATTCTTGCAATTCCACTTGATCTTAAGATTGATTTAAGTTTTATTTCAGCAACCTTAAATCGGGTTCACCTCTCGCGGGAGATTAGCTCGAATGAAGAACCCCTACCTTTACAGGGAACTTGATTTGAAAGACGGAGCCCTCCAGAGGAGTGCTTTCCACTGTCAGCTCTGCGCCATGTGCATCGGCGATCCACCGCCCAATAGAAAGACCCAGGCCGCTGCCTGCCGTCGCTTTTCTCTCTCGAAGATCAGCTTGATAGAAGCGGTTGAAGACCTGCAGGCGTACGTCCTCCGACATCCCTACGCCGGTATCGCGCACCGTCACGAATGCGTTGTCCGCGACGAGCGATACCTCAGCTCGAATTTCGCCAGACTCCGGCGTGTAACGAATTGCATTGTCCAGAAGTATTCCGAGCAGGCGTTGTAGCAGTAATTCATCGCCTTCGATATGAATCGTCTCAGCTGGAAGATACCAATCCAGGAGAATGCCGCTGGACTCCGCCAAATCCTCTACACGTCTACAGCCGCTGACGACTAACTCGCAAAGATCGATCTTTTTGAATGCGACTTCATGGACAAAGTTATCGCTTTGGGCCAGCGAAAGAAGCGCGTCCAACAAGGTAGAAGCTGTTCGACACTCCATTACGATCTTGTCGAGGGCATCGCGATATTCCTCTTCAGAGCGGTGCCGGTGGAGAGACAACTGTGCCGTAGCAAGCATGACGGTGATTGATGTTCTGAGATCATGCGAGGCATCTGCTGAAAACTGGCTAAGGCGAGAGACTGCAGCCTCTAGTCTTGCTAGCAGTTGATTCCACGCCACGGCGAGATCTTGAATCTCATCTTTCGCTAACGGGACAGGTAGGCGCTGGGAGAGATTGCCGATCCCTATACCCAGGGCGGCACGCGTTACTCGATCAACAGGCTTCAATGCGTGCCGGCTCAGAAAGTATCCGCTTACGGAGGAAAGAATCAATAGACCAGGCATGAGAAGAAGAAGAGCGTTGCGGTACGTCCGCAGAATGTAGGCCTCCTCATCCAACGACCCCCCAATGTGGAGTCGAACCATGCGGCCATCGAGAAGAATCATGTGACACATGACGAGTAGAGACTTCTTGTCGAGGATTACTGAGCTGAACACCGGCTGCGTGCAATCGTCTTTAGAAGGCAACGCCCAGTCTCGGCCGATCCCTTCAGACGGAAAGAAAAGGCTGCCGTCGAGATTGTGGATATGGAATAGATTTCCCTCGTGGGTTACCAGAGCATAGTTTCTAAGTTGAGCGCTCAGCGGTTCGGTAGCGCCCTTTGCGCGATTCTCATTGAGCAGACTGATCAGCCGGTCTTCGCGCCCCTGCAGATGCGTTTTCTTCCCTTGAAGCAGCGCATACTCAAGAGCTCCGAATGACATGAGCCCAAAGACGAACAGGCCCGCTAACGTGACCAGCAAGTAGAGCAGCATGAGCTTTGCCCGAACAGATAGAGCATGCACGCTACGCCACCACAAACATGTAACCGGATCCGTGAACCGTTCTGATCAACGGTTGCCCCTTATCGGACTGGTCTTCGAGCTTCGAACGCAAGCCGTGAATATAGACATCCAGGGTATTTTCCTTTACATCTGCCGTGATCCCCCAGCCCGCTTCGATCAGTTGTTCGCGAGTAGTAATCAAACCCGGACGCCTAACGAGAGTTTCGAGCAGTTCAAACTGCTTCCGCGTGAGCGCAATCTCTTTACCAAGACGGATAGCTACACGGCGGTTTCGATCGAGGGTGACACCTCCTGCGCTGGCTGGCGGTAGCTCGATCGTCGCAACGCGTCTCGCAATGGCGCCGACACGCGCCAGGAGAATCTCCAGAATGAATGGTTTGACGAGGTGATCGTCCGCACCCATATCGAAGGCCTGCAAGATCTTTGGAACCGCATCGACTGCCGTTAAAACGAGTATGGGCGTTTTGCAGCGTTTTGCACGTACTTGCTCAAGAACTTCGAATCCATCCATCTCCGGAAGAAGAATGTCCAGCAACGCGGCGTCAAACTGCCCGGAGAGAAGCATGTGCGCTCCTTCTCGACCGTTATGCGAGACGGCGACGCTATGCCCATCTTCAGTCAATGCACGCTCGACCAGATTGGCAATTCTATTGTCATCTTCGATGACCAGTACATTCATCTTTGGGAGACCGTTTGTTAGCTTAAGCCCATTCGATCTGCCGCTATATTAATAAATGATCAAGATGATTACACGTGGCGATCCTCTAGGATTTCACCGACGGGGTCATATAGCCGTGTTCCGCCAGATGCTCTCCCATGCTGGCATAGATCGCTGGATCGCGGGGCTGCCAGGTCGCAAGCCCATCCACATATCGGTTATACATACAGAATGCGGCAGCAATCAGGACCGTGTCGTGGATCTCGAGATCTGTCGCGCCAAGTTTCCGTGCCTCCTCAACGCTTTTGGGAGAGACGTACTTGCCTCCCTGTTGCACTTGGCCGGCAATAACCAGAAGGGCTTTCAGTTTGCCGGAGATATCGGCCTGCAAAAAATCATGCGTCACCTGGTCCACAGCACCTGCATTCTCGCCCAAGTGCGCGGCCGCAGCCGCTCCGTGACTGGTCTGACAGAAGTAGCAGTGGTTCTGGCTCGAGACATACGTCGCAATCAACTCGCGTTCCGCCGGGCTCAACGTATTGGGTTCATGCAGCAGCACGTGTGCCAGCTCTCGCATCGGCTTGGCCGTCTCCGGCCGAAAGGCGAAGCCACTGCTAATCCCAGGCAGTCCTTCGGGTAGAGATATATGTGGCATGATTATCGGCTCCTCTATGGTTCGTAAATTGTAGAGTGTTGGTCGTTGATGTCTCACGCGTTCCTGCCGGAGACAAATACTCCTTGCTAATCGCGGCGTAGCCGTCGCTGGCGATTCTCTTGCCACGTTCTCGATACATGGCTTCGTCCCTCGGCTGCGTTGTTCCCAGCCCATCGACATAGCGGTTAAACATGCAGAAAGCCGCGGCGATCAAGACCGTGTCGTGGATCTCGATGTCGGTCGCGCCGGCTTCTCTTGCATCCGCGACCGCTTTGGACGTAACGTATTTGCCGCCCTTCTGCACCTGCCCTGCGATCACCAGCAGCGCCTTCAGCTTATCGGATATTGCAGCGTTCCTAAAATCAATCTTTACGTTCTTCACCAATGCTTCGTCATCATCAAGGCTGGCCGCGGCAATGGCACCATGGATTGTCTGGCAGTAATAACAGTCGTTCTCGGCTGACACGTATGTCGCAATCAGCTCACGCTCCGCCGGTGTCAGGGAGTTCGGTTCATGCAACAAAATCTCAACCAGGTCATTCAGTGGTTTAGCCGTTTCGGGGCGAAAGGCCATCGCGCCCCGGATACCAGGAAGTCCTTCAGGCAATTGAATATGAGCCATCGGTTGTCGAATCCTTTCAGGAGACGGTCTCTTCGGGAATTGTTGTCGCCACAGTCAATTGAGGCGAGAAAAAGAAACGACGGACAGGGTCGCCGCACAACACTGCGGTCAAACCCAGCAGGGCTGGAATCGGGTCATGAATCAGAATGAGTAGATTGATCACTGCGCATCCAAACAGAAAAAGCACTGGAGCAGCCGGATACCACCATCTGCGCACCGGTTCCTTCAGCCGGAAAAGCGAAGCAGCGGACAGCGCCAGAAAGCATATCGCCGACAAGATGATGAACGAAAGAATGCGGTCGAACGCTCCGAAGCAAAGAACTATAAGAGCGAGCCCGGTTTGTAGCAGGACCGCACTCGCCGGAGTCCCAAAACGCGAATGCAGTCGCCCGAAAGCTGAGAAAAACGCGCCATCCTTTGCCATCGCGTAGTACACACGCGGCGCAGCCATCGTAAGGGCCATCATCCCGCCCAGCACCGAAAGCAGAACGCAGGCAGAGAGCACGCGTCCGCCCAGACTTCCGAACAGCGCCTCACCGAACTGGGCCACAAAAGCCGTGTTGGAAACGATGCGGTCCAGCGGCACCACAGAGAGGAAAGCGAAGCTTACCAGCAGATAAACCGCCGTCACAACCAGCACGCCACAGGTAAACGCCAACGGAAGATTTCGGCGTGGGTTGCGCACCTCACCTCCGATCTTGCCTGCCTCCCACCATCCGCCAAAACTGAAGAACGCGCTCACCGTGGCGCCCGCGATGGCGGCGAATACGGGTTCAGATCCCGCGCGCCGCTGCACCAGGGGCAGTATGTTGTCCACGGTCGAGTGGCCTGAAATCCACGCCCACGCCACCAGACACAGTAGCACGCCGATCTTCAACAGATTCGCCGTCGCCATCACTCGCCGGCTCAGCCGCGTCCCCACATAATTCATCGCCCCAAGCGCAATCAAGACTAGCGCCGGAACCCACAACCTTACATGCTGCGACACGCCAGTCAGAGAAAAGATGTAAGGAGCAGCACCCATAGCCAGAGCCGCGGCCAGCCCGGGATCCATGACAGCAGCTGACATCCACCCATACAGGAACGCCACCCGGCCGCCATATCCTTCGCGCAGATAGACATATTCTCCGCCTGCGAGAGGGAAGCGCACCGCCAGCTCTGAGTAGCAGAGCGCTCCGCACATCGCGATCAGGCCCATGCCGCACCACACGGCGGCCAACAGTGCGGGCGACCCTAATGACTTTGCCATTGCCGCAGGCGTCAGAAAAATTCCCAGCGCAATCGACTCCCCCATCACCACGGCGATCGTGCCCGCCAACCCCATTTGCCTGCGCTGTTCCATGGAGCCAACATCCTACGTGGCCCGTCCACGATCAGCATCCACCAAAAGGTTGAGACAGAAGGAGAATGCGTTGGAGCAGGACTGGCTGGTAGGCCCACCAACATCGGGGTCGCAACAACTCCCATAACAATTCATCACAAAATTGTGGTCTGGGCGACGGTCTCGAACTGCGGCACTTCTGCGCACATATTCAATGGCTTACTTCGCCTGCAACTCAAGCACCTGAATCGAAAAAGCCGGCACGGAATGGCTAAACTTCGTACCAACTCCCTTTATTGTTGTTTGCACTGGCACAATGCGTGTTGGAGATGAGATCGTGTTCGTCTGCGCCAAAGTGACGCCTGTCAAACTCTCCACGGTAGCCGCATTCGCGACGTTGCTCGCGCCCGTCATTTCAATCTCGACCGGCTGAGCGACAGAGGATGCATTGACGAGTTTGAGATACACCGCGCCCTTCCCGGAATCGCGTGTAACGGAGTAAAAGAACCGCTCTGCGTTTCCGTTGACCGAAGACGTCGGCACCTCAGTCCCAAGGTATTTCGCAAACAGTACCTGCGCGTAATAGGAGGGCGATCCATAGCTGGCAAGTGCGTCGTACCCGATCAGGTTCGACTCCCACTGCATCCCTCCCGGGTTTACGTTGACGAACAGCGGCGCATACGAGGCCATTACGATCAGGTCGCTGTTTCTCTCCATTCCAGTCATCCACGCCGCATCGCCAAGCGCTGCGCCCATATTCGTGGTGGGCGAGCCTTCGCGCGTTGCCCACTCGCCCACAAATATCTTTGGGCCATTCCGGTCCACGCTGTCATAGTGCTTCACGTCGGCAAAGAACTCGTCCGCGCGCTTGTAGTAATGATCGTCGAGAACGTCCGGCTTCATCCTCTTCAGCGGCGCAGTCGCGATCAATTCGAGCTGCGGATATTTGGCCTTGATTGCTTTGTAGAACTGCGCATAGCGCCCTTCATAGCTGCCGGAGCGATCGAACCAGTCTTCATTGCCGATCTCGACATACTTCACTGCAAATGGCGCCGGATGACCAAGCTTGGCCCGCACCGCGCCCCATTTGGTAGAAGCATCTCCCGTTGCGAATTCAATCTCATCAAGCGCATCCTGCAGAAAGGGAACCAGCGCTGGTCCGGGGTTGATGTGGTCACCCTTCAACGAGTATCCCGCATAGACCGCCAGTACCGTATCGATCCTCAGGTCTTCGCTCCACTCCAGGAATTCCAACAGGCCCATTCCATCCGACGATTGGTAGTTCCAGGGGCTGCGGTGCGTGGGTCGGTCGACTAGTGGCCCGATCGTATTCTTCCAGTCGAATCTCTCGTCGATCTGATCGCCTTCAAGATAATTGCCACCCGGCAGCCGCAAAAACTTCGGATGCATAGCGGCCATCATCTCCATCAGGTCAGGACGGTTTCCATTTTCAAGGTTCTTGTAGGTAGGCGGAAACAGCGACACCAGATCGATCCACACTTTGCCCGCGTGTCCTACTGTTAGTAAAAGATGATTTTGTGCCGAGGTCTCGATCTTTCCCGTCGTCAGGGTGAACTCATATTGCTTCCACTCTGTAGAAAGCCCTGGCATGGTTGCTGTCGCCACCGACTTGCCAGTGTTGTCGTTAATCAGGTCTGCGGTCAATGGTCCTACGTCAGAGGAATCGGCTTTAGCGTAGAGAGATCCTTTGTAAGTAGTATTTGGCCGCAGGGCCATTCCCCAGTATCCTTCGTTCCGGACCCCCGCCCGATTGGTCGCGTCGGCCTGCTTCACATCGATCGCGAGGCTATGCTCCAGCGCGGCACTGGGACCTTCCGTGCGATCGATGGCCATGGAAGCAATGGAATTTCCTAAATGCTCAATATTCCAATGAGCAACTCCGCCGAAGCCGTGATCTTGAAAGGTCCGGTTGCGCACCATCTCCGCATAGAGGCCACCGTCGTAGGAGTAATTGATCTCCTCCGTCATCAGCCCATACAGTGTTGGGCTAACGGCGTGCACTGGTTTATCTAACTGAATGTTGAGCGTGACCGTCGTCGGCTGGGCGATGCAAACCCCTGAGTATGTGCCAGCTATCGCCAACAGAGCTATCATCGTAAGCACTTGCCGTGTCTTCAGGGTTTCACCTGTGAAATATCTCGAAGCCATGCCGATAATCAACCTTTCATCGTTTTGTTGCGGCCAGGACGGGAAAACGCTTACTCGACTCTAAATCGCATCCGAAGAACGGGAATATGTGTGTGCATCTTGAAGGCAGGAAAAAGTTTCCAACGAAATATAGCAGGATTAGACAGGGCTTGCCATCCCGAACACGGGGATGGAGGAAAAACTCCACCTAAAGATGGAAGACAGACGCACATTCCGTCTTTAGTATTCCCATGTTCCAATTATCTGTTGCCGCTGGTGGATTCGTAGTGAAATGGGCGGAAGAAGATGGCGATTAAAAATCGAAAGCGCGCCGGAGCGTTCGCCCTGCTTGTCGGGATAGGCTTGGCAAGCCGAATCCTCCTCGAACCGGGACCGGTGAAGGCTGGCAGCCAGGCGGATGATGCGGCCGCGGCCCGTCATGAATACACCGAAAAGATCGCTGCCAAATACAACTATCGCTTCGGCAAAGAGCTCCCCTTCGTCCCCTCAAACGCGACGACGGATACGGGCGAGTTCATCGACCCCAAGAACTTTCCGACTGCAGAGTACTGTGGGCATTGTCATCAGGAGAGTCACAAGCAATGGCGTGAGTCCGCTCACTCCAATGCCAACCGCGTTCCGTACTACCTCAAGAATGTGGCGCTGCTGAATGACTCCAAAGGAGTTGAATTTTCCCGCCACTGCGAGGGTTGTCACGACCCGATCTCTGTCGTGGCCGGAGCCTTGACGCAAGGCGCCCCGAAGAAACGTCCCTATGACCAGGACGGCGTTACCTGCACGGTCTGCCACTCCATCCAGAAGGTCGATACGCGCGGCACCGGAAGCTACGTTATGGGTGTGCCCGCTGTATTGGTCGATGAAGACGGCAAGCCGGTAACCCGCAAAGTCTCCGATGGCGAGATTCTTGCTCATCTTGATCGCCACAGCAAAGCCGTCATGAAGGACTTCTACCGCACCTCAGAGTTTTGCTCGTCCTGCCACAAGGCAGCTTTGCCACACACTCTGAACGACTACAAATGGCAACGCGCTATTTTTCTCTACGACGAGTGGCAAAACTCCTCCTTTGCCAAACAATCGCCTCTGCCGTTCTACGTGAAGGATTCGGTTTCCACCTGCCAGACCTGCCATATGCAGCGCGAGGGGCTGAAGCTGACAGACTCTGGTGCGAAGAAAGGCCAGCTCGCGTCGCATCGGTGGCTGGGTGCGAACACGGTCATCCCAAAGATCTACGGCTTCGACGAGCAGGCGGCGAGGATAGTGCAGTTCCTTCAGAACAGCGTCTTCAACGTCGATATCTTCGCCATCGAGCACGGCGAAATGGTTGACAGCGCCTCGTTGAAGGGGCTCGCCGCCCCCTTGGGCCTCACCAGGTTCTCCCTCACTCCCGGCGAAACAATCACCGCTGACGTCGTCATCCAGAACAAAGGTATCGCACACAGTCACGTGCCTGAGCAGCGTGATATGTATGAGTCGTGGGTTGAGTTCACCGTCAAAGACTCAGCCGGAAAGGTCCTGCATCAGAGTGGTTTTATCAAGCCGAGCGGTGATCTCGACGAACGCGCCCACAGCTTCACCAATCGTCTCGTCAATGTAAATGGCGGCCTCAACGACCTTCATCAGGTCTGGACGAACCGCGTCGTTGCCTACAACAACACAATCCAGTCTGGGCGGTCTCAGCTGGTGCGCTACTCCTTCATCATGCCGCCGGCCTCTATGGGTCCAATCACCATCACTGCTAGGGTCCGATATCGCCGGTTCGATCAACATTTCATGGACTTCGGCATGGGCAAGCACTACGAGCAGCCCATCGTCGACATGGCTTCGCAGACCCGGACCATTCAAACAGGCGACAACAGCCCCGTCACTCCAGGCCCGGAAGAAAACAAAGAGTGGATGCGCTGGAACAACTATGGAATCGCTTTGCTTGATGCACAGCAATATGCTGCCTCCGCCCGCGCCTTCGAGCGAGTCGCCGAGCTTCGTCCGGACTATGCCGATGCCTACACTAACCTTGCCATCGTCCAGATCCAATGGCAGAGGTACGACGACGCCCGTCCGAACCTCGAAAAGGCCCTGGCGCTTGCTCCCGGAAACGCGCGTGCCCTCTACTATCGCGCTCTTGTCGAACGCAATTCGGGCAATATGGATATGGCAATCGCCGATTTGCAGAAGGTCGCGACCGGCTTTCCGCAATCTCGAGATGCCCATCGCGAACTGGGATTCTCCTACTACCAGCTCCATAAATACGATCTGGCCCGAGTTGAATATGAAAAGGTCCAGGCCATCGATCCAGATGATCTGTCTGCCCACTACATCCTCTCGATCGTCTACCGCAGGCTCGGTCTGAAGGACCTTTCAAAGGAGCAAGCCGCAATGTTTGCAGACCAGAAGGACGATCCGACTGCAAGCACCTACGCCTTCGAGTTTCTCCAGAAACACACGGAGATCGCAAACGAAGGCATCGTTTGGCACACACATGAACTCGATATTCCGTCGAAGCCCGGAAAGCATTCACCCCAGATCATCGCTCCAACCTCTTCTTCCATGAGCGGCGGCGAGTTCTAGTCAAGCTGCCGCCTTAGCCTGTAGTCTTACCCTTACTTAAGAACAGCTACTCCATCCGCGATGAATCATCGCAGAAAGATACTTATTTCTCTGCAAAGAAGCCGCAAAGTCCCGCTGCGAATCTGTACTGCCTTCTGTTTCGCGTCCGTTGTCGTAGCTCTGGCGTGTAGCCTGCCACGATCGTCCACTCCGGTCGTCCACGCCTACTCCAGCAAGAGTAAGGACTCTGGAGCCACGCTCTTTCATGAAAAGGGGTGTGAGCACTGCCATGGTGTAAACGGCCACGGCGGAGACCTAGGGCCAGATCTGAGCACGGTCGGCAAACGCCTAAAAAAACAGCAGATCGAACACCAGATTCACGATGGTGGCGCCGCCATGCCCGCGTTCGGAGACGTTCTCCAGCCGGACGAGATTAAAGATCTGGTGGACTTCCTCCACGCAAAGCGCAAAGCACCGAAGAACGCGGCAATCGCGACACAATCGCAGTAGTTAAGAAGTTACAACTTCGTTCCTTTGCCCTCGACGAGCGTCACAATCTGGTCCGTCTTGGCAACGGAAAATTTCTCTTTCGCACCGCTTGGCCAGTGCACCTCGACCATATCCACAGAGGTCGCGTCGCCAAGTCCGAAGTGAAGACGAGGATCATGAGTGGACGCATAGCTCCCTCCTGAGACAACATCTCCGCGCTGTCTTTGCCCGCCAGCAGTAAGGTACACGGTGGCGCCGACCGCGTCCCGTGGGCTCTTCGGACCGCCTACCAGTTTAAGTTCCAACCAGTGATGAGTGTCGGGTGACACGTTGCGCAACAAAGCAGGGTGGCCGTCTAAAACGTTGATGACAACGTCAAGTTTTCCGTTATTGAATAAGTCTCCAACTGCCACGCCTCTTCCAACGTAGACATTTGCAAGCGCACTGCCTTCAACAGCAGGCATCAGGTCAAACTTTTTCCCATCAATATTGCGGAAGAGCAGGGGACGCTGTGCCCACGTAGTTCCCCAGCTGGTACGGTCGACGCTCGGATAAACATGGCCGTTTGCAATCACGATATCCTTCCAGCCATCGTTATCGAAGTCCAGAAACGCCGTACCCCAGCCAAGGAAAGGGATGGTCGGTTCGGCAATTCCCATCGGGTAGCTGACGTCGGTGAAGTTTGCATTGCCATCGTTTCGGTAAAGCGGATTGTAGTCGTCAGAAAAGGTAGAGTTATAGAAGTCCACCAGTCCGTTATTCCGGTAATCGCCAAAGGCAATACCCATCGATGCCGTCTCACGGCCATTCTCATTCAGCGCATAACCGGAGGCGTAGCTTGCGTCCTCGAAGGTCCCATCGCCCTTGTTGAGATAAAGATAGTTTGGCGTGGAATCGTCCGCGACCAGAAGATCCGGTTTGCCGTCGTCGTTTACATCGATGAAGAGGGAAGAAAGCCCGTAGTAGCCGTTCTTGTCGCTGACGCCGGCCTTCTCACTGACATCCGTGAAGGTTCCGTCCCCGTTGTTGTGAAACAGATGGTCGGGTTCACCTTTCAGGCCCCGCGGTCCGCACATCACCTCGACGCCGCGGAACTGGCACAACGTCGCGCCATCGTTGCTGGAAACCGGTTGGTTCGCCATATCGTAGTGAACGTAACCGGGGACAAACAGATCGAGACGGCCATCGCCGTCGTAATCGCCCCACGTGGCGCCTGTCGACCAGTTGCCCAGCGTCACCCCTGCTTTCTCGGCGACGTCGGTGAACGTGCCGTCATGATTGTTGTGATAGAGCCGGTTCTTGCCGAAGTTGCTGACATAGATATCGGGCCAGCCGTCATTGTCATAATCGGCAATGGCGACACCAACGCCCCATCGGTCATTGGTAACGCCCGCTTTTGTCGCGACGTCGGTAAACGTGCCGTCATGATTGTTGTGAAAAAGCGCTGCTTTCGGCGCGGCCGTTTTTCCGCTCATAGCGTCGACGGTCGAGCCATTGACGAAATAAATATCCAGCCAGCCATCATTGTCGTAGTCGATCAACCCAACACCGGAGCCGTTTGTCTCAACGATGTAATGCTTCTCCGGCGTTCCCATGGTGTGCTTCCAGGTAGTCAAGCCCGCCTTCTGGGCGACGTCCTGAAAGATGACAGAGCCGCTTTTGACGAAGCCGCCAGCGGTGATTGGCCTGTGTTCGCTGTCGAGCACTGCTGCGTGAGCCCCGCCTGTGTTGACTCCGCCCATCGGTGGTTCCTGGCTCTTCCCCTGGGGCGCGGCCTGTTTCGAATCCTGAGCAGGAGCGCTCGGCGCAGTAGTTTGAGCGATCAAATTCCCTTGGCCCATCGAGAAAACAACACATAAAAAAACAGCTCCACGCAGATACTGCGAATGGAAACTGCGAAGTGTACTACGACGACTACCCATAACGTGGTCCTTATAAAAGTTCTTGCGCTCTGTTCTGGCGAGACGAAAAGTTCCGCATCGATCTTCCAACTGTCGGAGGTGCAACAACAGGTTTACCATGTAGTGGCCTGACTCGTATGCAGGTTCTCTCTTAAGACAATTGCAGGCGAAGGTTCCGGTCGCGAAGCAGGGTTCAAAGGATTCCGTCATGTCTAAACCAAACCGTCGAGCTTTCCTCAGGAGCAGTGCAGCCCTCGCCGCCGGTACTGCCGTTCTCCGCAACGCTCAAGCGTTTGCCACGCCGGCTACCGTCAGCACGGTTGCCACACCGCTTACGCAGTTCGACTATCAGGACGTGCAGCTCCTCGACGGCCCCATGCTTGTGCAGTTCCATCAGAATCATGAGCTCTTCCTCAACCTTAATGAGGACAGCATTCTTAAACCCTTCCGTCAGCTCTCCGGCCTGCCTGCTCCCGGCGAAGATCTCGGCGGCTGGTACTCCCCCTCCAGCCTCTTCGATCCACCCCGGAACATGACCGGCTACATTCCCGGCCACACCTTCGGCCAGTGGCTCTCCGGTCTCTCTCGCGCCTACGCTGTCACCGGCGACAAGGCCACCCAGGCTAAGGTCCATCGTCTCGTCGCCAGCTTCTCCCCCACTATCAACGAGAAGTTCTACAAGGACTACTGCATCCCCGCCTACGCCTTCGACAAGACCAACTGCGGCCTCATCGACGCGTATCAGTTTGCCCGCGATCCGCAAGCCCTGGCTGTCCTCAACCGCGCCACCGACACGGTCCTGCCCTTTCTCCCGCCCAAGGCCCTCAACCGCGAGGAGATGATGGCGCGCCCCCACAAAAACATCTCGTTCACCTGGGACGAGACCTACACGCTTCCCGAAAACTTCTACCTCGCCTACCAGCGCGGAGCCGGCCCTCGCTACCGCCAGCTCGCCCAGCGATTTCTGGAGGACGACACCTACTTCGGCCCGCTC
>WNFC01013221.1_pt1 | contig 14605 bp, 19 predicted proteins | sample 5400541 | NCBI WGS metagenome assembly WNFC01 (sample SAMN13153342, study PRJNA577476) | soil metagenome | isolation source: 120 cm saprolite under Douglas fir tree site 2 hole 2 replicate 1 | place: USA:California | collected 2015-04-18
TCAACCACCTCAATCCGCTCATACACCGATCGTAACCGCCACGCTATCTCGGCCTGTTGTTGTTGTTTCACACCATCAGGTTCCGCCTCGCGACTTGTGTCCGCTCGGTCACTTACCTGTGAGATGCCTGGCCTGAACACAATAATCCCGATCACGGCGCGCAATGCGGCACGCCACGTGTCTTGTACTTTGACTCCCGTCGAGTCTAACCATCGACGCGGGACCACATTTATTCGAGGCTCTTCACTAACCGTAACCGTCCACGCATCTGAATGTCGCGCAGACACAGCCAGCGCTCGGGAATGACCCACGAGAACGACGAGGGGTATAGGATTGTTCATCAGCGAGGATAACGTTGATAGAACCGATTCGGTATAGCCCCCTCCCGTGATGTTTTTCTGATTGGGTTGCTCAGTAGGTTGATCATTGTCAAACTACTTAAAATGGGTACTTACTATGAGAGTACTAATGTCGAGACCAGCAGGACCTGCGTGGTCAAGTACGTCCAGGATGCGACGGGACACTTCTTGCTCCTTCGTGTTGGACCCGACAGCCCACACTTTGAGCGCAGCATTCAGGCACAAGTCACAGTTTACCTGTCCATCAGAGTACTGGCGACAGCAAGCGACAGTGCCGTCGCTTGCTTTTCCATGTCCTTCGTCATCGTCTTCCTCTGCCAGAGGGGAATGCACCCGGCTCATTGAGGCGTCCTCTGTGTCCGGCATAGATATACCTAAGGAACGTGTGAAAATTGTAGTCTCGATGTGATCATCATCTAGATGAGTCGTATTAGCATGGATTTCTTGTCCCTGTAGGAAGCAAATTAATTTTGTACATACCGGCTTTTTTGCTGTTCCAGTCAATCTCGATACGTGCCGCCTTGGCACCAGAGATGTCGACCTTGAAGTCTAGCTGAGTTTTGATAGGATCAACCGATTTCTTTGATCTCAATCAGATGATTACTTACCAGGCCTTCTGATGTCATCTGTACCAGCATAGCCAGATCGCCGTCAGACGCCCGCAGTGGCCACTCCCTCCAAGCTTCTTGCTGTTTATATAAAGTATCCAGCGTTGTCGCTTCATGGAATAGCTCTTGCGGCATTGATCCGCCGATGGCGTTCTGGTTTCTTAATGAGTAGTTAGACACCGCAAAACACCAAAGATTGCCACAACAAAGTACATTTCAGATATTTTAAGGGTTCGCCCGGGCCTAGGCTTCTGGGGGTCTCTGACAAGCTTCGATAGAACACCGCGGTTGAGGAGCCCGTCCTTCGCTCTCGATACCGCTCGTTTTCCCGCAGAGCGCAGCAAGGCCGCTCCTCTTGAAGGTACGTAATTATCACTTGGCGTCCCAAACACCATCTTACATGACGTTAGTACCGCATGTTATGTGGGGCTAAAGTTAATGAACCTTTAATGCTGCTTCGGCAACTTGGACTTCTTGACCGCCTTTTGGACTATCCCTGATTGTTGGTATATCATCGTGGTTGGCTGTGAATGCCGTTTGCAACAGCCCCTTCTCACGATTTTCGTCGACCTTTGATTCCCATAGGAAGTCCCAAACCGGCGTGTCGTCCAGTTTGACCATAACATCCCACGATGCGTGAAGTTGAGAGACTGTCTCTGGGAGTATCAAAGTTGTTATCGTTTCTTGGAAACCAACCCTCCTGCAGTCTGGTGTCATTCATTGTAGAAGTAAATGATATAGAACGCACAGTGCATTCTTGTCAATGAATCTCCGGAGAAACTGCAGGTGCTTAATGAGGTCAAAGTCCGTCTGATTCTTGGGGTTGGGGTCTGGTAGATGCTCTGTGCCGCGATATTGTTTCCAAAGACGATGCCACTGGTCCTCGAGACGCTTCATGTAGAGTTCATTGTTTGGAATTTCCCTCAGACTCGTGATGCGTTGGCGCACGGAGTTCCTTGGAACCGCCGGAAAGATTTGGCGTAACGCGATCCAATCCATACGTCCGCCCACTTCCCGCAAGCGTACTCGTAGAATGGCGTGGGCATCTTGGGCCAATTCATCGTAGTCATTGTTCCACAAGAAACGGCTCTTTCGCTGCGATGTGTCGTCATCATCGCCGTTTCCACCTTCGGCGTTTGCTGTGAGAACAAAAAACGTGTTAAAAAGCGAACATCTCTTCGCACGTGCTCAGCCAGAGAGAAAGGCCATACCATCCTTGCTTTTCAGCTGTTTTCGTTTCTTTCTTTTCGTATCCTCACGTGCCGGCCCCTGATCCGATATGAGCTGTTCGATGGACTTTCCAGGCTGATTCGCTACCGGCTGAGGAAGTCCTGTGGGGAGCGACGGAGCCGTTGTGGCTTCTGGTGGTGGGACGACCACCGGAACGGATGGGAGGCCCTGCAAAGGTCGAACCGGGACCACGCGCTGCGCGGAGGGCAAGACAGCCTTTGCGGCACTGCGAAGTTCCCGAATAGCGTCGCGCACTTCTCCTTCCCATCTGCTTCTGTCGTTGGACACACCAGACTGCAAATACCGCTTGCGGACTCGCGCGACTCTGGTCGCCGCTGCGCCTTCCAGTGTCCCAGGGTGGACGGCATTCAATATTGCTTCCCACTCCCGCTCCTTCCGCGCCTTTGCATCTGCCACCTTCTTCGCAAGCAACTCCTTTTCTTGTGCCATCTTTCCAGCGCGCTCGCCCCCTTCGTTCCCAGGTGTGCGTAATCTGGCCCTGTCGAGCTCTCGTAGCCTGGAGGTACGCTCCTTCTGGAGAAAGTCCTTTACGACGGACAATGGCGCGCTGATGGTCCATGAGACCTTTTCGATGGTGGGGCCACCTTCTTCATCTTCGAGCGGCGTGTCATCTCCCCGACGAGAGATGACCCGTTTCAGGTATTGGCGCTGATGCCAGGATAACGCATATCTTCCATTCCAAGAAGGGTCACGGATGATGGAGCGTGCAAAGGAAGAGTTTGGGACGATGTCCTGAGAAGGACTCCCTCGAGTCATAGCTTGGGCAAACGATTTGCTGGTGCATGCGAGCTGTAATTCGCTCCAGTAATTCGAAGCATCAAGGCGAGTAAAGACAGAAACTGGTACAACTAAATTGAGGTGATGAAGTATTTCAAAAAGCTCCAGGAAGCGCTCGCGGGAACGGGGTCGCCCGATCTGAAGTAGAGTTTGCAGGGATTGTGGTAAGTCCTTAACAAGTGTCCCTCGTCCTTCCTCCGTGGATAGGATCTGAGAAAGTTCGTCGCTCCGAACGAGGGTAGACACAAGCGAGGAATATACCCCAGCAGGAAAACCTCGAAAATACTGAGAGAAATTCACGACCCGTTTAGTTGCCAAGGCGGAAATCGGGGGGTCAGGACACGATTTAAAAGTATCCAGAGTAGCTAAGTGGAGTTCTCGTGCCCTCATCATCTTCCCGGGAATGAAACCGTACAGTTGAGCGAGTGTTGTCCTCTCTGTCAAAAGGACGTCGTGAATAGTCTGGTCATCGGACTGAAAGAGTTGGTCTGCCCTGTCGTTGCTTTTCGACCAATTTCCTATGTTGTCAATTCCTCGCTCGGACTGCAGAAGTCTGAGAGGTTGGGCTGGTCTCTTCACCTTCAAGTCGCTGGGAGGGAGGAAGACTGCCGTGGGGTTGGTTACAGAATGGGGTGAGCCATGGCGACTTTTGCCCAGGTCTGCGAGAAACGCATCCAGCCGGGATTGATCCACAGTTGGTAAATAGATGATACGAGCAGGACGCTGGGCACCTGTCACCGTGGAGAGAGCAGTCTTCAGAACTTTGACTTTGCCTCTGTTCTCCAAGCTTTCGAATGTGTTCTCGATGGTACGTTTATCAACCTTGATGCCAGGCAAACCACTTGTAGGTTCCCCAGCCAAGTCCAAAGCATCCAAAAGGCGCATGTGTGCGTCCAGAAACTCTTTGGAACCTGGATACACAATTCCACCAGATTCCTCCAATATCTTCAAGAACTCATTCTCGCGACGAAGCAATGATACATTGCTTCTTGATTGCGAAGTTGTAGCCTTTTCTTTCTGCTTTTGAGGGACTGCGGGCAATTCAGAGGTTAGAGACGCGCTGCCCCAAACTCACCAACCTGAAACTCCTTACCTAACACTGAATCGGCTCTCTTGACCTCGGCGGGTTCGAAACTACCCTGCAACTGCGATGACGCACTGCCCAAGGTGTGATCAACCAAAACAGAGGGATCAGAAGATGTGTCCATCTGGATGATTACACTACCCCCTGTCTCTGGCTCTCTCACGGTTTCCATGCTTCCTTGTGCTGGTGCAGGCCTTGTAAGACCAGGTTGAGCTGCGTTGTGAATCCCCATAGCTATGCCCGGGGTCCCTAGTGAATGGCAAGTAGGAGGGACTGAAGAGGTGAGCTCGAGTTGTGTTGATAGTTCAGCATGGCTGACATATTCCAGGACAATGTCGCACTCCCTAAGAGCAGGTTGTGTTTCGGCTTCCTTCGCGTTCGCATTTGGTTGTTGTTGTTGTTCAGATATGGGGCGAAGAGCCGCGTGGATATTGGAGGGATAGACATCATTTTGGGGTAGTGAATGATCCGCTGTTTCATCTACGGGTGCAGGTGATGGGGGCCGCTTCCTGGGCCTACCTCTCCTTCTGGGGGCCATTGATGCCTCAGGGGCAACACCGTCATCTGGGGGACGACGGCGTTTCCTGGGCACTCCGGGTGAAGGTGAAGGTGGATGGCGGTCATTCGTTGTACCGGTGCCGCCTTGCTGAGTAGCCTCTAGGCTTTCTCCAAGGCTCTGCCGACGATCCCCGTTATCACTCGTTCGAGGAGCAACCTTCCCGGCTGCATCGGCGCCGCCTCGTTGGCTTTCAACGGGGTATTTGCGGGGTCTTCCACGCTTCCTTGGTATACGACTAACCTCTCCGTCGGCGTCGACGTCCAGCCCAGCTTCTCCCCGCTTGCGCTTCTTCCCACGAACCGTGAGTCCCGAATTTCCCAACGTAGGTGTTGCTACCTTTCCGTGCTTGAACGCTGCTTCTTCCTCGACGTCTTCAACTTTGCCGGTTTTGCTGAACGCGTAGTCCATAAGGCGATTAAGCTCGGCAACATCGCTGTAGAAGTCTTCCGCGACGAAGGGAGCAAAATTCCCAACATTGGAGAGGTCAACTGAAGAATAGGGTCCATCTTGGTCGTCCAAATTCTCGTTGGCAATGATTTCCCGATACGATGCGAACGTGAAGTAGCGCCAATGTCGTTCACGGCCATGAGTTTCCATGAGCTGAACAAGGTTTAGGTCACTAAGGTGTGATGGTGGGGTGACTTTGTCCAATCTAGTTAATAGTAATTCAAGTGTACGACGGTCGAAATTCCCAAGTTTTTTAGAGATTTCCTGTCGAGGCGTTACTACTGTCGAGAAATGGACGGCAATGTTCTACTCACAGTCAAGGTCATACCTTTCGGACCAGCATTTTCTAGCAGGTCAATCATCTGCTTGTGAAGTGTGGCGTTCAACTTGAGTGTGGCAGGCCGGTCATCTACGACGGGCTAAGTCCGGGATACAGCGCTCGACCGAGCATACGAACCTGGCACTGCATGCGCAGAGGAATCCCGCATCACGGGAATCGGTAATTCATTCGTTTCGTTTGGCACATTGGTATTGTCGGAGACCAGCCGAATGCATGGCACTGACGCGGGCCCACTTCGGATCGTACCAGGTACCATCACCCTCTCCACGATACGGTTTTCGACAAGCTCGCGGAGGCGGCTTTGAAAAAAGCGGCGATCAGTTTTGGTAGGGTTTAAGAATCCCTGAGAGACGGAGGTCAAAATTGACAACAAGTGAAAGCCCAAGGAATTTTGCTCACTATTGCGACAAGCAGATTCTGGGAAGGGTGGGTATGCGACTCGGAGTGCTTCAGGAGCTTCACGACTCTAGACTGGATGAGAGGCAGACTGGATAGGTGCCTAGCATCGATTGGATCAAATTTGACAGGAGCTTGGGAACCATCCTGTGTCAAGGACGTTTCCTCGGCGTCGATACCACCTCCTTCAGCTTCGAGGTCCTTGGGTGAATTCACACCCTCGTCTTGGATCTGCCGCCACAGTGGGCTGCTTTCAAAGAAGTACTTGTGGATGCAAAAGTTGGTGCCGACCCCGCCACGGCGGAGCTTTACGACAAGTTCGAGCTCAAGCAGCTGCTTTATCAAATAGTAGCAAGTCTTTTGGTCGTAGCCGGTTTTCTTTCCGAGGTCCACGGTGCTGATGCCATGTTCGCGGCCTCGAGCGATGAACTGGAGTGCGGTATAAACCATCGGGGTTAGTTTCGGTGGCTGTACGCATCCGACATCAGGGAGTGCAGCCAGTAAAAACCAAGGGAAAGCCCACTCGGATGTGCGAGCCAGTGATCGCGGCAAACGATGTTTCCGCGTCAACCGCGACTCTCAATGTCTCCCCATACTGCAGCTGCAGATCGTCGAGAGTTTTTGATCTTGCATCAGGTAGCAAACTCAACGAGGCCACTGGCGACGACGTATTGGCACCCCCGTCTTTCTCCTTTGATTTTTTCTTCTGGCTTTGCGGCGGTGGGATGAAGACCTCGGTGGCAGTGCCATCTGGTACGGTCCCAACGTGCACGGTGGGCTGGCAAACGACCAGGGACCAGACGAACGCAAAGTATGCATCGTCGACAACTTGGTCGTGTGAATTTGGTTTATAACTGATAACAAAGTCGCGCAGTCGCGAAGGGTGACACCCTGCGGGAGAAGAGACCAAAAGTTAGACAGTCAAGCCAATACATGTAGTACCCAGGCCGGGTTCGAACCCGCCGCTCTGCACTCAGGATACGGACTCAATCACGTAAACAAACTTACCGAAATCCCCGTCAAAGGCGAGTTCTCGGAGACAGTGGTGTACCAGTTCATCCATTGGTTGGGTCTCCCGCCGATACGACTAGTCGAAATTTTGCCAGTTGAAGGGATCGAACCTCTCTCCTTCGGGCGGCACTGGAAAGGGGTTGGCAGTGCCAGTGCAATGCCTTGTCGTTGTGGTGCTGTGCTGTTGATAAGATGGCTGATGTGGGCGTCAGGCAGGGATAGGCGATAGGTTTACACCAACCACCGGACAATATTAATGCTCGAGGTCGAAGTTGAAAGTGACTATTGGATGAGATGCGAGATTGTGTATTACGTGATGGAGTATCATATATCTATTCTGAAATTCTGAAGACTGCCCTCTCTCAAGTCCCTTGCTGGCTCGAAGGCTGTATGGGTCATTCCGAGGAAGGTCCATTGCTGCAATGTGACCCATATCACCATGTAAAGTGAGTATCTAAGTGAATAGTAATGGGACGGTGGGGGGTGTGCGAAAGGGATAAGTCATAAAGTATCATGGTACGGGTGCGGGTGCGGAGTCGTGTGACGCTTTTAAAGACCGTATAAAGTACGTCTATCCTAGGCAGGCAATAATATCTATGCTGGTGTGCCGACTGGGCTCTTCTCTTTTGCATCCTCCCACAGTTGGCGTAGCACGTCCGTAAAGCCAACCTTTCCAAGCTGGGCGTTCTGCTCAAAGCGCATCGCGAGCCAGTTTTCTAACTTGTCTGCTGCGGTTCGCCACATCACCATCCGTGCTTGTATCTCGGCCGTTTGTTGGAATGCTGTCCGCCCACCAGGAGCGGGAGAATAAAGAATTTTTTCGTGACATGTCGCAAATTGGGAGAGTGAGAGGTTGACAGAGGAGATGGTCGTGGTTTGTGATGATGGATCCACGAAGGAAATCTCACGAACAAACGCATCCTCGGAACCACCAAAGAGCTACGAAACGGCCTCGGTAAGGATAATCCCGAGGATGGAGCGGCAAGAAACGTACCTTTACGATCCATGTAGGGGCCCTCTGCTTGCATCCAAGCACCCGCTCTGTCCGGATGACACCGGTGGAGGGGTCCACAGAGCGGTCGATGACGTCCACAGTCACAACATGAGAACAATGGGGATTAGGATACTTGTGCCACATCCCGATGATGACGTGCGCCCATGAGTGACTGAACAAGAGGAATGAGGATGCATTAGAATCGGGTCAGATGAGAGGGACAAGAACGCACTCATAGTTGAACGACTGAGAGAAATAGTGCATGGTGCAGAGGAGAAGTCCGATTGATGGGGGGATTGAGCGGGATGGATGTGCGAGTACTGCACGGACAGTACAGTCAGTACACTTGGAGGTAGCGGGGTAACAAGGCAAAAAATAAAATAATCGGGTCGGTCGGAGCGCCGTTGGGTCCATCTCGTGATAACCTGTCTCTTGGTTTTCTCACGGGTTAATCCTAAATCCTACAACTCAACTCATCCACCTCATCACATCCTGAGCGATGCCCCTCCCTCATGACCTCTGCGCCCGCCTCCAAAATGCCTTTCGCATACGCCACGCACGCGTTTCTGTGCCTCATACCACCCAAAACCTCGGCATTCTCTCTATCCTTCTCCGTTCCGGGTTCATTACCAGTATCACCCGCGGCACAATCGAAGCCCCTTCCCCGGAAAAGTTTGTAGATGCTGGCGCAGCCCAACGCCGAATATGGGTAGATCTCAAGTATAGAAATGACAGACCCGTCCTCGAAAACATGCATCTCGTCAGCAAGCCGAGCAAACGCGTATTCATGGACACCAGCGAGATCCGGCGGCTGTGTTCGGGCCGTTCTGCAAAAACAGTCAAGCCTTTGGGCATGGGCGAGATCGCAGTCTTACGGACAAATAACAAGGAGTACGAATGGTTGGAAGCCAGAGAGGCATTGCAGCTGCACCTCAGCGGAGAGGTTATCTGCCGCGCTTCATAGTTGCACCACCTCGCCATATATCCGGGCCTCGAACGACCATTCATATTGTATTGGCTTTACATCCTATGGTACTCATTTGGTCGTATTACCGCCTCTTCGCATACAACGTCACCACTTATTCTAATACACCTGCCATTGCTGACGGTTCCATAGCCATACAATAGGTATCTTGCGGCCACAACATACATGTCGTTTCAGATACCAACGACTTATACCCCCTCATCCTCCCTTGCTGCCAATAACTCCAAGAGGCGGGCTCTCATCTTGGGCCTGTTCTCACATCAACGCATGACCAATGTTTAGAGCTATCTTTACTTACACTTCAAGTAACTTCGCCTCCAGCGCTTGCTTCTCTTCTTGCAGCGCTAGTCGTTTCTCTGCATCCAGCTGGGTGCTGAAGTCCCATAAGCAAGAGGACCACTACGCAGATAAAAGCAGGACATACAACACATATCCTCCTAAACCGTCATAGTGCAAGATCATAGCGTGGTACTTCCACAGCGAAGGTCGATGCGAAACCGTTAGTAACGTTATACCGAGCTCAGTGGCATGATCCATCATCATGCCCTCTACTTCTGTCGGAACCAAGGACGTGGCCTCGTCTAGCACAGCATACTGCCCATCTCCAATCAGCTTATTTCTCCGGATACTGGTTTGACATGTTACCTTGGGTTTGTGATAAAACAGGCGTGCCCATGCGATCTTCTGCTTGTCACCCCCGCTAAGTGCATCTCGCCATTCTCGCGCGGCATCCCATCCACCCTCCCGCTCCACCACGCTTCCCATTTGCACTATCGAAAGGATCTCTAGGAGGTCGTCATCGGTCACGCCACCTTGGACCCCCGTTAGACTCAGTCTCGGGTTAACGTAGGCCCAACTTACGATCCTCCATCTCGGATTTATTATGGGGATAGATCACCTGGTCTCGTAGAGTTCCGATTGGTAGGTACGGTCGCTGTGGAATAAGAATAAATTGGTCGGCTGGTGGCTTATGCACAACTCCACCTATAAACCAAGATGTAGCACTAAAAATGGAGTCAAAATCAGGGTAGTCACCATAAACAGGCCACAACCCTCCGAGGATACGGAACAGCGAAGATTTCCCGCAACCTGAAACGTGTTCTAAGTGGGGGAGGGCTTCTTCAGAAAGAAATTTTGGCACCATTAGGACCAACGATGAGGAGATGTTGCTAATACCTCGCTCAGCTACCACGGTAAGATATGTTAAGAAGCACTTGCCCCTGGTGTAACAGCAAAACTTAGGTTTCTGACCAGTACGTCGCCATTTGGTGTGACAATGGGAACATTTTCGAACCGGATCTCCTCAGACTGGACAACTTTGCCGCGGCCCTTGAGAATTTTGCTGTTCTCTTCTGTGCGGGCACTACTGACTAACACCTTTTCAAATCTGCCTCGTTTTGTGTCCTCAATGGTATCCAAGAGCATAGACACCCTGGCAGTATAACCTGCAAGCTCCGACAGGTCCTTGTAGGAATACATTACCCGACCAAAGGCATCTATTCCCAATCCCAACAGTCAGCCGGGAAATTAGCTGTATGGATTAAGATTACCTGAAGAGGACAAGAGGAGGCGACGATTCGTCACGAAGCCTTGAAGCAAGTAGGCAATGAGGCACACTGGTAGGTACATGGATGCACATTCTCACTTTCTGTCCGACTCCCCAAATCGGTGTTGTGGATCCCAGGAAGCTTGAAAAAGACAGGGATTGAACAAATGACGAGCTATCCCTACTGCATAAGCAGAAGAACCCATATGTGGCACGAATTGAACTTGCCCCAAAGCTACCCCACAACCATTTCACAATACCTTCTTCGACGCAACCATGCCACCATCGACGGATAAGAACTCTGTTCTCATGCATAACAAGACCTGCATATTCGCGCTCAACCAGCATCTTCTCGGTGTCTTCACCACCAAAAAAGGCGATCTCTTCCGCGAATTCCACCAGTCTTGAGTGTGTATGACGCAGAGCACCCAGAAGCTGAGCTGACATCGAGGTATATGCACCAAACGGTGGAGTCAGCTTGCGTACTGCATGCTTGTATAAACCCTCGAATCCAAACGGAAACGTAATGCATGAATTCTTACACAGGGCCGCAGAAAGTTGCACAAGAACGGTAAGCAAGACCAATCCTTCTGCGCCTACGCTTTGAGAAAGCTGGTAGTTATAAAGGATGACGTCGAGAACCGGTTTCGCCAAGTTCGAATAAATGGCTGCAAGGTTGTTCGAAAACTTCTGGATATCATGAGTGATCATCTGGTCGGGATTTTTGACCCTGTCATCAAGATTGGCTCGGGAGATATTAGCTGAAGTGAAGGAGACTGGAATCACTTGCACCCACAGATCTTGTAGTAAATTTTACCCTCTGGCCCTTCTTGTTGATGCCCAAGATACTGCTTCAATACCTCCTCCGTAAGACGTGTGCGATATGCGATGGCAAGCTTATTTTGAATATAACTCAGCCAGCTGTTGGTCCATGTTGCTGGAATGGCTACCAGTAGCCAACGAAGGATGTTCAAAAGGAATGGAAGTGGTTGTGCGCGCACCAAAGATGCAACTATCCTTCAAGAGCGTCGCGATCAGTGAAAGAGGATACCGATCGCAGCAATCGTAACTCACTTTCCGTCCAGCGCAGCAACGTAAAGAGATATAGCAGTCCGGAATATTAACAAGCTAGAGTGCATAAAGAGTAGAAGCGCTTCCTTCGAGCGCAGACCCGGTATCACAAGCCGGAGGATCTTAGATAGTCTCTGATAAAACACGGCGTCGACCTAGTAGAGGTATGTCAAACGAGTCAAGCTAGTTTAACAGACACGTACGCACAGCAACTCTGGGTGGCCTTCCTGCCTCAACGGACGCGGACTGCTCGCGCTCCTTTCCCTTGGACGTAGAACGGGTGGATGGGCGAGTTGATAAGCCATGAAAGGTTGAGGTCAGGACATGGACGATGAAGCCTGCGATGAGGATACGTTGTACGAGAGGTCTATGAGTAGCGTAAGTCTTAGCAAAGCTGGAGAGGGTAGGCTGTGAGCGTTGTCTGAGTGTTGAAAGTACTGTCATTGCTGTCGTCGCCGTCGCCTTCGTCTTTGTCTTGTCACCTACGCTGGCCTTATTAACAACGCGGAGTAATTTAACATGTGAAATGCTGCCACGTGCAGCGAACGCCAACGGAACCCGGCCGGAGCAACGCACACAGAGCCGGTCACGACTATGAGTACCATATCAGAACAAATCAAACAACATCTCGCTACCTCCCAGCTTGAGGATGTCCTCCAGAGCCTACGCCATGAGAGAGACAGCCTCCAAGCCTCAGTGCGTAACAGCATGCAACTTCCGTGTACTATCTGAGCATATTCCGTAGTTCAGATGGCCGCTTCAAACTCGAACATCCAGAAACTGAGGTCTGAGCAGACCGCATCGGCGTCTCTCCGTCTCCACTCCGCTCAGGAATTATCTCTCCTCGGGCATTCGTTGGTCGATGAACTCACTCCGTTATTCGGACAACTTCTCTCGGATAATTCTCACCCAGACGAAGGTCCGACGCTTTTGGAGGATTTAGAAACAATGCACAGGTGTTTGCGAGAGCAGGAAAGCGTAAAGGCTTATGTTCAGGTCATTCACAGAGCTTTGCTGCTCAGGTATGTGGTACCCTTTCTCACGCCGTCTGCCCCCCTCTCAAACCTCCCCAGCGGGGCCGCTATAGCAGAGATTAGTCCCGATCGACCAATCTCCGTCTCTAAGTATCGCTCGCTACAGGCGTTTGTTTCCGCGGTGAAACAAGGTTGCTCTCCAACGGGTGACGTCACGGGCGAAGCCGATGTTTCCTTGCGACTGGTGTCCTTCCTTGATGAAACACGAAGACGAACGTGGTCGGGTATGAGGGCTGTTCTCTCCAGGTACACCGTTCCACCGTTGCATGATTATTTTTCTTATCAGTCCGGACACCGATGCACAGTGCTTTACTTGTCGCCTCGGAGAACCTGCAATGGCCCATGCCGGTCGATTACGCTGCCGTGAGCCCGGAGCACAGAACAGTCTTCGAGAACGCATTTCGACGTCTGCTTGACTTCCAGGTGATGTAAGTATCACGCCAGGAAGCGTCCTTGACCCTCGCTTAGGACATTTTTCCAGCGGCGAGAAATTACACCCAGACGAAGACGAACTTGTCCGCAAAGATGGCCTATATCCCATCCACGTTCTGGTACAGCCCGTTTCTCAACGATTCAAGTACCACTTTGAAGGTACACGGCAAACAAATAAACTGGATAAGGTAGCATACGTTATGTATTCTATCTTTGAATTTTCTCATTTACATTCAGCCTGAATGGTACTACACACACATCCTCAACGTCTCTCACGAGCATCAACTATTTTTCGATACTATCATACAACGCCTACTTGTGTCCAGCGAGTTCAACGATGTTAATGCATGGGTGCGATCCATTTGAGATTGCTCTTTCGCTCTATTGACTCCTCTCAGCGAGAGTTCACCTGTGGTCTTCTATCCGTCCTTTCTCGTCATATCCGGAGAACCATCCCTTCGTTATTAACCCACCCTCCACTTCTCGCTCACACGATATATCAAGCTCTGGCTTTTGATGCATCGCTGCAGGAGGACGGATTTTCATTATCCGGCACCCTTTCAGGGCGTTACGATGCCGACGCCGAGTGGAAAGGGATCAGCGACGTCATTCTAGGACGTAAAGAATGGTTTGATATATGGGTCGAAGGCGAGAAAGCTTGTGAGCATTGGTGTTGGCTATATACACACTATCGATCTCTCACGCACTCACACATCTAGTCGCGATGAGTCGGTACGATGAAATTATTAGTGCCAAGGACGCCTGGTTAATTACAGAAGACGCGGCTGAGCCAGACAATGCCACGAGCCTCAACGATGACATCAGGCCCACAGTATCCGCGCGGCAGTTGAAAGCGTTTGTGGAACAGGTAACAGATCGTTACTCACCACTTCCCAACTTTACCCATCGCACCCGCTTCCTCATCGACGTTCAACTGTCTTTGGTTGAAGGATACTATAGCCGTATCTCCTCATCTCTGGATGCGTTTGAGTCCCTATCGAGTTCTCTTGTCCGTGCCGTACCTGGTGCACTAGGAGCTACATCTAGTGGTGACAACCGGGGCCGACTAACTACTGGGGTGGAAGGAATTATGCGATTGTGCAAGGCACTGGTTAGTGCCAGGTATATATCAACTGCAATGGAAGTCTGGGGAGAGGACCTGGTAGGTCGCTAGTCTATGCAATGCAATCTATTAACCGTATCGTGCAGTTCTTTTTGGAGCTTTGGACCGAAATCAACCACAAAGCGTCTCTCAGAGCTCGAGCAGAAACACACCCCTCTCTCCCTAGTCTTAACAATGCATGCTCAGATGCAACGGATGGGACCATTTTCGAGGAGCTCGTGCATCAATACGAAAAGTTGGTGACAAGGACGGAAGACATGATTGTCCAGCTCGTCTGCACAGAGGTAGAGGCTGCATGGAAGACTCATTTCGTGAGGTGCGCATTATCACTTCCCCTCTCAGAGTAAAATAACTTACCTTACGCCTACAGTCAGGGAGAAGTCAGCGGAAGTCAGTCGGATATATTCATTTCCCCCACTCTCCTGCCAGCTCTCTCTATTCTGTCATCGCACCTCACAGCACTGCATCGCACTCTCCCACGTGCAAACATGAACTCGGTCTACAAGCGCATAGGATCACATCTGAATACGCATATCCTTCAGCGCGCTATTCTTTACCGTCGTCCACGCGAAGTCACCGATGTTGAAC
>WNFC01016118.1_pt1 | contig 14602 bp, 13 predicted proteins | sample 5400541 | NCBI WGS metagenome assembly WNFC01 (sample SAMN13153342, study PRJNA577476) | soil metagenome | isolation source: 120 cm saprolite under Douglas fir tree site 2 hole 2 replicate 1 | place: USA:California | collected 2015-04-18
CTCGGACGCTACAGCACTCCGTCTCTAGTTGTCCAGGTGCACGCCAGGTTTGATGGTGCCTTTTGCGCGGGCGATCTCCAGCAATTCCGGATAAAACTGTACGAAGGAATGCTCCACTGCAGCGTTTTGGTCATGACATTTCCAGCAATCATTCCGTCTGGGCGTCATCGCGCTCGCGGTTTTTCCCAAGCTATCGAAATTGAAGTACGCCCACTTGTCCGTGAACCGCGCTTCGTCTTTGACTTCGACGTCGAGGCCCTCGAAATCCGTTTGGTAGCTGCCATGTTTGTTGATCGAGCCGCGCGAGGTCGAGCCGTAGATCTCCAGCACAAACATAGTCTTATCCGGCCACTTGCCGCTGGCTGCGAAATAGTCGTACGCCGCCGGCGCGACGAAGACATTCGTGAAACTCTGCGGTCCGCCCGCGCTTTGGCTGTAGCTCATGCCAAAGCCGGAAGAAACGTACACCCAGCGCCGGTAACCCACCGGGCGCAGCAATTTGCCGTCCTTAGTGAATTGCGGCTGCGCGGTGGGACTCTGCGTCTGGCCTGCCCTCGAAAGCAGTACCAGAAAAACGCTGGCTGCGGCAAGAATGCTTATCAGCAATTTTTTCATCATCGCACCCTCCTTATATCTTGCATCGGTCGTTGTTGCGGCCAAAACTATGTCGCCACACGCTATAGCTGTAGACGACGTACTGTCCGCTTTCGTTTCCATTCTTGCCCGTGATGCTCGATTGGCAGCGCATGGCCGGTCGTTCTCTTGTCGTAAGCGCCTCAAAGGCCTAGGGTTTCCATAGAGCCCGTCTTGGTTCCTAAGCAGCGAACACAGGAGGAGTCGCGCCATGAACGCAACCTCGACGCAACCCAGCGCCCATCGCGTCGACGCGGAAGCCGCTCCCAAGCGCAGCCCCTGGCGGATGGCCTTTCGCATTGTGCGCTGGTCCATGTATGCGTTCGCGGCCGTCAGCCTCATGATGGTGTTTCATGCCGTGCCGCCTCCGGTGATCGCCACCAGCCCGCAAGCTGCGGCGCGCGTCGATCAAAAAATCGACGCGGTCGAGCAGGCCGTCGCCAGCGGTCAGTCCGCGACGCTGCGCCTGGACCAGACCGAGCTGAACTCGTACCTCGCATCGCATCTGGATATTTCTCCGAGCGCTCCTTCGGGCAGTGCGCCAAGCGCCACTCCAGCCCCCGCAGTGGACGGGGCAACCTCCGGTATTCCAACTCCGAGCGGAACGACAGCCGAACAAGTTGAGCAGGTGCGCTCCTCGGTGCGAGACGTCAAGGTGGAGTTGATCGATGATCGCGTGCGCGCGTACGTAGTCTTCGACTTTCACGGCAAAGATATGACCCTCCAGCTCGAAGGCAAGCTCGGCGCGTCCAACGGATATCTCCACTTCGAGCCCATCAGCGGCCAGCTCGGTTCTTTTCCCATTCCGCAATCGACGCTCGAAACCGCGGTGCAAAAAATGATGGGCTCGCCGGACAATCGCGAAAAGCTCAAACTCCCGGCGGAAATGTCCGGTCTCAAAATCGAAAACGGCGAAATCGTCGCCACCTACCACTGACGCCTCGCGCAATCCCTTTCTTTGCTCAGTCGGCAAATGGCAGTCACGCCTAGACTTCGTCCCCCCAAAATATTTTTCTGCCCAACCTGGCAGCGGTGGGAAATACTAACGCGGGCAGTGGTTTCCGCCTTCCTTTCCGACTAAAAACTAACCACTAAGAACTCGCAATCCGCTCGCCCAATCCCGCAAAATCTCCTCCGTATGCTCCCCCAGCAGAGGCGGCGGCAGGCGATAACTCACCGGCGTGCTGGAAAACTGGATGGGGTTGGCGATGCCGCGAAGCGCGCCGAGCGCAGGGTGTTCGAGTTGCACGATGAGACCACGCGCTTGCGTCTGCGCATCATTCAGCGCTTCGGGGACGCCGTTGATCGGTGCCGCGGGAATTCCGGCGCTTGCAAATTTCTGCAGCCATGCAGACCTCGGCTCGCTCGCGAAGCGCTCTTGCAGCAACGACACCAATTCAGCGCGGTGCTGAATGCGCAGCGTGTTCGTCAAAAATCGTTCGTCGCTCCCCAGCGCCGATGCTTTCAAAAGCTCGACAAATTTTTTCCAAAGTCCCTCGGTGCCCACACCAATCACAAAAAACTTTCCCTCGCTTCCGTGAAATACCTGGTAGGGCACGATGTTCGGATGTGCGTTGCCCCAGCGTTGTGGCAAAGCGTTCGCATTCAAATAACTGCTGCCGACGTTGGCCAGCCAGGTGAGCTGCGAATCGAAGAGCGCCATGTCCAGAAACTGGCCCGCGCCGGTTTTCACGCGTGCAAACAGCGCGCCCAGAATCCCCATGGCCGCATACATTCCGCAGGTCATGTCAGCGATGGCGATGGGATACCGCATCGGGCCGCCTTCGGGTTCGCCGGTGAAGCTCATCAATCCTGATTCCGCCTGCGCCAGAATGTCATAGCCGGGGCGCTGCGCCTTCGGTCCGGTGAAACCGTATCCGGTAATGCTGCAATGAATCAGCCGCGGATATTTCGCGTGCAGAGTTTCCGGATCGATCCCGCGCTTGCGCAGTGAAGCCAGCGACGGCTGGTTGCTGATGAACACATCCGCCGTGCTCAGCAGCCTCTGCAGAGTCTCCGCTCCTTGCGGGTCATTGTAATCGAGCGCGATGGATCTTTTATTGCGGTTGGCCGCCAAAAAATACGCCGACTCGCTCCCGACAAACGGCGGTCCCCATCCGCGCGATTGATCTCCGGTCTTCGGGCGCTCCACCTTGATGACATCTGCGCCAAAATCGCCGAGCAGCATGGCGCAATAGGGGCCCGCGAGCGCTTCGGTCAGCTCGATGACACGAATCGAATCCAAAATGTTGTTCACCCCGAAAATTATAGCCGACAACCGGCTCCCGGCAACCTGCTGCGCGACAACCTCGGCATCCTGCCAGCGCGCCCGCGTGCCTTGACCGTGCATCCCGCCTTCCCGTACCGTGAAGCACGCCTATTGCGTCCGGCCGCTGCGTGATCTCGAAAGGTTTCGCGCGAATGCTCCGCTCAACACTCTGCTTCTTACTGGCGTTCGTGTCCTGCGCCGCGGCTTATGCGCAAGCCAAGCGCAAAGTCATCGTTGACGAAGACTGCTCCGGTCCCGGCGGCACGAACATGCAGGCGGTCCTCACACTCGTCAGCTCGCCGGACACCGAAGTGCTTGGCATCACCGTTCCTACCGGCGAAGCCTGGCGCGATGAGGAAGTCGCGCACGCGCTGCGCCTGCTGGAAATCATCGGTCGCACTGATATCCCGGTGGTTCCCGGCGCAGTTTTTCCCCTCGTGAATTCCAAGGAGTTCGTCGGCGAGTGGGAATCGCAATACGGCAAAGTGCCGTATCAGGGCGCATGGAATACGGGCAATCCTGTGCACGGTCCGTGGGAGATTCCTCAGCTGCCGGAGGGCGCTCCTTCAACGAAAGCTTCGCAAGAAGACGCCGTCAACTTTCTGGTCCGCATGGTGAACACCTATCCGCACCAAATCAGCATCTACGCCGCAGCGCCGCTGACCGACCTCGCGCTGGCTATCGCGTTGGACCCGAACTTCCCGGAGCTCAGCAAGGAGCTGGTCGTCATGGGCGGCAGCATCAATCCCAAGACAGACGACCCCGAATTCAAGCTTGCGCCGCATCGCGAATTTAACTTCTGGATGGACCCGGATGCGGCACACACGGTATTGCATGCGCATTGGCCGCGCATCGTGCTCACCACCGTGGATATTTCCATCACCACACGCATGGACAAAAATCTGATCGCGCAAATCGCAAAAGGCACAACGCCCGCCGCCCGATACGTCGCGAAATACGCGCAACCCGATTATCTGTGGGACGAACTGGCGGCGGCCGCGTGGCTCGATCCCAGCATCATCACCAAATGGCAGAAACTTTACATCGACGTGGACACGAACTTTGATGCTTCGTACGGAAACACGCTTATGTGGACGCCCGGCCAGCAGCCGGGAGCGGGCGAGGCGGTGGTCGAGGTGCAGCAGAGCCTCGATCGCGAAAAATTTTACAAACTCTTCGTCGACCTGCTCACTCGCCCCACACCCGCAGCGCCATCGGAAAAGTAAGCTATCGGCTGACAAGAACCGCGGACTTCACGGCTGTGGACGCTGCTGGAAGTGATTTTCGTGTTGCACTGCTACAGATATTGAAGTGTTTGGGCAATCAGAGAGGAAGTCCCGGCATAGGGGTCGCCGGGACTATCGAATTCCATGGAACAATAGCCACGGTAGTTCGCGCGCTTCAGAATGCCGAACGTTTTCGCCATGTCCACGCGATACATCTGTCCGCTCTGCTCGTTGGCTTCCATGGCTTTCACGTGGCAGATGCTGTAGGCATGCTGGAACATGGCATCAATGGCCTTGTAGGCATACTCCTCTTTGCCCGTGGCCAGCGTGTTGCAGAAGTCCGGATTCGCATGCAGCCACGGACTGTTCACTTTCTCAATGAGCTGCACCAGGAAGAAGGGATCTTCGGTGACGGGATTGTCGTTCTCCAGATTGAGGACAACATTTTTCGTGGCGGCGTAGTCCGCCACGCGGCGAAGACTCTCGGCCGCACGCTCCAGATCCGGCTTCGCATCCTTCGCTTCCGCGATGTTAGTGCGCACACTCGGTGAGCCAATCCCCGCAGCGACATCGATCCACTGCTTGCTGAAGGCCACGGCCTGCTCCCGCTCGGCGGCATCCATCGCGTAAGCGCTGTGATCGCCATCGACCGCAATATTCACCACGGCGCCGCGCGCTTTTTCGACCGTCGTGCGAAACTCCTCCAAGTAACGTGCGTCCACCGAGCGGAAGTGCCGGCTCCAGGGCTCGATCTTGCGAATATTGAAATTGGCAGAGACATGCGCGGCAAAATCCTTGATGTCCATTTTCTGAGCTGAGGAGCTGCCCGTATGCTCGGAAGGGCCGTTGATAAAATCGCGGAACGGATAGGACGCAATGGCAATGCGCTCGCGCGGTTCGGTAGGGAACTGCAGGTGCGGTCCAGAAGTATCCTCGGCAGCGGACACGAGTGCCGCCACCAGCGGTGCAGCCGCTGCAGCAGTAAGCGACTGCGTCAGAAACCGTCTTCGTGTATAGGTCGCCAAGCGCCGCCAGTCTAGCAAATCGGAACAAGGCATGGCGAGGTCCCAGCGGCAACCGGCTTTAGCGACGACTAAAGTTGGAGGCGACTAGTCAACAGCGGCGATACTGGCCTGGGTAACTATTTTCCTGGTAATTCCCCCTCGGCGGGCCTACAATGCCGTTCCCACTCCCCCAGTAAGCCCGTCCGCAGGAGGACCACATGATTCGCAATCTTCAGGAAGGACCCAACGCCGTCGAAGTTCAGGAAACTACTTTCTCCCTTGACGTACTTGGGCGCTATGTATGCAACACCTACGACGAAGCCATCAACAACGGCGGTTTTCCCTTCGACGCCATTGTTATCGGAGCCGGAATGTACGGCTCTTATGTCGCGGAAAAAATCTATCGTCAAGGCCAAGGCAACCTTCGTGTCTTGCTCTTGGACGCCGGTCAATTTTTAGTCTCCGAACATGTGCAGAACCTCAGCCGCATCGGCTTGAATGCCGCCGCGCCGGTCGCCACGGATCCGGGTGTTCCTCGCGAACGAGTCTGGGGACTGCCCTGGCGCAGCAACGTCGCATTTCCGGGGTTGGCGTATTGCATCGGAGGTCGCTCCCTCTACTGGGGTGGTTGGTCTCCCCGGCTGACCGATGCGGATCTCAAGAATTGGCCAAGCGAATTGCAGACCTACTTGAAGGCAAACTACAACGACACCGAAAAAGAAATCGGAGTCGATCCGGCCACGGACTTTATCAGTGGCGATCTCTACGACGCTCTGAAAAAAGCGATGGATGGCGCCGCAAAGAAAGTGCCCAGCGTCGATGGCGTGGAGGTTGCCCCTCTCGCTGTGCAAGCTGCGGCTCCTGCTCCTGGCCTTTTTCCGTTCGACAAATACAGCAGTGCGCCCATTGTCACCGACGCCATTCGCGAAGCTGCCGCAGCCCCAGACTCCACGCGAAGACTGTTTCTAGTTCCGCGCGCCCACGTGATCAAGCTGCACGCCAGCAATGGCGTGATCAACGCCATCGAACTCTCTTACAACGGACAGCAGAAGTTCATTCCCGTTTCTCAGGATTGCGCCGTGGTCTTGGCAGCCAGCACCATCGAGTCCGCGCGCCTCGCGCTCGAGTCTTTTCCTACTCCCCTCATGGGTCGGAATCTGATGGCGCATCTGCGCAGCAACACGACCGTGCGCATCCCCCGATCCATCCTGGGAGCATTGCCCAAGCAGCTTGCTGCTGCCGCGATGCTCGTGCGCGGATCAACCCCGCAGGGCCGGTACCACCTGCAGGTCACCGCTGCGGCTCTCGACTCGCCCGACTCCGAAGCAACCATGTGGCGAGTCCTCCCGGATCTGGATCTGCTCGACCAGTTGCTGGCTTCACAGGATTTCGCAAAGGTTACTATTACCTTTCGCGGTATCGGAGAGATGACTGGAGACAAGAACGCCAGCAACACGAACACCAGCACGAGCTGGATGGACCTGAGTCCCTTTGAGTCTGACGAGTTCGGAATGCGCCGCGCCTACGTCAACTTGGCAGCCACACCGCAGAATCGAGCCCTATGGGACACCATGGACCAGGCCGCCATTCAGTTGGCGCAAGCGCTCGCTGGGAGCCCGGCCAACATTGAATACTTCTACGATAACTCGTGGAATGCCATGCCGCCTCCCGCCGGAAAAGTCCGCGACGGCTTAGGCACAACCCACCACGAAGCAGGAACACTCTGGATGGGCACCGCCCCTGGCAACTCCGTCGTCAATCTCGACGGTCAATTCCACCATATCCAAAACGCCTATGTCAGTGGGCCGGCGGTCTTTCCCGCATTGGGTTCCGCTAATCCATCACTCACGGCACTCACGCTTGCGAGGCGAACGGCTCGTGCGATTGTGCAAAAGGCAGTCCCAACGCCTGCCGCAGGTACACTTTCTCTCCTGAATCCCGCCCTCCACGGCTGGCAGATGGCTGGCTCCGGCAAATTCAATGTGGTAGGCAATAACACCGTCGAATCCGAAGGCGGCATCGGTCTCCTGTGGTACACGAAGGCGGAGTTCTCCGATTTTCTGCTCACTGTCCAGTGGCGGTCCATCAATCCATTCGACAACTCCGGTGTGTTTCTGCGCTTCCCGACGCTGGGAAATCAGAACCCGGCTGAGGATTGGAAACTCGCAGTCGACCAGGGCTACGAAGTCCAGATTGACGACCGAGGATTTGACCCCAACACAAACACCACTGGAAGTCCGCTCCACATCACCGGCGCCATCTATCAACTGGCGCCGGCCATTAAGCTCGCGTCGAAAGCGCTCGGCGAGTGGAACACATTCGAGATCGAAGCCGTCGGCCCAGATATCAAGGTGCGGCTGAACGGAGAAGCGGTAAGCCACTTGTCCAGCAACTTGGGACGGCCTTTGAAGGGTCACATCGGTCTGCAAAACCACCATCCCGGCTCCCGCGTCCAGTTTCGGAATCTGTTTGTTAAAAGAATGGGTGCCGCAGCAGCCGCGGGACGCTCCCGCTAAATTGCACTTGAATAGGTGCAAACATCCGGAGGGCCGTGCGGACCCTTCTACGTAGGCAGTGACAAGAAAAATGGGCGTGAGGGTTCGGCTGAGATGCTTCGGTAGTCGGAATGCGCGCGAGTGCTAGAGCCCGCGCTAAATTCGCCAAAGCTGAACCGGACGCTAGGCCGCTCCGCTCTGAGGATCTGGCGCGACGTCTGCGGACACGTTTTCGTTTTCGGTTGGGGCGTCTTTTTCTGCTCGCCTTTCGAGCTTTCTTTGCGCACGGCGTTCTGCTTTCGCGCGTTGCTTGTCCAATCTCTTCATTTCCTTTTGGCGCTTTTGAAATGTAGTCGTCATCTAAGCTCCTTAAGCTGAAGCGATGCTGCCAATTAGCGAAGCGTGCGCTCGAAATTACCAGCGGGGTTCGCGCGGCTGGCGCGTGGCCTCGCGATAATCTTCGTTCGAGAATCCGCCCCGGCCGCGTCCTCCACCGCCGCCCGGGCGAGGTCCACCACCGCCAGTGGCCTTGGGGCGCGCTTCGTTCACCTTCAAATTGCGACCGCCCAACTCTTTTCCGTCGAGGCCGGCAATCGCCTTGGCGGCTTCTTCGTCGTTGGGCATTTCCACGAAGGCAAAGCCGCGGGCGCGGCCCGTCTCCCGGTCCATGACCAGGTGCACGCGGGTCACCTGTCCGAACGGCTTGAACAGCGCGCTCAGCTCACCTTCCGTGGTTTCGATTTCCTAGCATGCACCTTCGAGAAAGATCCGGAACCGGCCCGAGCGCGAGGAATGCCGCAATTTTCGCAGCACCTTGGCTTCGATCTGGCGGATACGTTCGCGAGTAACCGCGAAGGTCTGGCCCACTTCTTCGAGCGTGTGATCGGTGCCGTCGTCCAAGCCAAAACGCATCCGAATGATTCTTTCCTCGCGGGGCGTAAGCGTCTTCAACATGGACGCCATCTTCTCCTTCAGGTTGCGGTTGATGGCCGCGTCCGACGGAGACTCCACATTTTTATCTTCGATGAAGTCGCCCAGATGAGCCTCGTCTGCTTCTCCAATGGGCGTCTCAAAGGACAGCGGTTGCTGCGCGATTTTCTTGGTCTTGCGCACGGCATCCACGGGAATGTCCATGCGCCGGGCTACTTCCTCGGAGGTAGGCTCGCGCCCGAGTTCCTGCACCAGCTGCTGACTGGTGCGCGCCTGCTTGTTGATCGCCTCGATCATGTGTACCGGAACGCGGATGGTGCGCGCCTGGTCCGCGATGGCCCGGGTGATCGCCTGGCGAATCCACCACGTCGCATAGGTAGAGAACTTGTAGCCGCGGCGCCACTCGAACTTGTCGGTGCCTTTCATCAGCCCGATGTTGCCCTCTTGAATCAAGTCCAGAAATTGCATGCCGCGATTGGCGTACTTCTTGGCGATGGACACCACCAGCCGCAGGTTGGCCTCCGTCAATTCCTGCTTCGCTTGTTGCGCTTCCGCTTCGCCGCGCAGGATGACCGCCAGGGTGCGCTTCAAGCTGGCCGCGCCGACCTCGCTGTACTGAGCGATTTCTCGGAGTTGCGAGCGGCAGGAACGCAATTGCTTGCGCGTTTCGCTGGCGGTATTGCCGCGAGCCGCCATGCCGCGACGTTCCAGCCGCGCAGCTTCGCGCTCCAGGGATTTGAGGCGCTCGACGCTGTGGTGCATGATCTCAATCAGGCGCTTCTTCTCGCGTTCCTTGAAATCGATGGAGCGGATGAGCCGCGACAGCGCAACGCGTGTGCGCCCCACCCGCCCGCGGGCCGCCAGATACCCACGCTTATTGGACTTTGCGGTGTTCTCCAGCCGTGTTGCCTGCTTGAGCCCCACCGCGTAGAGCTTCTCGATCTTGTCGATGATGCTAAGGGTGGCGCGCGTCCGCTCCTCCAGGATGCCTGCGGTGAGGTCTTCTTCGTCGAACTTCACGATCTCCTTGATCCGCCGGGTGCCGTTGCGCAGCCCAGCGCCAGTGGCCAGTAGCTCCTTGAGGACAATCGGAGATCGGGAGATGGCCTTAAGCACCAGTAGTTGCCCGCGCTCGATTCGCTTCGCGATGACCACCTCACGCTCGCGCGTCAACAGGGAGGTCACGCCCATTTCCCGCAGATAGATCCGCACGGGATCATTGGAGATGTCTGCCGGACGCGGCGCGTAGACCTCGCCTTCCTCGCTGCGGACAGGCTCTTCGCGATCGGCTCCCGGGTATCCGCAGGTAACGAGAGCAGCGTGCGCAGCCTTTGCTGTCGCTACGTCCTCGTAGACTTCGATACTTTCGCGCTCCAGAGCAGAAAACAACTTGTCGATCTCTTCGGTGCCCTGATGCTCGACGCGAAGAAGCTCGTTCACCTCGTCATGCAGCAGATAGCCGCGCTCCTTGCCCAGATTGACGAGACTGCGGACCTGCTCATCTTTTTCCTCGATTGCCAGTGACAAAGATTCCCCCAAGAGCCACGGCCAGACTTGGCCGGCCCTCCCTTAAAGCCGTACGGTCACGGATCGATTACTGGAACGTCGTTCGTAGACAGGAATGACGATGTACGGATCGCAGTCGTGTTAACCGCATTCCACGCTGCTGGTAGTCTGACTTCTGGTTATCCCGATCCCCTCGGGCGATACGGTGCGTCTTGTCTCGCAAGCAACTGTATTGTAACAGCTTCGCGTCGCAAGCTCTGCAAAATAGCAGCCGCCGGACTATCAGTACCTGGCCCCATCGACTAGGTCACGCCGTCGCCAGACCACCGCAGGCGGCGACTCTTGGACCGAAGGTTTAATACTTGAGCCGGTTAGCCCTCCATTTGCGCTTGCAGAACTTCGCCCGGAAGCCGAACCATCCTTGGTCGTGGCACGGATGACACGGAAGCCAAGCCGTCCCGAGCCCTCTCCTTGCGCTCTGGCATGGTGCCGCTCAGCGCCAGTTTCTCCATTCGAGTCCCGAGCGTACGCTCCAGCTGAAATAACTCGGATCGCTGCTCGCGTGTGAACAGGGTGGAGGCGACACCGTGTCCGCCGGCACGTCCGGTGCGGCCGACCCGGTGGATGAAGTTTTCCGGTATTTGCGGCAAATCGTAGTTAATGACGTGGGCGATATCCTGCACATGGATCCCCCGCGAAGCGAGGTCCGTTGCCACCAATACGCGGTAGCGTCCTTGCTGAAAGCCCGCCAGCGCCGCGGTGCGCTGCGATTGCGAGCGGTCGCCGTGGATCATCGCGGCATGGATGCCGTCGCGATTCAGGCTCTTGGTGATTCGCTCAGTGCCGCGCTTGGTGCGCGAGAAAACGAGGCACCGACCAACCTCTTTGCTGAGGAGGTGGCGCAGCGCTTCCTGTTTGCCGTCGGCGGTGACTTCAAAAGCCTGAAGACGCACGCTTTCCACCGGCTTCAGCGTGGACCCGAAGGCCAGACGCACTGGGTTTCTTGTGTAGTCCTTCACCAGGTTGGCCATCGCGCCTTCCATCGTCGCGGAAAAGCACATGGTCTGGCGCTCTTTGGGCAGGACCGCGGCGATGCGGCGAATCGCCGGAAGGAATCCCATGTCCAGCATGCGATCCGCTTCGTCGAGCACCAGCACTTGCAGCTCGCGGAAATGAATCAGCCTGCGATCGAGAAAATCTTCCAGCCGTCCGGGAGTAGCCACCACTAGGCCGGGCCCTTTACGGATGACTTGTAATTGTTGAGTTTCGGATAAACCGCCCACGACAAGTGCAGCGGGTGAGAGTTGTTTGCCGCGCAAGGCGTTGTACTGCTCCACGACTTGCATGGCGAGTTCGCGAGTAGGAACAAGAACCAGCGCCGCGATTCCCGGCGAACTGCGCCGGAGCAGCTTTTCGAGCACCGGGATCAGGAACGCCAGGGTTTTGCCCGTGCCGGTTTGCGCCGTCGCGAGCACATCTTTTCCTTCCAGGGCATGCGGGATAGCCGCCGCCTGGACCGGAGTCGGTGTCGAAAAACGTGCTGCCGACAGCCGCTCCTTTACGTACGTAGAAATCGGAAGTTCTGCAAAAATTTGCATTTAGCTTTCTTGCTGGCGTAATCGCGGCGCGCACACGGGATTCCGGGCGAACATGGCGAGTACAGAGCCAGTCTTTTTTTAAATTACGCTGAAAACATACGGAGGAGACTGAGGGCGGGTTTTCTCAGATCAGGTCTTGAACCAGAGGACCGCACAACACAACCGCGGTATTAAGCGCAAAACAAGTGTATCATGGATTGAAAGAAAATGCTCCCTGAAAGATCAACGGTGCTCCAATAGGGTTGCATCCCCTCAGCCAAAGAGCCAAATGAGCAACGGCGTTATCGTCCAGTACCTGGGATTTTCAGCGACGCCGCTGGCGCGCGCATACACCTTCCACGTGCGCACCTCGGACCAGGAGCGCGAATTCACACTGAATATCGCCAACGAAGCTTTTGTTTCGCACCGCGCCAGCTATCAGGACGCGCCGGGCATCTGCGCGCTCAGGCTCCATGTCGAATTGGCCGCCTTCTCCAATCATCCTCCGGTAACGCAATACGACATCACCGGGGCGGAGATGGATAGCTACCGCGAGGCTCGCTACCCAAGAGCCGGGAAAAACCTATGGGGTCGCAAGCCCAAGGACGATTTCTAGCTGCCCGGACGTCATTCGGACTCCTGCTAACGTAAACCCAACGAGAAATAGGGCCTCGCGGCGTGGTTAGGGCTAAACCGGAAATTCCAAGTCACTTGTGCACAAAGTTTTGCACATAAGCTGACGGTTGAGGTGTCTATAGAAATCGTAACCCATTATTTTTCATAGCGATACGGGGTTCAGTGTCCTTCCCAATTCTGGACTCTAAAATGCTGCTCATCCGCTTGGTTTTCTAGGCGTGGGTGCGTTCATCCTTCGGAGGTACCGTATGAAGAGACTCCTGCTTCTCAGCCTGGTTCTTCTGGTCGCTTTTGCCGTTTCGGTTCCGCGAGCAAGTGCCGACGTCGCCGTGTACGTCGGCTATGCAGACAATCTGCGGCCAAGTCCGTTTTTCCCCATCGGGTTCGGTTTAAACGACTCCTTGGGAACTATTTCACCCGGAGGAATAACTCAGGTTTTCACCGGGGGTGGCACGTTTGACTCCGGCGCGATACTCATCGTCAACACTGGTGCTAGCTCGTTTACGCTCGACTCGCTTTCGGCCACGGTCCCGACTTGGACCAACGCTGCGCCTCCCAGCAGAACCGAAAGCACAAATGCGGGCGATATCTGGGCCGCCTTCGGTAACATTACCTTGATGCCGGGTAATGGTGCAATTTTCACTCAAACCGGTTCGTTTAACTTTGACACCAGCGACTTCGGATCGGGCGGGTTGGACAGCACGAACAACTGCGATCCTGGAAATGCGTTCGCAATCGCAAATCCAGCGACCTGCGCTGCCATCGCACCCACCGTAACCATCAGCATCAATGGCGCCGTACTTCCGGTGTTCATTGACAGTGCCCAAGTATTGGATACCGCCGGGTTCGATCTTGTCAACGCCAACCCCTGCCCAGGCGGAAACAACGTGGACAACCAGCCGGGCGCCTGCAACGAGTCGCTGCAGTGGCGCTTGATTGGTACGACCGGCATTGGGAATCCAGGCGGCGTCACCCCGGAACCTGCTTCGCTCCTGCTCATGGGCTCGGGCTTATTGGGCCTCGCTGGTATGGTGCGCAGGAAGCTCCAGGCATAGCCTGCAATCGATCTCCACTTCCTACCCCTGCAAGAAAAGCCGGACGGAGTCCAGGCATAGCCTGCAATCGATCTCCACTTCCTACCCCTGCAAGAAAAGCCGGACGGAGTCTTCGTCCGGCTTTTCGTTTTTCCCTCAGCGTAAGCTCGCAGGCGAAACCCCGTGCCCGTCCATCAAAGAAGTGGTCGGGGCGCCCGGATTTGAGCCGGGGACCTTCTGCGCCCAAGGTAGCAGCAGAAACGCTAAGTTGTTGGTTCGTTTGTTCCCAATTTCTGACTGCTCAAATTAGCGCGGAGCATTACTCATCCCCGATGTCTGCTTGTTTTTGGATGAGTGCAAGGTTAACTACGCCTTGCCGCAACCCCTCTACTGGCGCTCTCCACTGAGGCGCAAACTCCCCACGGGATTTTCAACACGGAGCACCAGATCAGGGCGCGTATCCTTTCCTGGCGCTCGTATGACGCAGGGACGGGCTGGCACTCCTGATTGGCGGTCGAGTGCCTACTGGCATACTACAACCAGCAGCCCACTTAGAAAGGTACAGGGGCGGCAGCCCCTGTTTCCGCCTCAACGCTGAAGCGGCCGGAGCGCGCAGCGCTGTGAATCGCAAAAATGCATCGGACGGTGCATGCCCGCACGCCGGCTGAAACCGTGGCCTGGGCCCCTCGCAAATATACCTTGACACGTATATGCTCTGTGGAGTATACGAAGAGCATGGAATCTGTATTCGAAATCATTGCGGAGCCGAACCGCCGCGCGATATTGAGCCTGCTGGTCTCGTCCGAACAGTCGGTGGGAGCGATCGAGCGTCAGCTTGGTATGCCGCAGCCGACCGTGTCCAAGCACCTGCGAGTGCTGCGAGAGGCCGGTTTCGTGGAATCCATGGTGGACGCACAGCGCCGTCTCTACCGGCTGAAACCTGGACCACTTCAGGAGGTCGCTGCCTGGCTGGAGCAGTTTCGCCGGTTCTGGTCCGATCACGTGGATGCGCTGGAACGGCACCTCGACCGCATGGAAGAATCATCACCAACGAAAAGCAAGACGGGGAGAAGACGACGCGGCTCAAACCGCGAACATGACAAAGGAGAAACGAAATGAAAATCAAAATGACCAGCGTATACGTGGACGACCAGGACAAGGCCCTGCGCTTCTATACGGAGGTACTGGGCTTTGGCAAGAAGACCGATTTCAGTCAGGGCCCCTATCGCTGGCTGACCGTGGCTTCGCCCGAGGAGCCGGACGGCACTGAGCTGCAACTGGCGCTGAACAAC
>WNFC01019066.1_pt1 | contig 14601 bp, 14 predicted proteins | sample 5400541 | NCBI WGS metagenome assembly WNFC01 (sample SAMN13153342, study PRJNA577476) | soil metagenome | isolation source: 120 cm saprolite under Douglas fir tree site 2 hole 2 replicate 1 | place: USA:California | collected 2015-04-18
GTTGGGTCCGCCGGCGGAGTGCGGCGGACCCTGGGGTCGGCTGCGGCGCCGGGGGCCCCGTTTTGCGCACCAATGGCCGGGGGCGCCGGAACGTCCCATCCAGCCACATGCGTCGCTCCCGGATTCGATCCTCCGTGCAGGGGGCAGGTGCCTACCGGTTGTGTGCCGGCGATAAACACTTCCGTCTTGGTAATCGGGCAGTAAGGCGTGACCGGCATCCCTGACTGCGGATCGATCTCCACCGAAACAATGCCATCCGGCGCTTTGAAGGGTTTGGCATCGCGGTACGCACGAAGCTGGAGCGCACGCTTCATGAATTCGCCCCAAATAGGGGCGGCCGAATGCGCTCCCTCGAGGTTCAGCTTACGGTCATCGTCAAAGCCAACCCACACGATGCAGAGCAGCTCGGATGTGAAGCCCGCGAACCAGCCGTCGCGCGACGTCCCCGTCTTCCCCGCGGCTGGAACCGTGAACCCCTTAGCCCGCACGGCAGCGGCGGTTCCGGAGCGCAGCACCTCTTCCAGCATGTTCACCATCAGGTACGCCACGCGTGGGTCCAGCACCTCCCGCGTATCGGGCTTGTTCTGGTACACGGGAGACCCATTCTGGGAGCGCACCGTTGTGATCCAATTGGGCTTCACGAACACACCCTGATTGGCGAAAACCGTGTAGGCGCCGGCGATTTCGAGCGGTGTGGTATCGTAGGCGCCGATCGCAACCGCGGGGGTGGCCTGGATGTCTTCGTTCAGTCCGGCCTTTTTTGCGAACTGGACCACGGCATCGTAGCCCACCATCTCCGCGACCTTGATGGTCGCGATGTTCATCGACTTGGCTAGCGCCTGACGCAACGTCACTTCCCCGTGATACTCCTGCTTGAAGTTCCCGGGCTCGTACGGTTTGTTGTCGAACCAGAACGTAGTGGGCGCGTCGTCCACCATGGTGGCGGGCGTCAGAATTCGCTGACCGCCTTCGATTGCCGTATTGAGCGCCGTGGCGTAGACAAATGGCTTAAAAGAAGAACCCGGCTCCCGCATTGCCTGGACGCGATTTAGCTGGCTGACTCCGTAATTCCGCCCTCCCGTGAGCGCCCGGATCGCCCCGGTGTGAGGGTCCAGAGCGATGAGCGCCACCTGAGCCTCCGGAAACTGCACATTTCGATGCCGCTTCTGTTTTTTCAACTGCTCATCCACGCTCTGCATGCCAATCCGTACCGCCTCAGTGGCGGCCCTCTGTAGATCGAGATCCAGCGTGGTGTAAATGCGATATGAGCTCGATTGAAAATCTTTGTCCGGAAAGTGCTGCAGCTCGTCGTTGACCAGGTCCACAAAATACGGGGCTTCGGCGGATTCCGATCCGGTGGAAACAACCTGAACCGGCGCATCGCATGCCACCGCATATTCCCGCTCGCTGATATAGTCGTTCTGCCGCATCAGCGACAACACGACGTTGCGCCGGTCGCGGATCCGGTCGGGATGGCGGTAGGGATTGTAATAGCTGGGCCGCTGGATGAGCGCCGCCAGCATGGCGGCCTCGGGAAGATTGATTTGCCGGATGTCCTTCCCGAGGTACGCATGGGCCGCCTCTCCGAATCCCCGGATGTCGAAACTTCCGCGGCGTCCCAGATCGATCTGGTTGCAGTAGAACTCGAAGATCTCATTTTTTGAGAGCTTTTGTTCCAGCTCGAGCGTAATCATTACTTCGGCGGCCTTGCGCTTCCAGCTCTTTTCGCTGTCCAGCCAGAAATTGCGCGCCAACTGCATGCTCAAGGTTGACGCTCCCTCGGCTTTGCGGCCCTGTCTCAGGTCGTCATAGACCGCCTTCACGATGCGGAAGGGATCGAAGCCGCCGTGCTGGAAGAAGCGCTTGTCTTCCGCCGAAACGATCGCGTCGACCAGAACTTTGGGAATGTCGTTGAAATGTACCAGCCGGCGTTTCTCGCGGTTGCGGTCATAAAGATTGGTAATCAGCTCCGGTTCGAGCTGAAACTGGCTCCGGTCGGTGTTGTCCTGGAGGGAGATGATCTGGGTGATCCGGCCGCGGGAGAACTTGATGACGCCCTCTTCTTCGCGGAAATAGGACTCAGGCCCAGGGAAGATTTCGAGTGCGTCCGGACGCACGTTGTACCAGCCCATGGGATTACCCCGCGATTCGGTGTATCCGCTGCGGCGCAATTCCATCACAATGGCGGCCGGAGAAATTTCATCGCTCACACCCACGACTTTAGGAGCAGCGAAAATCTTGGAAGTGTTGATGAAGGGGCCCGCCCGCAACTTCTGGTCGATCAGACGGGAGTATTTGACGTAAAAGTAGGTAAAACCGAGAACCCAAACGGTAATGAGGAGAACTGAGCCCGCGAGTATGATTTTGCCGGAACGGCCCAGGACGAAGCGCGTTAGCCGCGCATGTTTGGGCACCCGGACCTTTACTTCGTTCTTCTTGCGGGCCATCAAGTCCCTATTGTAGCAACGCGCGCTATTCCTATCGTCGCGCTTCCCCAATGTTAGACGAGAAGTGCAGATCCACCGTGTACAAGAGCATGGTGACGCGAATTACGTACCGGACGCCGGTCGGGCCGCCACCTGGAGGGTGCCGGATCTGGACATGGTCGGGGGTGACGTCGAGGCCTAGTGAATGGCTTTTGTTGAGGATAGCCTGCTCTAACACCTCGTCCGATGCCGCCGGCGTTTCCCGCAGAAACTCCTCAAGTTGGTGATTCCGCAAATACACCGGGACCAAGAGTATGAGGACCGATGAGAATGTAGCCAGGACAGCCACCCCTGCTCCAACGCGCCAGGCAGGGAGTGGTTTGGAGGGAAGCCGGTCTGGGGCGCCGCTCACCGTCCCGGCTCAACGTCTTTTGATGCCGCGCAGAGTTCCTCCCACATATCGCCGCTCTCCGTCCATTCGTTGTCCGCGCCCGTCAGGTGGAGTTCCTCTTCCTTGAGGGTGCCATGTCCATAAGGACAGATATACTCGATGCGCGGCCTGCCCACCAGCAGCATCCGGCTCCACGAACCGGTCTCAATCGGCATGCGGAGGCGCCGCAAGCAAACACGGCAACGATACCGCTGATCCCAAACGCACAAATACACGAGCCCGGCCGATAGCAGGAACCAGAGACCGATGACGGAAGTATAGACCAGGTCGAGGCCAAACCGCGGGGAGCGCACGTTGTACAACCAAAGAGGGGAAGACCAATACGAATCGATGGCGCGGAGCACGCCGTATGAAACCGCGCCGCAGAGCGCAAGCTTGGCGGCGAGAAGGCTCCAGTAACGCACAACACTTAGACGCTTATCCCCCCTGGAAAGTTTCGCTTGGCTCCGTACCATTCCTTAAAACACCCCCTTGGGTTATCCGCGCAACAGGTTGCGCGCGAGGAACAAGACATTAGCCGGGCGCTCGGCCAGCCGCCTCATAAAATATGGATACCACGCTTTGCCGAATGGCACATAAAGCCGCAACCGATACCCTTCGGCGACCAGCCGCCGTTGCAAGTCGCGCCGGATTCCGTAAAGCATTTGAAATTCAAAGCCGTCCCGCGAGAAGTTCCGCGCGTTCACAAAGTCTTTGGCCTCTTGAATTATTTTTTCATCGTGCGTGGCAATTGCAGGATAGGTGCCAGCCGCCAGCAGGATTCTCATCAAATGTACGAAATTGCGATCGACTTCGGACTTCTCCTGGAACGCCACTTCAGCGGGCTCCAGATAGGCTCCCTTGCAGAGCCGCGCCCGGATACTCTGCCGGCACAGCATCTCGATGTCCTTTTCACTGCGGCGGAGATAAGCCTGAATGACCGTGCCAACGGTTTTGTATTGGGCGTGCATGTCGCTGACCAACCGAAGCGTGCGCTCTGTGTATTCACTGGATTCCATATCGATTCGCACGAAGCTGTTCAGGTCTCTCGCCCTCCGCACCAACTGCTCCACATTGGCCCGGCAAGCCTGTTCCGATGTGTCCATACCAAACTGCGTGAGTTTGATTGAGACATTGGCATCGAGGTGGTGATCGGATATTTCCGCGAGGACGCGCATATACTCATCGCGGGAGGCTTCGGCTTCGGCTAGCGATGTGACGCTTTCACCCAGACGATCGAAGGTGACGGCGATGCCTTCGCGATTGATGCGGCGTCCTGCCTCCAAGCCATCGGCCCAGGTGTCACCCGCGACAAAACGCGCGGCGAGGCGTCGCGCCAAGGCCGACGTTTCCATCCACTTGCGGAGTCCCTTGCGCCGGGAGAGAAAGAGTAAGAGCGCGCGCACTGATTACAGATTACGATTCCTCGAACAGGTCGGGAGTGCGAGGCACCGCTTCGATGGCCTCAGGCGGAGGCGGCTCTTCGGCGGCGGTGGCGCCCAACTCACGAATGCGCCTCAGCGACGGATACACGCGAGTACCCCACGCAACGGTTAAAGGATTCGACTGATTTGCCCAAGGAGCGGCCTATTTCGCCGAAGTGCGATTGCAGCGTCACGAAGCGATCGAAAAGCTCTGCCGCCAGTTGCCGGATCTGTTCCGCGTTCGCGGCCATCCGCTCTTGCCGCCATCCATAGGCAACGCCTTTCAGGATGGCGATCAGGGTAGAGGGAGTGGCCACCAGAATCTTCACGCGGGCGGCATCTTCCACGAGCGATGGCTTGTACTCGAGCGCGGCGCTGAAGAAGTGGTCTCCGGGGAGAAAGAGGATGACGAATTCCGGCGCGGGCTGAAACTGCGCCCAGTAAGCTTTGTTGCTGAGCTGCTCGACATGTTTGGCCACCTGCTGGCTGTGTCGCATCAGCGAATTGCGGCGCTCGGCGTCGGAGGAGGCCGCAACAGAATCCAAATAGGCCGTCAGTGGCACCTTGGCATCGACCACGATGGTGCGCTCGCCGGGCAGGCGAACGGTCATGTCAGGCCGGATCCGGCCATTCTCAGTCTCTTGTGTGGCCTGCTCAACGAAGTCGCACCTTTCCACCATCCCCGCCAGCTCGGCCACTCGCTTCAACGTGATCTCGCCCCAGCGGCCACGTACCTGCGGCGCTCGCAAAGCGGTCACCAGCGAAGCGGTTTCCTTTTGCAAATCGAGTTCCCGCTGAGCCATCGTCTGCAGCTGCTGCTCGATGCCGCCAAAGGCCCGCTGGCGCGCCGATTCCAGTTCGTGAATCTGCGTCTCGAGTTTGGTGAGCGATTCGGCCAGGGGCTTTACGACGGTTTCGACGGCAGTCTGGCGTTGCGTCAGGTCACCGGTCATTTCGACGCGCACCGTTTCGAGGGTAGAGCGCGCGGATTCGAGAAAAGCCTGTTGATTGGAACGCAGCGCTTCGGCAGCCAAGGCCTGAAAGGTTTCGCCGACTTTAGCCGGCGCGGCCTGAGCAGACGCAAGGTTGATCTCTGCCAGCTTGCGGGCGGCCTCTAGTTCGACGATCCTGCCGCGCATGAAGAGCCACAAAAGAAGTAAGCCCAGCACGAAGCCCGTGATAAATAGGCTGGCGTTCAACAATATCGTGGTATCCATGCTGCCCTCACGTTAACACGAGTCCGCGTCCTTTTCGACGGGGAAATCCGGCTCAGCAAAGCGCTTGCAACCTGCATTAGAACGGCTCAGAAGCGCTAGCGCAGCCAGTAAACACCGATCGCAATTGTCAGCACAGTTACCGGAATTCCAACGCGCGCATATTCCCAAAAACCGATTCTGACCCGATGCCGGGCGCGCTCGATCACGATCAGATTTGCGACGGACCCGAGCACGGTGAGATTGCCGGCCAGGGTCGACGACATGGCCAGCGTAAGCCACGCGTGCTGCGGGTTGGGCAGATGGGGATGAAGGGCCGGAATACCAGGACGGCGGGCACGTTGCTCACGACATTCGATAGGACGGCGGCGAATGCGCTCATCACGCCGGGCTGTTCCAAACGCAGCCGGGAAGCCATTGCAAACAAGTCCGAGGAAAGCGACGTCTTCTCTACTCCGCGCACCACAATGAACAGGCCTATGAACAGAACCAGCAGGCTCCAGTCGATCTCCGCATAGATGCGCTCCGGCTTTACGCGCCGCGTAACCAGCAGCACGGCGCCCGCCACGAGCGCTACTTTTGCAACCGGCCAACCAGCAAAAAAGAAGACAATCATGGCCGCGGACACAAGCGTGGACTTCCATGCCAGCGCGCGATGCACTCGCACGGGCGGGGGTTCGATCTCGACACGCGGCGCCGAGGTGAGAAATTCGCGGCGATAGATCAAGGCGATCAGGCCCACGACGACCAAGAGGCCGGCCAGCGCGACAGGCGCCAGCGCGGCCGCGAACGAGCGATAGTGAATGCCCGAGAAACTGCCGATCAGCATGTTTTGCGGATTGCCTGTGATGGTCGCTACACTCCCGATATTCGAGGCCATAGCCACGGCCAACAGATATGGGACAGGGTTGCGGCGCAGGTGCGTGGTAATGTCCAGCACGAGCGGCGTGAGCACCAGGCACATCGTGTCGTTGACGAAGAATGCCGAAAATACGCCTGAGACGGCGACAATCGAGGCCAGTAATATCAGGGGCTTGTGCGCCCGCCGCACCACCCACTCGGTGACCAGTGCGAAGAATCGCGAGAGGCGCAGATTGGCTACCACGATCATCATTCCGAACAGCAGAATGATGGTGCTGGTGTCGACGGCTTCAATGGCTTCGGGAATGGTGAGGACATTGAATGCCACCATCAAAGTCGCTCCGATGATCGCGGCCCCGGTGCGATCGACGCGGAACCCGGGTAACCGGCCGATGGCCAGAACCACATATGTCCCGGCAAAAATCAGGACCGCGTAGAGCATGGTCGGCTGGGCCATGCCATCATCTTAAGGGAATGAAGCGAATCGACCTGCTGTTCTTTGACGCCGGAGGCGGACATCGAGCGGCCGCAAATGCGTTGCGCCAGGTAATTGAAGCCGAACAGAGACCCTGGGAGATCCGCGTCGTCAACCTGCAGGAGTTGCTGGATCCGCTCGACATTTTCCGCAAGATCACGACGATTCGTTTGCAGGATATCTACAACCTGATGCTGCGCAAGGGGTGGACGTTGGGGTCGCCGCAGCTAATACGCATGATGCACGGCATCATCCGCCTGTATCACCGCCCGACGGTCAGGCTGATCGAGAAGTTTTGGCGTGAGGAGAAGCCGGACATGGTGGTTTCCGTCGTCCCCAATTTCAACCGGGCCCTGGGGGAAAGTTTGCGGCGCGCTTTCCCGCAAGTCCCGCTGGTTACGGTGCTGACGGACCTGGCCGATTATCCGCCGCACTTCTGGATAGAGCGCCAGCCGCAGTATCTGGTCTGTGGGACGGAACGCGCTGCCCAGCAGGCGCGCGCCATGGGGCACGACGCGGCTCATATTTTCCGGACTTCCGGAATGATTCTGGCGCCAAAGTTTTATGAACTCGTGCCTACGGACCGCAGCGCGGAACGGCAGAAACTCTCCCTTGATCCCGACCTGCCAACCGGCCTGGTATTGTTCGGCGGCCACGGCTCACGAGTGATGCTCGATATTGCGCGGCGGCTCGACGCTTCGGGCCTGAAGCTGCAGCTCATTTGCATTTGCGGGAAAAATCAGGCACTCGTCCAGGAACTGGGCAAAATGCCGCGGCACATTCCGATGTTTGTCGAGGGCTTCACTGCCGAGGTACAGCGCTACATGCGCCTGGCCGATTTTTTCATCGGCAAACCCGGCCCGGGGAGCATCAGCGAGGCGCTGGCCATGAAGCTGCCTGTGTTAGTGGAACGGAATGCGTGGACGCTACCGCAGGAACGTTACAACGCCGATTGGGTCGTGGAAAAGCAGGTTGGCCTGGTGCTACGCAGTTTTCGCTTTATCGTCCCGGCCGTAGCCGAACTGCTCCAACCCGAAAACTATCGCCGTTTTCACGCCACCGCCGCGTCCATCGAGAACCGCGCAGTCTACGAAATCCCCGACATCCTGGAAAAGATTCTAAGTGCAGGTTCTAACTAGAACCTGGCACCTAAAGTTTTTTATGCCCCACGTGCGCGCCGGCACCATGTGGCGCCGAATTCACCAGAGTCTCGAGCTGCTGTTCCGGAATGGCGAGCGCAAGTTTCACGGTGTTACCGTCGGTCTGAACGCTCAGGCTCTGAACCAATGAAGTGATGGCCGCGGCGCTTCCCGCCGGTGCGTTGGCCTGCACCATATTTCCGAGAAAATGGATCACATCCGCCAGCGCCGTTGCATTTTGGCTCGAGTTCGCCACGGCTTCAGCAGAGATCTGGACGATGGCCCCAAACTTGATGCCGCCACTGGTCTGCTGAATAGCTTTCAGGACATCGCTGTTCAACATGCCGTTAAGATTTGTGTTCGGCACTTTTTCATTGGCAAGCGCGGCAATCGGCACCATGGACACCGACCAGGCGTCCTGTGAGCCGCTCAACTGCTGCACGATAGCGGCGAGAGACGGATCGATTTGGCTGGCGCTACTGGCGCGGCGGTCAATCGCGGCCTTCACGCTGTCCAAATCACCTGCAATGGCCACAGAGTCACCCAAGAACGCCAGCGCATGTGTCAGCTTTTCGTCTTTGCCCGTGAGAATGCTGACGCCGTTATAGGCTTCCACGGTGTGGCCCGCCGCCGTGGCCGCATTCAAGACTTGCTCTGAGTTGAAGCTTCCGCGCGCCAATACCAAGCCCTGCTGCCCCGGCTGGCCGAGCGTGGCCATCAATACTTCGCTCAAGTCGCGGCGCGGATCGAACCCGGTGGTTGCGGTCAGCTTGGCGAAGGCCGTATCGCCGTTTTGGACGTGCGAAAGCAGAAATTGGCCGAATGGTGAATTCCTGGCCTGCTCCACGTTGACGCCGGCGATAACCTTGGCATCGGGCATCAACAGATTCATTAGCTGGGGATCGGCGGCTGACAACAGGCCGGCGAAAGCCAAAACGGCAAATAAAGGGCGAACTTCGCAAAGGGTCATGTGTGGGCCTTTCCTCTGGCTTAAACGCAGCCGGTGATGCGAAAGTTTCAACAAAGATATTTAATCTCTAGCCTTAATGGCGGGCCCGAGTACCGGAACCTGCTCCGCGATCTCGATCCCGAAGCCCTCCAAAGCGACGATCTTGCGCGGGTGGTTGGTCAGCAGCCGGATGGTATGCAGCCCGAGATCAGACAGGATTTGAGCGCCAATTCCATGTTCGTGCTGAAGTTGGCGCTGCCCCGCCGCGCCCGCGTAGTGCATGAAGTCGCGGCCGTGCGAGACCATGCGGTTGGCGCCCTGCTCGTCCTTCTCCAGGCGGAAACCCGGGCCGGTCTGGTGCAAGTAAACCAGCACGCCCATGCCCTCTTCGGCGATCTGGCGCAAAGACTCCCGCACCAGCGTGTGGCAATCACAAAACGTGGAGGCGAACACGTCACCGTAAACACAGTGGGAGTGCATGCGCACCAAGACATTTTCATGCCCGGCCGGCTCCCCACGGATCAGCGCCAAGTGTATTTCAGGATTCATCTCGCTCGAGTACGCCACCGTCCGGAACTCGCCGAACTCGGTTTCGATGCAGCCCTCCGCCCGCCGGTGGATGTAACGTTCGTGTTTGAGCCGGTGCCGGATCATCTCCGCCACCGAAATCATCTTCAATCCGTGATGCCGGCAGAATTCTTCGAGCTCCGGGACGCGCGCCATCGTACCATCCGGATTCATAATTTCGCAGATGACACCGGCGGGAACCAAGCCTGCGGACCGGGCGAGATCCACGGAAGCCTCGGTCTGTCCGGCGCGCACCAGCACACCTCCTTCACGCGCGCGCAGGGGAAACACGTGGCCCGGCCTTGCCAGATCCGCGGGCCGGGTTGCCGGATCGATGGCAGCTAGAATGGTGCGGGTCCGGTCGGCGGCGGATATCCCGGTCGTGACCCCCTCACGCGCATCGATGGACTCGCAGAATGCGGTTCCGAAGGCGGACGTATTTTGCGGTGAGATCAGCGGCAGCCGCAGATGATCGCAGCGCTCCGCGGTAAGCGCTAGGCAAATCAGGCCGCGCCCGTGCGTGGCCATGAAATTGATGATTTCGGGAGTGACTTTTTCGGCCGCAATCGTCAGATCGCCTTCGTTTTCACGGTCCTCATCGTCGACCACGACCACAATGCGGCCCGCCCGAATCTCCTCGACGGCTTCCGGCACCGAAACAAACGGCATATTGTCACTTCTAATATAGCGGTTTCCGCACTTTCCAGGCCTTGACAGAGCCTAAAAACGGGCAGGGAAGCCGGTTCCACCTGATAAGATAAGGGACTAAGGACTGGGTGTCCCGCGAGCCGGCTCATGTCGCTGCTTCTGCTGCCAGTACTGCCCTCCTTGCCAAAAATCAACCTCACTGCGATTGTGGACATCCTGGTGGTCGCGTTTCTGATCTACCAGTTGCTCATGATCGTACGCGGCACACGCGCTGGACACATATTGATCGGTATTCTCGCCACGGTTTTGGTCTACGCCGTGGCGGTGTGGACGGGGCTCGAAGCTCTGCGGTCACTGCTCTCCTACATCGTTCCCTACACGGCAATCGCGGTCATCATCTTGTTCCAATCGGAAATCCGGCGGACGCTGGCGCGCATCGGCCGAAAGCGCTGGTTGGGCCGGGGATTCAAGCAGCCCGAGTCCATTGACGAAATCTTATTGGCGCTCAGCAGGTGTTCACAGAACAAATCGGGCGCGCTCATCGTGCTCGAGCGCGACATCGGGCTGCGGACGTTCGTGGAAAGTGGCGTCCGGCTGGATGCGGAAATCTCCGCCGACCTGCTGCTTTCCATCTTTTATCCGGGAGGCGCTCTGCACGATGGCGCGGTAATTATTCAAAAGGACCGGATCGGCTCGGCGGCGTGCTTTCTTCCCCTCACTACGAATCCCGGCGTGCCGGCGAACCTCGGAACGCGACATCGCGCCGCCATCGGCATTACCGAGGAGAGCGACTGCCTCTCGCTGGTGGTTTCTGAGGAGACCGGTGACATGTCGGTCGCGTCATTCGGCGAGTTCCACCGCGGGCTTAGCCTCCGCGAGGTAGACGAGCGCGTGAACGCCCACTTTGGCGTGCAAAGACCGGGCACGCCACCTCTGGGCGAATCGCCTGAACTCCAATTGGACCAGAGGGCCAAATCCATCGAGAAAGTTAGCCGGCCGTGATTGGCATCCTCACCAGGAACATCGGCTGGAAGTTGCTGTCGCTCGCGGCGGCGGTGGGGCTCTGGGTTTCGGTTGCCAGCGAGCCCGAATTGGCTACATTGCGTTCCGTCCCTGTCGAATACAAAGGCCCCTCCGACGATCTGGAGATCAGCTCGAATTTTGTTGAGGACGTAGTCCTCGAGATGCGCGGCCCATCCAGCCGGCTGCGGGACCTGAGGGATGCCCGGCCGGCCGTGGTGCTGGATTTTTCGTCGGTGCATCAGCCCGGAGAACGAACCTTCACCATCGACTCGAGCAACACGAATCTTCCGCGCGGCATTCAGTTGGTGCGGTCGATTCCGGAGCAGTTGCGTTTCCGGTTCGAGCACCGCGCTACCCGCGAAGTTCCCGTGGATGTCCGGCTGTCGCCGCCGCACGAAGGTTACGCGGTGGCAAACGTCAAGGTGACTCCACCAGCGCTCACCATCACGGGTCCGAAGACGAGTGTCGAAAGAATGCGCGCGGTAACAACCGATCCCCTGGACATCAGCGGGGTGATCGCCAGCCAGCAGTACCGGGTGAATACTTACCTGGCGGAGCCGCAGGTGCGGTTTCAGGCTCCCTCGCAGGTTGTCGTACAGGTCACGGTGAAAAAGAAATAATCATGGGCAAACAGCTATTCGGCACGGATGGAATCCGTGGCGTGGCGGGCGAATATCCCTTGGATCGCCGCACCGTACATGCGTTCGGTATTGCGCTGGCGGGCACGGCGCGCCATTTGCATCCCGATCCGGAGATCGTCATCGGAATGGATACTCGCGAGTCCGGGCCTTGGATCGCGGAACAGGTGGCCGGGGGGTTGGCCGAGGGTGGCGTCCGCTCGCGCCTGGCGGGTGTGGTCACTACCCCGGGGATTGCTTACCTCACGCGCGCGGGTGAATTCGTGGCGGGCGTGATGATTTCGGCATCGCATAATCATTGATCCCGGCCTGGATCAGCGCTATATCGACTACCTGTTGTCCACGGTTGGGATCCGGCTAGACGGCATCCGCATGGTGGTCGACTGTGGGAACGGCGCGGCCTCACACCTCGCTGGCGAGCTGTTTCGCCGCAGCGGGGCCGAAGTTTATCCCATATATTGCGAGCCCAACGGCCGCAACATCAACTTGGATTGCGGCGCCCTCCACGTCGACCCTTTGTGTCGCGAGGTGGTGGAGCGCCGCGGGGACTTAGGAGTGGCATTTGACGGGGATGCGGACCGCTCAATTTTTGCCTCTGCGAGCGGCAAAATCGTCGACGGCGATTCGGTTTTGCTGATTGCCGCGCGCGCTCTCAAAGCCGCCGGACGCCTGGCGGGCGATCTGGTTGTCTCTACTGTCATGTCCAATCTGGGTCTCGAGAAAGCGCTGGGTCGCGATGGAATCCGCATGCTCCGCACGCCGGTGGGAGACAAGTACGTGCTGGAGGAAATGGTGAGGCAGGGAGCGGTGCTTGGCGGTGAGCAGTCCGGCCACGTCATTTTCCGCGAATACGCCACCACCGGGGATGGCATGCTGACGGCTCTCCGGGTGCTCGAAACCGCCAAGCGCTCCGGAGCCGGCCTCGACGAACTAACGCTGGATCTCGAGGTTTACCCGCAGCGCCTGTACAACGTGCGGGTGCGCGAGAAAAAGCCTTTGACCGAGATGCGCCGCGTAGAACACGAGATCAGCGCCTGCGAAAGAGCACTGGGATCATCGGGCCGCGTGCTGGTAAGGTTTTCCGGAACCGAGTCCCTTGCCCGTGTTATGGTCGAAGGCCGGGAGTTGGCGCAGGTGGAGGATTTCGGCCAGCGTATTGCCCGCGCCATCCAGGATGAGATCGGCGTAAAGTAGTCTTTGATTCCCCGAAGGAGAACAGAATGCGTCTGATCGCTGGCTTTGCCCTCATGAGCGCTCTGGCCGCCGCCCAGAGCCCGCGTGCCAAGCTGCCGAACGAACAGTGGGTGAAGCTCTTCAATGGCCGCGACCTCAGCGGCTGGGTCGAGGTGGGGCACGAGAAATGGACCGTGGAGGACGGCACCATCCATGGGCGGGCCGTCACAAAAGAGTACGGCTATCTGAAGACCGACAAGAACTATAAAGATTTCGAAATGACTCTGCGGTTCAAGTGCGAGGGTGACGGCAACAGCGGCGTCTTTTTCCACACCGAGTTCACGCCGGGTACCGCCGACGTGAGCCAGGGTCTGCAGTTCGAGATCGATCAGGTCGTCGGCCATACCGGCGGCATTTATGGCGATGGACGGCAGTGGATCGTCTGGCCCGCGCCCGAGTTTGAAGGAGTGATTCACCGCAACGACTGGAACGATTACCTTCTAAAAGTGGTGGCTAACCGCTACATCGCGCGTCTGAACGGGATCGTGATCATCGATTTTACAGATCCGACCCCCAAATCGTTCGATGGCTCAATCGCCCTGCAGCTCCACTCCGGCGGCGGCGGGGACATGCGCTTCAAGGATCTTTTCATTCGCGACCTGTCTGTCCGGTAGCTTGTCCGTGCAGCCGCGACTTTTTTATTGCGACCACTACACCATTCCGCTGCCGGCGGGCCACAAGTTTCCTGCTGAGAAGTACCGGCTCCTGCGGGAGATGCTGGCTCGAGACACCTTGTTCCGGCTGGAGCCGGCGGAGTTCGCCCGCCCGGAAATCATCGAACTGGCCCACGACCCGGCATATGTGGCTGGATTCTTAGACGGCACCCTTGATCCCGCTATCATGCGGCGCATCGGATTTCCGTGGTCGCATGAGTTGACCCGGCGCACGCTGGCATCGCTCGGCGGAACGCTGGCCGCGAGTGAAGACGCATTGCACACCGGACTGGGCGGCAATCTCGCCGGCGGCACGCATCATGCGTTCCGCGCTGAGGGGGCCGGCTTCTGCGTGTTCAACGATATCGCAGTCGCCATTCTGGCCTTGCGGCAGGAGCACGGCGTCCGGCGCGCGGCGGTAGTGGACCTGGACGTGCACCAGGGCGACGGAACGGCCGCCATCTTTTGCGACGATCCCGATGTGCTGACGCTCTCCATTCACGGGCGCAACAATTTTCCCCTCCGCAAGCAACGCAGCAGAATGGACATCGATCTGCCAGATGGCACGGGAGACGCGGAATATCTCGCGGCCCTGGAGAGCGTTCTGCCGCAGGTGTTCGAGTTCGCGCCTGAGATGGTCTTCTATCAGGCAGGTGTAGATGGTCTTGCCGGGGACCGGTTGGGACGACTGGCATTATCGCTCGACGGTCTCGAGCGGCGCGATCGACTGGTGCTCCAGATGTGCCGTTCGCGCGGCGTGCCGGTAGTCGTCACGCTGGGCGGCGGTTACGCCGAGCCAATTGCCAAAACGGTGGAGGCGCATGCCAACACGTTCAGGACGGCGGCGGAGATTCTGTTGAATCTTCACTGCCGCTTGGCGTAGACAATCTCTCCTTTGCGGATCGTGTAACGAACGTCCGT
>WNFC01004926.1_pt1 | contig 14599 bp, 17 predicted proteins | sample 5400541 | NCBI WGS metagenome assembly WNFC01 (sample SAMN13153342, study PRJNA577476) | soil metagenome | isolation source: 120 cm saprolite under Douglas fir tree site 2 hole 2 replicate 1 | place: USA:California | collected 2015-04-18
CGAGAAGCAATGAGGAACGCGCCCGCCTTCGCCGCAGTCAATAGAGAGAATCAATCGACCAGCGCCGACAAACAGCGTCGTCTATTGTCCTCGGCGGACCGTGGCTGCATACATCGCGTCCAGGAGATCCTGGGAGTGGCCGTCGTAGTCGGCATCGAGCGACCACATAAAGGTACCGCCCAGCCCACGTTTCCAATCGGAGTACAAAACTCTGAGATAAGTCGAAGCGGCGTCATCATAGGTAATGTAGCCGTCCGTTCCATCGGTTTTCAGCATGTAGGGAACAAGTGCAATTGGATCATAAAACGTCTGCCACCCGTCTCGGTTGATCCGCCGCCAAGGCCGCGAATCCGAGCATTTTACCACGCGATCCAGGAGGAAATTAGTGATGTAAATAGGCGATTCACCTGGGGCACGGCCGCTGCGACCATCTCGCCGAGCAAATTGGAAGCGTGGTTTGTATCCGCGGATGCGAAGCGGAACCTCACGCCAGCTATGGAAGATACTAATGACCTGCTCGGTCTGTTCTCAGCAAATTGCCAGAGATTCCGAGTGAGACCACGCGCGTGTGACTCCGTGGCGCGGGCAGGTCCACCCACATCTTATGCGAAGCCAGATCCCGGCAATGAGGTAGCGTTTTCGGACTTGCTGCAACGCTTTAAGGATTTCCCCCGTAAACGGTCTTGCCGCCGACGATCGTCCACAAGACCTTCGTATCACGCGCCTCTTCGGCAGTAGCCGTCAATACGTCCCGATCCAGCAGGGTGAAATCAGCCTGCTTCCCCGGACCGATAGATCCGATCTTGCCCTGCTGGCCCAGCGCACGGGCGGCATTTCGTGTGTAGGCATACAACATCGCTTCACGCGGGATGCGCTGGCTTGCTTCCAGAACTCCGGCCGGCCCTTTGCGCGTTTCGGCCTGATAAATCGCCTGGAAAACATTGGCCGTCGAAACCGGCCAGTCGCTCGCACCCGCGATAATGCCGCCTGCGTCCAAAACCGAGCGCGCCGGATATTGCCACTCATACAGCGCAGGATCGATGTGCGGTTTCACCAGATCGATCGTGTCCTTACCCGCGCTCGCCCAGTAAAGCTGGAACGACGCGATCACACCGAGTTCGCGGAAGCGAGGAATGTCTTCGGGCCTGATCAACTGCAGATGCGTAATGGTGTGCGGCAAGCCGGAGTTTCCGTTCGCCTTCCGGGCCGCTTCGATGCCATTCAGTGCCTCTGTCACGGCCTGGTCGCCAATCGCATGAACATGCACGATCATTCCCTGCTTGTCCGCAGAAATCGCAATTTTCGCAAACTCGGCCGGATCAAACAGCAGCTCGCCGTTCTTGCCGCTGGGCCGATACGGCTTGGAGAGGACCGCTGTTTGCGAGGGATATTCCAGGACACCGTCGGCGAAAACTTTAATGCCGGCCACCTTCACGTCAGGCACATTCTTGAAATCTTCGCGAAACTTCAACGCCGTCGCCAACTGCTGCTCCGGATGCCCCTTTTTGAACTCGATCACCGGCAGCGCCACAACATGCGAGTTCAGCTCGCCACTTTCAGCCAATCTTCGGTAGGTCCGCAGAATCGCCTGACTGGCCATCGGATCGAGCCACGCCGTGATTCCGAGGGCATGCATATGCTGGACAGCCGCCCGTCCGGCTGCGAGCATCCGCTCGTTGCTCGGCTCTGGAACCACGCTACTAACCTTGTCCACTCCTGCATCCACCAGAAACCCGTTCGGCTCAAGATTGGGTCCCAAGCCATAGTATCCCCGACCTACCGCATCCAATCCGCTAATCAGGTGCTGGTCGATCCCCGCGCGCTTCAGCAGCGCCTTGTTCGCCCAGGCAGTGTGGCCGTCCATACCTTGGAGCAGAACCGCCTGATCGGCGTAAGGCCCGGCGTTGAAGCGCTGATTCAGCTCATTGGTCTTCGACCAGAATTCGAGCGGGATCCCGCTCACGGTCAGGATGTCCCCTTGCATGCCCCGGCCGCTCTTCTTCGCGTCGGCCGCGAACGCCACCAACTCATCGACGGAACTCACGTTCTCGCCGATATCGGCCGAAATCAGCGATAGCCCGCCGTCGACCGCGTGACAATGGCTGTCGATCAGCCCTGGTAATAACAGATTGCCCTTGAGGTCAATCGCCTCCGCGCTGCTCGCCAAGGCCTTGGAAACTTCTCCCCGGTTGCCGACGGCCACAATCTTGTCGCCGCGGATGGCCACTGCCTCCGCGTAGGGATGTTCCGGTTCCCCTGTGAAGACCTTGCCGTTGTAGAGCACCCGCTCGTCTGCCCCTCTCGCGAACGGAACGCCTTCAAGACAAGCGCACAGCATCAACGCGAACACCCAGTTCGCCTTGGACATTAACATTAACCTCGGGTCGAAATTGATCGGATCTCCCGCGGCGACAGGGCACGCCACCAGAAGACCGGGACACGATATCACATCGGTGGAGTCTCCAAAGCACAGAGCCGCAGATGCGTTTCCGAAGCGAATTCAGGATGTAAGGGAGTGTCTGAAGGCTACGCTCGCCGCAGTCCCGTCGAGACTACCCTGCCGGGAATGCCATTGCGAAATTGCCAATTGCGAATTTCCCTGTTCACTACTTTGGATCCAAGGAGATAGCGCGGCTATGCGAAATTCCTGGAAGTCCAGTTGCTTCAGTCACGGGCTTGTTGCGGCCAGCTCAGTTGTCACAATAGAGCAATTACGAAACCTTTATTGACACCGCGGGCGGGATGGGATAAGTTCCTTCCCCAAAGGGATTTCATGAAGTGGTGGCGTTGTACCTTGCTCATCTTCGAGCTCTGCTTGTTCGCGCTGATCCTAGTTTTGCCCCAAGTGGACCTTCCCGATTTCTCTTTTCACGGGGGTACCGCTCCGGCGGTCGTCAAGTCGAAGCTGTCTTCTGCACCTGTCCTGTCCAGCGTCTCTACTCCTGTCAAGTCTCGGTTGCCACAACAGGTTCGCGAAATACGAAACCAGCCCGTTAGGCCTGCAGTCCGCCTGAGACCCAATGCGCTGCTATTGCTGCTTTGCACTCTCCTTTGTTAACCGTGTGTCTCGCAGCTGTCCCTGTCAAATTGAACTCGATATAGGTTTGCTCCGCGAACGATCGGCGGAGCCTTAGGGGGCAGCCGCATTAGGCACGGTGCCGGAGCTTCGGAGAGTCCCGCCCGGCCCATTCCTGAACGCGGCTGCTCCGCTGAGAGTACTCGAAGGGAGCTCCCATGCGCCAAGACCCCAGGAAAACATGGCAGGACTTCGCTCAAGCCGCTATTCAAGAAGAAGACCCCGAAAAGCTCCGCTGTCTGATGCAACAGTTTTATGGCGCCTTGACCGAGAATGAGGAACAGCCAAATCCGAAACTTCCGAGGTCCAAGAACGCGCTGTCGGAATGAGAGACTTTTCGTTCATCCGGGCAGTATTACTGATCTGGTCTCGCGTGCGGATGCGTGGTCTTGTAGGCCTGTATCATCAGCCGGGTCGAGACCTGGGCGTAGCGCGCGGTCACGTCGAGATTATCGTGGCCTAGGATGTGACTGATCACATCGAGAGAACAGCCGTTGTCGGGCATGTGAGTCGCACACGCGTGCCTCAGAAGATGCGGGTGCATCGGCGGGAGCCCGCCCACCTTGGTGGTGTGCAGAAGCATTCGGTGAACGCTGCGGACATTCAGGGAGATCCGGTTTCTTCGCTGGCGTACCGGTTGCGCACCGCGAAGAAGAGCGCCCGCGTTTCTATCCCGAGCCTCTTCGCCACCTAGTCACGTTCGATGAGGTAAACATCCTTGTCGTCACTCATTGCGGCTGCATCTGTCTGAGGCACAAAAAGAATCAACTTCGGCGCGGTCTCTGCCGCCAGGCGGTCGGCATCAAAGAAGTTCATGACGACATCTGGCTTGTCAGCTTTATGGATTGCGACTTAGGATACTTCGATCTCGATACCCGTGTGCTGGAACCACTTGACAACCCGTTCGGCCCGAGGTTGTTACCTATAGCGACGAAGTGCTGGCTGATCTGCAACAGTTGCAGTCCGCAAAGTGAGGTCTTGTTAAGCCCGGGTTTGCCTTGTCCGATTGGCCTTACTCTGTGTCGGGGACACCTATCGCCCTGCGCTTCGCCCGCGAGCTGCCGCTAAGTCAAGGCATTATCGGAAAGCTTTCCTCGGGGAGATGGAATCTCCACGGACGCGACCCGAGCGGTTGTCAACTCACTTCGAGGTCCGAAAATGGCCGCAGGGCGGAACCGGAATAGGAGGTCACAAGATGTCGCGAACCCTCTCGGAGTATTTTGTTCCTCGATGCCCCCGGCGATCGTTTTTCGGTTGTGCAGTGGTTGGGGTTGTTGTCGGCGTCGTGTTCTTTGTGTTGGCAGAGTCGTCCCAAGCTGGGCAGCCACGCAAGGCCCTGGAAATTTACTTTGTGGACGTTGAAGGTGGTCAGGCGACGCTGTTCGTCACGCCAGAAGGCCAGTCGCTGCTCATCGATACCGGATGGCCCGGTTACGGGGGACGTGACGCCGACCGCATAGTCGCGGCTGCCAAGAAAGCAGGTCTATCGAAAATCGATTTCGTTCTGCTCACTCACTATCATGTGGACCATGCTGGTGGTGTTGCCCCGCTCTTCGCTAGGATTCGCGTTGGCGCATTCATCGATCACGGCGCGAACCGCGAGCCGGGCGATCGGGAAACGGAGCAGACTTGGGAGGCCTACCAGAAGCTGGTGTCAAGCCAGCATGTGACACGAATCATCGCGAAAGTGGGAGACATCCTTCGATAAGGCCTATACTCCCAAAGGCTGCGTCCTGCGCGCCGAGGCCACCTTTCATAACGCCGACGACTTCCGCGTTTATCGGCGCAAGGAGGGGGACCGCAAAGGGCCCCGCGCTTGGCGTCGACTGCGCCCGGGCATTGCCGACTTACACCGCCGAGCCCAGCTCTCCCACAAAGCCGCAGCACGGTATCTGGACGCTTTCGCTACGGTCGACGACACCACCACCCTCGACCAACTGCTCCAGCGGCTGGAACAACCACGTCAATGGCGCGGCCGTCGGGTGCGCGCCCTCCGTCCCTTAGCCGATGACCGGGCACTACTGTCCGCCATTAACCACGGCGAGTTCGCTATCCATGGCTTCCGCAATCGCGATCTCCGCGCCATCTTCTTCCCCCAGACTACCGACGACAAACAACAGACCCGCCGCCACTCTGCCTGGATTAGCCGCAAACTTCGCTTGCTGCGGGCTCACGCTCTGATCATCAAAATCACAGGCACGCACCGCTATCAGCTAACTTCCACCGGTCGCAAGACGATCGTTGCTGTTCTCAGCGCTTTACGCTCCACCGTTGCCCAGCTCACGCCTGTTACAGCCCAACTAACCGCGGTCGCCGCATAGACGCCCTGAAAAATCTTTGCAAACGAAAAAGATTTTGGAGCTTAAGTACTATAGGATGAGCGTAAGGCCCTTATTTAAGCAGTTACGCGGCACAAGAGAGCAGCTATCGCAGCTTCTCGTACTCGGCCTTGGCTTGCTTCAGGATGGGGATGTCGGGATCGGCGTCTTTCCCGGAGACAACACGATCAGGGATACGCCGATGATGACAAGCGCAGCCACGCCCCACAGTTCTCCGCGTGCGATCAGATTGCGGAATGCCTGCACCGCCATGAGCGCGGCGTGGGCAAAGCTCGACCATGCGGCGAAGGCGATGAGGCTGCGATTTGCCGATGGGTCACGGGCTGCCAGCAGCAAGAAAATGCCGAGTGTGACATAAACGCTAAGCATCATCGCCAACGCAGGCTCTTGCCGCCCAAACACCGTCAAGGGATAAACTAAGCCGCAAAAAATCAAGCCCACCACGACCAACACAACCTTCAGCGCACGTTCTCGGCGGCGCATAGAGTCCCCCTGCTAAAACACATAACGCGGAAGCGTGTACAGCCTTAATAGACCACACCCATGCCGCCGCCGAAATTCTCGAACACGACAGTGCGAAATGGTTTGGCCGATCATTCGAGGCGAATCTTACGTGGGCGAAACAGGCAAGTCAATGGAGGTCATGGGTTTTGGCGGTGTCTCGCAAGGATAACTGTTGAAATATCGCGTCAATTGGTACTCATTGACCGTCTGCCGACACCCCAACCAGTTCGTACGGAACGTGCAGCGCTGACAGGACGCTATCGTGTGGGTGGAGGCTTCCATGGAGAAGTTGTTTCAGGACTTGCGCCATGCCTTGAGCCAACTGCGCAAGGCGCCAGGATTCACCATCACGGCGGTCATTACACTGGCTCTGGGCATCGGCGCCAACACGGCCATCTTCACGCTGGTGCAGGGCATCCTTTTGCGCTCGCTGCCGGTGGCCGATCCCGCACGGCTCTACCGCATCGGCGACACCGACGATTGCTGCGTACAGGGCGGCTTTCCAGGCGACGCCGGAAACACCGGCGATTTCTCCATCTTCTCCTACGACCTTTTTCAGCACCTCAAGAACTCCGCGCCGGAGTTTGAGCAGTTTGGCCGCGGTGCAGGCAGGGCAGCCCCAGTTGACCGTGCGCCGCGGAAATGCCGTGGCGACATCGCTGCACGGAGAGTTCGTCTCTGGCAACTACTTCTCCACGCTGGGCCTGGGAGCCTATGCGGGGCGCGTGCTGGGCGAGAACGACGATACGCCCTCAGCGGCTCCTACGATGGTGCTCAGCTTCAAGGCGTGGCAGGCCGAGTTTGCCGCCGATCAGTCGATCGTGGGGTCGACGATCTTCATCCAGGCCCGAGCCTTCACGGTCATCGGCATCGCTCCGGCCGGTTTCTTTGGGGATCGCGTGACAGATACTGCACCCGACTTCTGGATGCCTTTGCAGGCTGAGCCCTATGTCCGTGGAACAAGTTCCATCCTGCATCATGAGCACTCTCACTGGATCTATCCGCTGGGACGAGTGCGCTCCGGGACGAACATCGGTGTCTTGCAGACCAAGCTCTCCATGGCGCTGCGCCAGTGGCTCTTCGCGCGTCCCGTGTATACCGACAATGGCGGATCGGCCATCATTCCCAAACAGCATGTGACGATCGTGCCCGGCGGTGGCGGCATTTAGAGCCTGCAGCAGCAGACGGGCGACGGCCTGACGATGTTGATGACTCTCTCGACGGTCGTCCTGCTCATTGCCTGCGCCAACATCGCCAACCTGCTGCTGGCGCGCGGCACGTCGCGCCGTGTCGATGTTTCGATCCGCATGGCCCTGGACGCGGGACGCCGCCGCCTCATCCGCCAGATTCTCACCGAGAGCGTGCTGTTGAGTTGCATTGGCGGACTGGCCGGATTGGGCGTTGCATACGCCGGGTCACATACGATTCTGACCCTCGCATTTCCCGACGCCAGAAACATGCCCATCGATGCGAGTCCGTCACTGCCCGTGCTGGGCTTTGCTTTCCTTGTCTCGCTGGTGACCGGCATCCTGTTCGGCACTGGGCCGGCGTGGATGTCGACGCACGCACAACCGGCCGAGGCCCTGCGAGGCATCAACCGCTCCACGCGCGACCGCTCCTCATTCCCGCAGAAGGCGCTGGTCGTCTTTCAGGCGGCATTGTCGCTGGTGCTGCTGGCTGGAGCGATTCTGATGTCCAAGTCCCTGGGCAACCTGGAGCACCAGAACTTCGGCATCGCCACTGCCAACCGCTACGTGCTGCACTTCGATCCGCAGGGCGCCGGTTACACCAGCGATCGTGTGCCCACGCTCTACCGCGAGATCGAGCACCGCTTCTCCGCGCTGCCTGGCGTGGCCAGCGTGGGCATGGCGCTCTACAGCCCGCTGGAAGGCGACAATTGGGGTGAGTGCGTGATCCAGCAGGGCCATCCCGCTCCGGGACCGAACGACCGTTGTGGCTCGACCTGGGACCGAGTGAGCACTCACTTTCTCGATGCCGTCGGCGTGCCCATGGTGCGCGGCCGCGGCTTCACCGACCAGGACACGGCCACCTCACGGCAGGTCGTGGTGGTCAATCATGTCTTTCAAAAGAAATTCTTTCCCAACCAGGACCCAGTGGGCCAGCACTTCGGCATCGACTTCCCGCAGTACTCGGGCAGTTTTGAGATCGTGGGTGTCTTTGCTGACTTCAAGATGAACAACCCAAAAGATCCCACGGGTGCGGTCTTTCTGCGACCCCTCTCGCAGCAGTTCACCGGCTACAAGGAGAAGATGATGATTTCGACCGAGACGCAATCCATGTTCATCAACGCAATGGTTCTCAACTTCAACACGCCACAGCAGAACGTTGAGGCGCTCATTCGCCGGACGCTGGCCGGCATCGATCCCAATCTCACGGTGAGGGATCTTCGGTCGCTGGATTCGCAGGTGTCCGGCAACTTCAATGGAGAGCGCCTGATTGCTCAGTTGACCAGCCTCTTCGGCATCCTGGCGCTCATCCTGGCTTCGGTGGGACTCTACGGCGTGATGTCCTACTTCGTCGCCCGCCGCACCAGCGAGATCGGCGTCCGCATGGCGCTGGGGGCTACACGATCGAGCGTGTTGGCCATGGTGTTGCGCGGCGCGCTCTGTCCGATTCTCATCGGCCTCGGCCTGGGCATTCCCGCCGCGCTGTTAGCCGGCCATCTGATGGCCAGTCAACTCTATGGAGTCCGCGGCTACGATCCCCTTGCGCTTGTCAGCGCGACCTTAGTGCTCGGGCTTTGCGCCACTGCGGCAGGATTCATCCCTGCCCGGCGCACAGCTTCGATCGAACCCATGCAGGCACTCCGCACGGAGTAGCTTGCTATTCTGAGTCCGAACTAGGCATCCATAATGACCTTATTTGGGTGCCGCTGTAGTCACCTGGCGATAACGAGGTGCTTACACTCACAACCCCTCAATGAGTGCAAACGAATTTTTCACCAATCATTCAAGGACGTTTGTTCATTTCGAATACGATTGCGCGATTACCAACATGACACCGTGGCCCCAGTCCTGTTCTTCAAAAGCAATCTTCATCCGTGAATAGCCGGATCGACTTGGTGATAAAGTTCTATAGGAGTAAGAACATGTGGAGGGTTGTCGCATTTGTTGGCCTTGCGCTATCTGCGTGGGCGCAGGAGCCGCATCCCATCCTCGCACTCGGCTCCCCAGCGCCCAACTTCGAACTTCCGGGCGTCGATGGAGCGACTCATAAGCTCGCGGACTACTCTTCCGGTGCAGTCCTCGTCGTGGTGTTCACCTGCAATCATTGTCCAATCGCGCAAATGTACGAGCGTCGAATCACACAGCTTGCGGCAGATTACAAGGACCGCGGCGTCGCTGTGGTTGCGATTCAGCCGAATGATCCGACGGCAATCAGGATCGATGAACTGGATTCCTCCGACATCAGCGACAGTCTCGACGAGATGAAGATCCGGGCACAGTACAAGCATCTGACATACCCGTATCTTTACGATGGGGAGAGGCAGTCGGTAACGGAAGCCTACGGCCCGCAGGCGACACCGCACGTATTTGTTTTTGATCGCGATCGCCGTCTCCGTTATGAAGGCCATTTAGACAACAGCTATCGCCTCGAATTGGTAAAGACTCACGAGGCGCGCGATGCCATTGATGCGCTGCTCGCACGTCGCGAGGTGGCTGTGAAGCACACTGGTGTCTTTGGGTGCTCGACCAAGTGGAAAGAGAAGCAAGCCTCGCGTCTGGAAGCCCTTCGGAAAATCGAATCTCAACCAGTTCAACTCGACATGGCCTCGGCTGCCGACCTGAAGGCGCTACGAGCGAATCCAACTGGCAAAACTTTGCTGGTGAGTTTTTGGGCAGCCTGGTGCGGATCGTGCATCCACGAGTTTCCCGATTTCGAGGACACGTTCCGAATGTATAGTGTGCGCGATCTCGAGTTAGTGACGGTAGCGGCAAACATGCCGGACGAGAAGAACACGGTATTGCGTGTGCTTGAGAAGATGCATGCGACGAGTCGAAATCTGCTGTTTGCTTCCGACGATACGGCCGCGTTGCAGTCGGCCTTCGATCCTGGTTGGGAGTCAGCCGTGCCTTATACGGTCCTGATTGCTCCGGATGGGAAGATCTTGTATCAGAAACAAGGCTCGGTGGACATGTTGGAATTGAGAAGAACCATCCTGGCGAACCTGCCGTCAGACTACGACGGTTTTAATAAGTACTGGTTGGGGCAGTAGGTCCCTCATCGGCCCGTATGAGTTCTGTGCCCTCTTTATTGTTTTCCTTGGTTTATTGAAATCAACTTTGACTTCATTTTTGGTTGTCAGCAAACGCTCACGGACTTCGGAGACCTTTGAACAGGACTGTGCGCTTGTGCTTGGCGACGCTCACCGCGGTCGTGTTCTTAAAGAGACTTAGAATCAATCCAGTGGGAGGGTTGGACTAGCGACAGTGATTGCTCTACCGAAAAGACAGCGGTGAAATTGTGATTATTCATGAATCATTCTCCTATCCTTTCTGTCGGCTACATTGCGGACGTCACGCAACTTTCGCCGCGCTGCCTGGCACGAAAGCTGCGAACTGGCGTTCGAGCGCCTTGAGTACGCCGGTGCGCCAGTTCGCCGCGATTGACTGGGACGCGGGGTCGGGAAAGATTTCCTCTTCGCCTTTTTCCAAGCCATCGAAGATACCCTGCGCCGCGGACTCGGGCGAGGCCTTCGGTATTTCAAAGCCGCGGTTCATATCTGTGTCGATCGGGCCCAGGACGACGGCATGGACGGTTACGCCTTGGCCGGCCAGCATCGCCCTCAGTGACTGCGTCATGTTGAACGCGGCTGCCTTCGAAATGGAGTAGGAAGGTATCACCGGCAAGGCAGCAAGTCCCGCCAACGACAGGTTGTTGACGACGGCCCCTTTGGAGCGTCTCAGCAGCGGCAAGAACGCGTGCGTCACTTTCAACAAGCCTAGGAAGTTGACCGCCAGATGCTGTTCGATCACTTCGAGATTGCTCAGATCGTCGTAGATGGCGATGCCGGCATTGTTGATAAGCACATCCAGGGTGTCGACCTCATTGACTGCCCGTTGGATCTGCGAAATGCTGGTCACGTCCAGCATCAGGGGCGTCACACGTTCGTCGGCGTTTTCGAGCGCGCCGCGCGTTCCCGCATATACCCTCTTCGCCCCTCGTCTGAGCGCTTCATTGACGAGCGCCCTGCCGATACCGCGGCTGGCGCCGGTGATCAAGACTGTCTTATTTGTGATGTTCATGCTGTTCTCCTTTATTAGGTCGTCTTTTGCCTTCAAAACTTAAAACCGCTGTACTAGACTCGATCCGGCGGTTGGCCTGTCGTTACATTGGCGACGACAGGCCAAAGCGGGATTGAGATTTCGAAGCATCAAGATTGAACGGCTGCAGCGGGCCAGTACGGCCGGTCCGCATCTTCTAAGCGTCCGTCCTCATAGCGATCATGATGGCGGAGCCATGACATCGTGAAGGGCAACCCATCTTCATCGCGGCCTTTGGGAACAAGGTCGAGATAGTTGTACGTGTTGATGGTGTTTTCGGACCCGCGAGCGTAGGCGGAATACGTGTGGAAGAGGTTGCCATCCTTGTCCTTATAGAAGACGCTGATTCCAGGCGCTTCCGCACTGGGGAACTCCACGAGATCGAAGTTGTATTCCACTTTGCCCTTGGCGATTTCTTCCGGAGTGAAGGAAGCACGGTAGTCGTAGTTAAAATCCGTTCCGTAGGACGACACCCAGGCGAACTTCCAACCCATCCGTTTCTTGAACGGCTCAATTTTGGACAAGGGCGCTCGGGAAACCGCCGCAAAGGAAACGTCGCGCTGCGCAAGATGCAGCAGTGCTCCGTCAGTGTGATCCATGTTGAACGAGCAGCTGGGGCAGCCTTCTTTCCACTCCGGACCGAACATGAAGTGATAGACGATAAGCTGGCTCCTGCCGTCGAAGAGGTCGGCAAGAGTTTTCTTGCCGCTGGGCGAATCGAACACATAGTTCTTTTCGACTTTGACCCAGGGGAGATGGCGTCGTTCGGCGGCAATCGCGTCGCGCTCGCGCGTGAGTTGCTTCTCTTTGGCTAGTAGTTTCTTGCGAGCCGCAAACCATTCATCTCGCGATACAACTTTCGGATTATCGACTGTGCGTATTGACATTTTCACTGCTCCTTTCCTTCGCGTTAGGATTGATTTCTGTTGCATGGTTCTTCTTGCGAGACACTTTGACGGCGAGCGCCGCCAGTCCGCCGGTAGAGACCGTACCGGCCACGACTAGTCCCAGGGTTGCGAAACAGAATGGGCACATCGTTCACCTCTCCGGTGGCGAAGCTTTGATCGCTAAGCCGCTTCTATAGTGGTGACGGGTGAGGTGGGGTTATTTCTACAGGGTCCAGAGAAAAAATCAGCCCCGCTTTTGAAGCAGAAACTCTCTTACTGCGGGATCTTCAGCGAGTCCGATCGCTCGGTCGTAAGCTTGCCGGGCTTCGGCGCCTTTTCCAAGGCGGTGGAGGAGATGAGCGCGAACTGCCCAGTAGGGTTGATAGGCAGAGACTGCCTCCTGGTCGATTGCATCCAGAACCGCTAGTCCCTGTTGCGCTCTATTCGCCTCCGCAAGCGCGGCGGCGTATGCCGTTTGCCTGCCGAGCGTCGGCGATATGCGGTTCAGCTGTTCGTAGAACCCCACGATCGCTGTCCACTCAATCCGGCCACTGCGTCCTCGCTCGGCGTGTACCGACTGAATTGCGGCTTCCAGTTGAAAACGTCCTGGACGTCCATATTTGGACGCTTCATCAAGATGTCGTTCCGCTTCTTCTATCAAAGGGAGCGACCACAGTTTCGGGTCCTGCTCGGAAAGAGGAACGTATCGGCCATAGCGTCCCCTTCGCGCGGCCCGCCGAGCTTCGCAATGCAGCATGAGAGCGAGAAGGCCGCAAACCTCTGCCTCGTTCGGCATTAGCTGAAGCAGCACTCGCGCGAGCCAGATGGCTTCCTCGGCCAACTCCCTGAGCCGTCCGTCGACTCCTATCAGGTCGTCCCAGCCGATGCCAAAGGCCGCGTAGATCGCGTCAAGCACGGCATCGAGCCGTTCCGGCAAATCACGCGGTTCAGGAATCTCGAACTGGATGCCACCATCGCGGATCTTGGTCTTGGCGCGTACCAGGCGTTGCCCCATCGTCTTCGGTGAAATAAGAAAGGCCCCGGCAATACGCGCCGCGTCCAGACCCAAAACAGTTTGCAGCATGAGGGGCGTGTGCATGGCCGGATCGATTGCTGGGTGTGCACACACAAAGAGCAATTTGAGACGTTCATCCGGAAACTCGGTCGAGAAGTTAGTCTCCATGGTGTTTTCCTGCAGGAGTTGAAGAGTTGGCTCGTTCACCGAGACCACACGCTGATGACGCACAGCATCGATGATGGAATGGCGCGCTGTGGTGAGTAACCAAGCCTCAGGATTTTGAGGCACGCCGTCTCGCGGCCAGGCAGTCAGGGCCTTGAGCAAAGCCTCGCTCATCGCATCTTCGGCTGCCGCAAGGTCGTGCGTGTGTACGGAAAGATACGCTACCAGCCGACCGTAATACTCGCGTGCCACTCGCTCGATTGTCCGATGAACCCTCTCTTCATCACTTTCGCTCATCCCGTGATCCTGCGCTTGGTTTGGGGAGCGAGCAGACGCACCTCGACAGCACCGGACGCGGCAGCCGGGCAGCGCGCTGCCCACTCGAGCGCTGCGTCAAGCGATGGCAGCTCCAGGATGGTGAATCCTCCCAGCTGTTCTTTGGTGTCAGCATATGGACCGTCCTGTACGCCCCGCTTTCCTTCCTTAATTCTTATCGTGGTTCCCGTTTCCGGCCCTTCCAGCGGATCGCCGCCGACAAAGACGCCTGACTCTACGAGAGCTTTGTGGTACGCGCGCCAAGCGCCCGTGTATTGGTCGGACCCATCACTTTTCCGTGCCGCGAAAGCCTCCGGCGATTCGTAGATCAATAATGCAAATTGCATCACGTCCTCCTTAGGAAACGGCGGTTTCTAGGTACACCTGAACGTATGACGTGGGAACATCGACTGATTCGACACGATTCAAGAGATTTGTTGAATTCTAAGCGCACCCACTGCTTTCTTGTGCGGGCACTAAGCAAGTGCGACTCGAGAAACGCCTTGCTCGACGGGGACGAACAGGCGTTCGGGAAGCCCGTCGGGGTGGACGATGCCTAGCCTCCGATGAACCGTCAGACCTTCTCCAGCATTAACTTTTCCAAGTACATCATTATCTATACAAGTGGTTAGCGGGTCAGAGCGCAAAATTGATGGAAGGCTCCGCTCTGCGACGATTCGCTTGGCAACAAGTCAATCACCGTCAACAAGATAAAGCTCAGAAGGTTCCTCCGCCTGCGGGATGTTCCACCCGATTGAAGGGCAATTTGTGCTTCGGCTGAAGTTTAACAATTGTCGCTAATTTATTGAAAACAATGGTGGTCATGGACGGAGTTGAACCGCCGACGCCAGCCTTTTCAGTGCTACGTTATGCTGATCATCGTTCTCTAAGTAACTAGACATTAGAACCAGGGGATGTTTTAATGGGGCATGCCCTTTCAGAGGAGGCGCCGGGCCCTGGTCTTCAGCGAGGACGAGCAGGCTATGTTGGAGCGCCTCCGCAAATCGCGCACC
>WNFC01008455.1_pt1 | contig 14599 bp, 16 predicted proteins | sample 5400541 | NCBI WGS metagenome assembly WNFC01 (sample SAMN13153342, study PRJNA577476) | soil metagenome | isolation source: 120 cm saprolite under Douglas fir tree site 2 hole 2 replicate 1 | place: USA:California | collected 2015-04-18
TGTATCGGCACTTCCCGATCGAGCGTACCCACGCCGACGCCGGCCGGGCCGCGGAGGCCTCCATCTGCGCGCTGGAGCAGGGCCGGTTCTGGGAGATGTACCACAGCATGCTGGCCAACCAGAGCGAGCTCGACCTGAGCGGCCTCATCCGCCAGGCCGGCGACCTGGGGCTGGACAGCGCGTCCTTCTCGACCTGCCTGCAGTCGGGACGCCATCGCGTGGACTGGCGCCGCGACCAGACGGACGGCATGGCCCTCGGAGTGTCCGCCACGCCCACGTTCTTCGTGAACGGGATGCTCATCGAAGGCGCCGATGTGAGCCAGCTCGACGCGGCCATCCGGGCCGTCCTGAACCGTTAACGCTCCCCTCGGCGCGGCCGCGCGCTTGGGGACCGGCGGGCGGACTGGTATCTTGATGGGATGCCAGGAGGCGTGATGATTCGCTCGCTGGGTCTGGTCGTGCTCGCGGCCGCGGTGGCCGCACCGTCCAACGCTCAGGCCGCCGCGCCCCCGCCGAAACCGGCCGCGCCGGCGCCGTCGCCATCCCCGGCCGCGGGCGCGCCTTCCGACGTGGTGGCGACGATCGACGGCGAGCCGTTCACCGCCCGCCAGCTCGAGGACGTGGCGGGCGCGCGTCTGTTCCAGCTCCGCACCCAGCAGTATCAGGCCCAGCGTCAGATCCTCGACGACGAGATCGCGCGGCGCCTCCTCGAACGCGAGGCGGCGGCGCGCAAGGTGACGGCGGCCGAGCTCCTCAAGCAGGAGGTCGAGTCCAAGGTCGCGCCCGTGACCGAGGCCGAACAGAAGGCCTTCTACGAGGAGAACAAGGCGCGCATGGGCACGATGTCGGAGGCGGACGCCCTCAAGCGCATCGAGGCCCATCTCCGCGAGCAGCGGGTCGGCGAGCGGCAGGCCGAGTTCCTGAGCGGCCTGCGGGCCAAGGCCAACGTGCACGTGATGCTCGAGCCCCCGCGCATCGCCGTCCCTTTCGGCGACAACCCCTCGCGCGGGTCGGCGGACGCACCGGTCACCATCGTCGAGTTCTCCGACTTCCAGTGCCCGTTCTGCTCGCGGGCGACGGCCACCCTCAAGAAGCTCGACGAGTCGTTCCCGGGCAAGATCCGGATCGTCTATCGGGACTTCCCGCTCGTGCAGATCCATCCCAACGCGGCGCGCGCGGCCGAGGCCGCGGCCTGCGCGAACGACCAGGGCAAGTTCTGGGCGATGCACGACGTCATGTTCGAGCACCAGGACAAGCTGGGGGAGGCGGACCTCAAGCAGAGCGCCGTCGCCCTCGGCCTCGACGCGGCGGCGTTCGACCAGTGCCTCGAATCGGGCCGCCACAGCGCGGAGTGGCAGAAAGACACCGCGGAGGGCCAGCGCTACGGAGTCTCCTCGACCCCCGCCTTCTTCATCAACGGGCGGCTGGTCGTGGGGGCGCAACCCTACGAGAGCTTCGCGCGTGTCGTCGAGGAGGAGTTGGCCCGCGCGGGGCAGGGTGGCGCCGGCAAGCCGGCGTCGGCTCGCTAGCGCGGGGACGCGGCAGGCACGAAGAGCGACCGGCCGCCCAGCGTGCGCGCGTCCAGCCCGGCCGCGCGTCCGAGTTCGGCCACGCTCTCGGGGAGCACGGTGCCCAGCCGCCACTCGTCCTGCCGCCCCCCGGCCGTGGCGAACGCGGCGGCCCACTGGTCCCACCAGGTCAGGGCACGGCGCGCGAGTGGCTCGACGATGAGGACGCGCACGCCCCGCGCGGGAGCCTCGCGCAGCGTGGCCAGGAGGCGCGTCCGCGCGTCCGCGTCGAGCTCGTTCACCGTGAACGCGCTCACGATGGCGGAGGGCGGGGCGGGAAGGGTGGCCGCGGCCGCGTCGCCCTTCTTCGCGGTGCCGCGCAGGCGCAGGCGCGCGAGCGTCCATCGCGCCTCCTCCACGGCCCATCCGCTGCGGTCGATGCCCTCCACGGCGGCGCCCGTTTCCAGCGCCCAGGCCGCGCCCGCGGCCCCGGTCCCGCAGCCCAGATCCAGGACCGTGCGCAGCCCCGACGTCGCGCCCAGCGCGCGCACGATCGCGCGGACGAGGAGAAAGTGCGCCGGGCCGTAGTAGAGCGCGAAGGCGGCACGCTTGCCCGCGCCTTCGAGGGCGGCCCCACCCGCGATCTTCTGGCGGCGCTCGACGTAAAGAGACGACAGCGCCTGCAGTCCCTTGCGGACCTCGGCGAAGGTCAGGCTCTGGCGATGACGGCGCTGGAGCGCATCCACCCAGGCGGGGAACGGGTCGGCCGCCGCCGGCGGGCGCTCAGGCACTCAGCGAGAAGGGCGTGAAGTCCGTGTCGCGGTCGTAGTAGTCCTCCTGCTCGGCGCGCTTGAGCGCGTTGACCACGCGATACGTGAGCGGCGTCATCACCGCCTCCCAGCCGACCTTCAGCACGTAGTTGCTGATGAGGACCCGGACCACGAGGTCGTTCGACCAGATCCCGAGGAACGCGAGCGGATAGAAGATGAGCGAGTCCACGGCCTCGCCCGCGATGGTGGAGCCGATCGTCCGCATCCAGAGGAAGCGGCCGCTGGTCAGGATCTTCATCTTGGCCAGGACGAACGAGTTCGTGAACTCGCCGCAGAAGTAGGCGATGAGGGAGGCGAGGACGATCCGCGGCGTGGATCCGAACACGGTCTGGAACGCGGCCTGATGCGGCCAGCCCGGCGCGGGCGGGAAGGCGAGGACGGCCCAGGCCATGAACGACGCGAACACCTCGGCCCCGAACCCCGCCCACACGACCTTGCGCGCGCGGGCGTAGCCGTAGACCTCGGTCAGGACGTCGCCGAAGACGTAGCTGATGGGGAAGAAGAGCACGCCCGCGCCGAAGGTGACCCCCCAGACCTGCGCCACCTTGGAGGCCCCGATCAGGTTCGCGCACAGCAGGACGGTGACGAACGCCGCCATGACGAGGTCGTAGTAGCGGTAGGCGCGGCGGGGGCGAGGAGCGGGTGTCGAGTCGATCGAAGCGATGGGGGCAGCCATGCGAGAGGATCGTAAACCAACAACGACAAAACTCAGGCCTTCCCCGCGGACAGCTTGTCATCAGAACGAACGATCATCTGGCCGCAAACGGCCATCCGGAGGCGAGGGGTGGACACTGCCCACCCCTCCTCCTCTTGGTGCTCGCAGACTCTCAGAAGGGGCAGTTGCCGGGGCTCGGCTCATCGATCCGCCTCACGGCGCCCCGCGGAACGAGCGACGTCACGTACACGACCGTCACGACGCTCCCTTCGTTGCGGACGAGGTGGACATCGCCCCCGTTATCGACGAACCCCGATCCGGCCTCGACGACTTGTGGCGTGCAGGTGGGATCATCGCCTCGGTAGAGGGTCAGGGCGCCCGTCTTGACGATCACGAGGCTCGGCCCCGGGTGCGAGTGCCAGCCAAAACTCCCGCCCTGCACAATCGTGTTCTCCAAGACGTGGAGATCAGATTCACCCTTGGTACTGATCCGGGCCTGCCAGCTGCTCGAAAGCGTTTTCGCTTTGATCTCGTCGAATTGCCCCACGGCGAAGACCTTGCTGGTGACCCCGGATGGAGGCGTCGCCAGCGCGGTCCCGCCGTACACGGCCACCCCCACTGCGACGACGAGAAGCGCCCGTATGAATCGAATCTGCATTTGGCTCATTCCTTTCCTGACCGGACGGCAACTGTCGTTGCGTGCGAGGAACGGGCGACGGCGCTCGTGAACCTCAAGGTCGGGCCGGCCTTCGATGGCCTCCGCAGCGACCGGCGATTCGCCGATCTCCTCCGTTGCGTCGGCCTCTCCTGATGGTGGATGGTGGGCGCTGTAGGACTTGAACCTACGACTTCCACCGTGTGAAGGTGGCACTCTACCGCTGAGTTAAGCGCCCAAACGGCAGCCATTTGCAGGTTGGTGGCCGCTTGCGCAGGCGATCAGTCTAGCCGCCGCCCCCGCCCAGGGTCAAGACCGGAAGCTAGCGCCAGGGCGACGGCGAAGGCTGCGGGTAGGGCGGGATCGTGCTCTGGTAGCCGGAGTGGAAGGAGCAGTACTCGCGCGGCTCCGTGCCCGCGACGAAGGCCTCCGAGATCACCTGCGGGCAGTTGGGCGTCGCGAGCAGACCCGTCTGCTTGTCGATGTCCACGAAGACGACGTTGGACGGCGGCGGCTGGAATTTCTCGCCGTGCGTGCCCGCCTGCGCGGCCTTCATGAAGTCGACCCATAGGGGCAGGGCGGCACGCGCGCCGCTGAGGCCGGTCGGGGTGTTGTCGTCGAACCCGATCCAGATGACGCAGAGGAGGTCGGGCGTGAACCCCGCGAACCAGGCGTCGCGCAGGTCGTTGGTCGTGCCCGTCTTGCCCGCGGCGTCGGCCATGAAGCCCATCGACCGCGCGGCGGCGGCGGTGCCGTTGTTGATGACGCTGCGCATCATGTTGACCACGAGGAAGGTCGATTCCGGGCGCGCCACCCGCGCCGGGCTCGGATAGTGCTGCTCGATGGCCGTGCCCTTCTCGTCCAGGACCTTGAGCACGGTGACGGGGGGGACCTTCAGCCCCATGTTGGCCAGGATGTTGTAAGCGGAGGCCAGCTCCAGGGGCGTGGCCTCGAACGAGCCCAGGGCGACCGCGGGATAGGGCTGCACCTTGTCCGGCATGCCGAAGCGGCGGTTCCACAGGTCGGCGATGCGCTCGAACCCGACCATCTCCGCGACTTTCACCGTCGCGTTGTTGAGGCTGTGCGCGAGGGCCGTCCGCAGCGTCACGTATCCCTTGTAGTCGTTCTCGTAGTTCTGGGGCGCGTACTCCTGCTTGCCGAAGAGAAACACGGTCGGCGCATCCTCGACGACGGTGGCGGGAGTGATGGGCGGGAGGGCCGGGTCGTCGAAGGTCGCTTCGAACGCCGTCAGGTAGACGAACGGCTTGAACGTGCTCCCGGGCTGGCGCTTGGCGGTGGTCGCGCGGTTGTACTGGCTCTCCGTATAGTCGCGCCCGCCCACCAGGGCCACGATCGCGCCCGTCGAGGGCTCGAGGGCGATGAGCGCGCCCTGCACCGGAGGATGAACCCTGCGCCGGATCATCTTGTCGACCTTCTCCAGGCCCTCTCGCAGCACGTTCTGGGCTTGCGCCTGCAGGGACAGGTCCAGCGAGGTGTAGACGGCCAGGTTCTGGGTGGCGAGGTCCTTCGCGTCGTAGCGCTCCGAGAGCTGCTGCTTGACGAGGTCGACGAAGTAGGGCGCGTCCGAGCTGTCGAGCGATGCGCTCTCGACGCGCACGGGCTGGGCGATGGCCGCCTCCGCGGTGGCCGCGTCCACGAACCCCGCCTCCTCCATGGCGCGCAGCACCTGGTTGCGGCGCTCCGTCGCGCGCTTGGCGTGACGGTACGGGTTGTAGGGATTCGGGGACTGGATCATGCCGGCCAGGAGCGCCGCCTCCGGGAGGGTGAGGTTGCCCACGTCCTTGTGGAAGTACATCCGCGCCGCCTCGCCCATGCCGTTGATGCTGAACGAGCCCACCTGGCCCAGGTACACCTCGTTGAGGTACAGCTCGAGGATGTCCTTCTTGTTCGCGCGCCGCTCCAGGACGAAGGCGAGCAGCGCCTCCTGGGACTTGCGCCGGAAGCTCTTCTCCGGGCTGAGGAAGAAGTTCTTCACGAGCTGCTGGGTGATGGTGCTGCCGCCCTGGATGTACGACTCGGCCTTGATGTTGCGGAGGGCCGCTCCCACGATCCGGAAGGGGTCGAGCCCGGGATGCGTGAAGAAGCGGCGGTCCTCGATCGCGAGCACCGCCTTGATGAGGTGGTCGGGATATTCCTCGTAGTGGACGGTGCGCCTTTTCTCGCGAGCCTCGTCGAAGAGGTAGGTGATGAGCTCGGGCTCGAGGGTCAGCGTCGCGTAGCTGCGCCTCGTCTGCAGCCCGCGCATCTCCTTGACCCGATCCTTGTCGAACTCGAGCAGCACGGCCTCGCCCGGTCCCCCGCGCGGAGTGAAGGTCACCGTGCGGGCCCCGACCGCGAACTCGCCGGGCGCGGCCGGGATGTCGTCCTTCTCCTCGTACTTCAGGCCGTTGAGGACGTTGACGAACCCGCGCACCGTCAGGGGCATGCCCGTGCGCAGCACGAGCGGCTTCGCGTACAGCCGCGCCGGGACCTGCCAGCGCTCGCCCTGCAGGCGGCGGTCCACCATCACGTTGAACTTCAGGTAGTAGTAGATGAGGACGGAGCAGCCGATCACCACGGGCAGCGTGACCGCCGTCAGCAGGATGAGGACCAGCCGCAAGCGCTGGGGGGAATAGGTGTTGCCGCGCGATCCCGTCGGCGCGACCCGGCGGGCGGGGTGGGCCACGAACGATTATAGCGGGCGGATCACCGCGCGCCGGTAGGGCCTCGCGCTTGGCGCGCGCCGGCTCAGCGCCGCTTCGATCGCGCGGAACGCCGGCTCTTCTTCGCCGCCGTGCGCCGCGCGGGCCTGGCCGCCGCCGACTTCTTGATGATCGGAATGGCCCGATCCGCGTCCGCATCGCTGCCCAGCCCGAACACCGCGGCGTACCGTCGTCCGCTGACGAGCGCCATCAGGAAGTGCAGGTTGATCCCGGCCGCGCCCAGCGCGCTGGCGAGCGTGCGGCCGAGGCCCGGTCGATCGTCGCCTTCGACCAGCAACGCCCCGATCGAGGCCGGAGAGAGGCCGGCCGCCTGCGCGGCCGCGGTCGCCTTGCGGCCCGTCACCGGCGCGAGCTCGACGGCGGCCTTTCCGGACGGCTCGGGGTAGCGATACCCCATCACGACGCGAAGGCTGGTGCCGGCGTCGGCGACGGGGGCGAGCACCTGCGCCAGAGAGCCCGGCCGGTCGTCGATCTCCCGGCGCCAGAGCGTGATCTTCTTGACCGAGATTGCCATGGACGCGCTCCTTTGGGGGTTTGTACGCCCGGCGGCCCCGCAGGTCAATGGGTCTCGCGCGGTATCCCACGGACCTGTCCGGGCGCCGCACTCGCATTACAATCGACACGTGGCATCACCGCCGGACGCGCGACGACGAGCGGCGATTCGCGGCTCGTGGCCCGTTCGCATCTTTCGTCTCGGCGATTCTCCCGGCGACGATCTCAGCGACGAGACGACCGCCGTCCAGCGACTCGGAATGATGTGGCCGCTGGCTCTGGAGGCCTGGGCCCTCACCGGACAGCCTCTTCCCGCCTATTGTCGCAGCCAGACCCCGGTCACGCGGAGACCCTGGACCGTCCACTCCTGAGGCCTCGGTGAACGACGACTTTCGCGACCTGCTCGCGGCCCTGTTGGCGGCCGGAGCGCGGTTCCTGGTGGTCGGCGCCCACGCCCTCGCCGTCCACGGCGTTCCACGTGCGACAGGGGCCCTCGACGTGTGGATCGCGGCCGATCCCGATAATGCCCGCCGGGTGCACGGCGCCCTCGTCGCCTTCGGCGCCCCCGTCGCCGCCATGGGCGTGACGCGAGAGGACTTCACTCACCCGGATCAGGTCATCCAGATCGGCCTGCCGCCGCGGCGCATCGATGTCCTGACCGCGATCAGCGGCGTCCCTTTCGAGGAGGCGTGGCCAGAGCGCGTCACCCACGACGTTCAAGGCCTCGCCGTTCCCTTCATTGGCCGGGCCGCTCTCGTCAAGAACAAGCGCGCCGCGGGCCGGGCCAAGGACGTCGCGGATCTGGAGGCGCTCGGCGCCGATCGGCAGCCGTGAGGGGACCCCGCTGCGCGTGGACCGTCGCCTGCGTTTGGCTCGCCCTCGCCGGGTGGGCGGGGGCGCAGACCCGGCCCCTCCAGACCGAAGAGGCCACGACCGCGCCGCGGGGCACCCTGGTCCTCGAGATCGGCGCCGACGCGATCCGCGACGAGCCCAACTTCGTGACCGGGCGCCCGCGCGACCGCTGGGCGGGCCCGGTCCTCCGGCTCGTGCACTCGCCGTCGGACAACGTCGAGATCGACCTCGAGTGGACGGCGCGCGTGGGCCAGCGCGACGATCCGGACTTCGGCAGCGTCTCCGACTGGGGCGACGTCGCCCTGCGCGCGAAAGTGCGCTTCGTCGACGAGGGTCGCGGCCATCCGGCGATCGGGGCTCGCTTCGGCGTGCTGCTTCCGGAGACCAGCTTCGGCAACGGCCTCGGCCCCAACGCCCTGCGCATGTCGGCGCAGATCCTCGCCAGCCAGACCATCGGAGCGGTGACGCTTCACGGCAACGCCGGTCTCGCCCTGCATGACGAGGTCTTCCGGCCGCACGAGCAGCGCGATTTCCTCGCCTACGGCCTCGCCGCTGTCGTCTCGTTGCGACCGGGCCTGGCCGCGGTGGCCGAGTGGGCGGGGCTGGCCGGAAAAGGAATGCCCGGCGCCGACGCGCACGGCGAGTTGCGGGCTGGGGTTCGGCTGGGAGGCGGCCGCCTCCGGGCCGATGCCGCCATCCGGCGCGGGCTCCTGGCCGCCGATGGCCGGTGGGGCCTTACCGTCGGCCTGAGCCGCCGCTTCCGCTAGTTACGGCTCCGCACCTCGTCGAGCGCGTTCCGCACCGCGGCCCACTCCGTCTCGAGCTGGCCGACGAGCGCGCGTCGCTGCGTGCGCGTGGGTTTTCCATACTCGAGGTGGTTGGCCAGCGCCGCCATGCGGAGGGCTCCGACGGTGCCGCAGCTGCCGCGGAGGCTGTGGGCGGCGAAGGCCAGCGCTTCGAGATCGCTCGTCCGCAGCGCGTCTCGGAGCGCGGTCAGGCGCCGGGCGACCCCGCTCTCGAACTCGGCGAGGAGCTCCGCGAGGAATCCCGGTGCGCCGGACTCGAGAGCGACGAGGCGCCCAAAGACGATCGCATCCAACGGTCCGATCGGCATCGACTCGGGCGCGACGCCCGAGGACCCGGGAACGCGACCCGAACGCCGGGCGCGGACGCTCGGGAACGTTGTCCCGTAAAGCTCACCGTAGGTTGGGGTTGCGACTTGGCCGTCCTGCATCTCGGTCTTCATACGCCCGAGAGTAGAGCAAGCGGCAGGCCAGCCCGTGGCGACTAGGCGCCGTGGAGCAGCTTCTGGATGGCGGAGAGGATGGCCTCCGGCGGCGAGGGCTTGGTGAGATGGGCGACGTTGGGAGCCTCCGGGATCTTGGCCGTCACTTCCGCCGGAGGCATCGACGTGTACACCACGATGGGGATCTGCGACGTGGTGCTCAGCATCTGCAGCCGCTTGAACGCCTCGAAACCCCCGCCACCCGGCATCGTGATGTCGAGGACGATCAGGTCCGGGCGGACCTGGCGCACCATCATCTGGGCCTGTATGGGATCGAAGGCGGAGTGGATCTTGTAGCCGTGTTTCTCGAGCGCAGCTCGCATGACCGTATGGATCATCCGGTCATCGTCGATGACGAGCAGACGACGCTCGGGCATGCGTACTTATAGCACGGCGCGCGCGGTCACCCGACGATCTCGAGACGCACGCGCCCGGTGCCCGGCCCGATCAGCCCGATCTCGCGGGCGGCCGCGCGCGAGAGGTCGATGACCCGTCCCTTGTGGTTCGGGAACCGGTCGTTGATGCGCACCACGACGCTGCGCCCGGTGCGGAGGAACGTGACGCGGACGCGCGTCCCGAACTGCCAGCTCGCGTGCGCCGCCGTCAGCTCGTCCTGGTCGAACCGTTCGCCGCTGGACGTGCGCTTGCCGTGGTAGCCGGGGCCGTACCACGACGCGATGCCGACCTCGACCAGGCCGAGGGATGGCGCCTGGGCGGGGGGGAATCGGTAGTGGTGCGCGCAGGCGGACAGGGACAGGACGGCGGTCAGGGCCAGGACCAGCGTGACGATCGCCGCGCGCCTCACGAGATGGTATGGACCCGCAGCATGTTGGTCGCTCCGGCGGTGTGGCTCTGGCCGGCCAGCATCAGCACGGTGTCGCCCGTCGCGATCAGGCCTTGCGCTTTCAGGAGCATCTCGCCCTTCGTGATCATCTCGTCCGTGGTGTCCGCAAACTCGGACTTTACCGGCATCACCCCCCACCACAGGCCCAGCCGCCGGTAGGTGTCGGGGTTGTAGGTGACGGCGGCGATGGGAGCGCGCGGGCGATAGGTGGACAGGAGGTGGGCGGTGGTGCCCGACTCCGTGAAGGCGATGATGAGCTTGCAGCCGAGCTCTTCCGCCACCGAGCTGGCCACGCGCGCGAGCGCGTTGGCCACCACGGAGGCGCTGCGGATGCTGACGCGGGCGGGCGGGCGGAAGGCCCCGTAGTGCTCCTCGGTGTAACAGGCGATGCGCGCCATGGTCTCCACGGCCTCGATCGGGTACTTCCCGGAGGCCGTCTCCGCCGAGAGCATGATGCCGTCCGTTCCGTCCAGGATCGCGTTGGCGACGTCGGAGGCCTCGGCGCGGGTGGGCCGCGGGTTCTCGACCATGCTCTCCAGCATCTGGGTGGCGGTGATGACCACCTTGCCCGCCTCGTTCGCCATCTCGATGATCCGCTTCTGCAGGGTGGGCACTTCTTCGGTCGAGAGCTCGACTCCTAGGTCGCCGCGCGCCACCATCACGCCGTCGGTGGCGTCCAGGATGGAAGCCAGATCGTCGATGGCTTCGCGCTTCTCGATCTTCGCGATCACGGGACACGTCCCGCCCAGCGACTTGACGAGGGCCTTGCATTCCGTCACGTCGGCGGCCTGGCGTACGAAGGACAGCGCGACGTAGTCGACGCCGTTCTTCACGCCGAAGGCGAGGTCGCGCCGGTCCTTTTCCGTGAGGGCCGGCGTGGACAGCTTCACTCCGGGAAGGTTCATCCCCTTCTTGGACTTGAGCCACCCTCCGTCGACGACTTCGCATTCCACCTCTTGCCCGGAGACACGGATGACGCGCAGCTCGAGGTTCCCGTCGTCGAGGAGGATGCGGTCGCCGGGCGAGACGTCCCTCGGCAGCGCCGTGTAGGTCGTGGAGATGAGTCTCGCCGTGCCTTCGACCTTGTCGTCGGTGGTGATCGTCACCCGCTCACCCTGGCGCAGCTCGACGGGCTTGTCGTCCTCGAGGCGCCCGGTGCGGATCTTGGGGCCGGACAGGTCCTGCAGGAGCGCGATCGGCCGGCCCAGGCGCGCGGCGATCTCGCGCGTGGCCAGCATGACCTGCAGGTGCTGCTCGTGCTCGCCGTGGGAGAAGTTCAGGCGCACGACGTCGACCCCCGCCTGGGCGAGGCTCTCGAGCCTGCTGCGCTCGCGGGAGGCCGGGCCGATGGTCGCCACGATCTTGGTCCGGCGCATTCGGACGTGAGTATGGGGTGTCACCGGATGACGGGCAAGCGCGGTCGCGCTACGGCCGAGGACCCGGTGAGTACCGGAGGACGCGCACCTTCTCCGTCGTGACCAGCCCCTCCTGCACCACCTCCTCGTGCTCTTCGCTCTCCACGATCTCGATCAGCACGGGCAGGTCGTGCGAGAGCTCGAGCAGGTGGGTGGTGTGCAGGACGCTCTTGGCCCCGAACCCGGCGACGCCGCGGAACACCGTCGCCCCCGCGAAGCCCTCCCGGCGGAGGCGCTCGAGCAGCGCCGTTTCCAGCGGCTGGTGCTTCCAGCGGTCGCTCTCGCCGATGAAGATCCGGACCAGGAGCTGCTCGCCGTCGAGGACCCGCATGTCCGTCTCCCTCAGCCCAGCACGCCGCGCGCCACGGCCACCCCGAGCGCGCCCGCGACCAGGCACACGAGGAGGGTGGTGGCGACGTTGAGGCCGGCCATGGCCCACGCGCCCTCCTGCAGGTACTGGAGCGTCTCGTAGTTGAACGTCGAGTACGTCGTGAAGCCTCCCATGACCCCCGTGCCCAGCACCGCGCGCGCAGTGGGGGAGATGAGCGTCGTATCGAGGCCCACCTGCATGAGGAGGCCGAGCAGGAAGGAGCCGATCACGTTCACGGCCAGCGTCCCGTACGGAAAGGCCGGGCCCAGGGCGCGCAGGAGCCACACCGAGAGCAGGTAGCGCCCCGCCGTTCCCAGCGCGCCGCCGAGCGAGATCAAGACGAGCCGCCCCATGCCGGGCGGAGCGTACCATCCTCGCGTCAGCGCGCGGGAGGGGGGCACGTCCCGTTGCTCGACGGGGGATCGCCGCAGGTGAGCGTCGCGCTCTTGAACGTGCCCTGCGTGATGCACCGATCCACGGCATCGTCACGACGGAAGCAACCGGAATCCTTCACCCCACCGCGGTCGTCGATGGTCCAGAAGAAGGCGGCGTCGGACCGAAGCCTCATGTAGACGAAGTGGTGGAAACTGCCGCCGGCCGCGTAGCGCGCGTGGAGAGGCTGCTGGCGATACAGGGGCGCCCCTCCTCCGCCCGTCACGAAGTACCGCACCCCCGAACCCGGCTCCGCGGTCGGGTAACCGAGGCCGTCCAGGGCCCGCGTCCGCGCGTAGAAGTGATTGTGGGCGGTGAAGACGAAGTCGGGGTGATGCCCGCCGTTGGACCTTTCGTCGTCGCCGGCGCCCCAGGTCGCGTGGAGCTGGGCCTTGAGGCCATCCTCGTCGTCGTGGCCGCCGATGCATTTTCCCAGGAACCGGAACACGCAGCCGCGCGGGCTGTAGACCGGATGGTGCATCAGCGTGATCTTCCAGGCCCCCTCGGGCGTGGTGCGCAGCTGGTTCTCCATCCAGAGGAGCTGGAGCTGATCCGTGCGGCGAGCGCCGGTCGCGTCCGGCGGCGGCAGGAGGCCGCCCACGACGTCGAGCGTGTTCGAGTCCGCGACCAGGACGCGCACGCGGGGCTCGCGCTCGTCCTGCGCTCCGGTGATGCTCGGCCAGTCGACGGTGTAGTACCGCAGCGGGATCTCCCCCCGTCGGGCGTAGCCGAACTCGGTGTGCCGCAGGGCCGCCGACGCATAGCAGGAGCCGCCTTCGCCGCCGGCCTGCGCCTGCTCGTACGCCGCGTCGAAGGCCGACGGACAGGCGGCCAGCGGGATCTTCGTCGCCCGCTCGCGAACCTCGGGCGCGAGCCACCGTGCCGCCAGCTCGGCGGCCTCGTTGGCCTGCGCGGAGGGTACGGGCGCGGTGGCCGTCGTGCCCTCGCGCCGCACGTCCTCGCGCACCGCCCGCTCCAGCGCATCCAGGCAGCTCTGGCCGACCGCGTAGCCCGGCTCCCTCGCCACCTGGCAGCCCTTGACGTCGTGGTTCCCGAGCGCGGCGTGCACCCGCCGGTGGTCCGCGTCGAAGAGGTTGCGGTACATGGTGTCGAACCGCGGACCGAAGAGGTCGGGGCTGCCGCCCCAGTAGATGTTGTCACCCAGGAAGAAGACGAGGTCCGGGCGCGGGCAGACGGCGTCGATGCTCCTCGCCACCGCGGCCTGTTCGTGGCCCCCCCATTCGGAAGCGCCGCCCTCGCCGTACCCGGAGTCGCCGAGCAGGACGATCGCCACTTCGCCGGGCCGCCGCGGCTGCGTGCAGGGATCGGCGATGGAGCAGGCGGGGGTTGTCTGCGCGCGCGCCGTGCCCGGGACGGCGACCGCGAACGCGGCGGCGGCGAGGTACGTCCAGGAGCGCCGGCGGGTTCGGGGACCCATTACATCCTCACCGTGAAGGCGAAGGAGATGCGCCGCCGTCCGGCCGCCCGCGCCGAGGTCAGGCGCTCCACGACGACCTGGCTGATGTCGACGTCGAAGCGGAACCCGTTCTCGTAGAACTCGCCGAGGAGCGACGCCCCCGCGCCCGCGCGGATGGCGTCCGGCGGCTGGGCGAAGGCCTGCCGCAGGGCGAGGTCGGTGCCCTCGTAGGCCAGCCGCCCCGCCGTCTCCCGGCGGATGCCTGCGCGCAGCTTGAAGTAGCCGCCGGTCGGCGAGGGCCGCGTGAGCTCGATCCCCAGCCGCGGCTCGAGCCGGTTGCGCAGGCGGAACGCGCCGGCCGTGGCCGCGTCGGTGTTGCGGGCGAGGGTGCGCGTCACCTGGTCGTACCAGATGTAGTCCACCTCGCCGGAAAAGAGCCAGTTGTCGGAGAGGCGCACCGCCGCGCCGGCGGCCAGGACCGGAGGCTCTTCGATGTCGATGGTCCGCGGACCGTTCACGAGGCCGGCCACGCGGTCGATCTCGGTGCGCTCGACGGACCAACCGAGGAGGTCGCGGTGGTAGGCGGCGCCGATGCGGAAGGCGGTGGGATCGCTCGCGGGACCGAACGTGGCGAGCGCGCCCACGACGCCGCGCGCCTTGTTGGCGTCGCCCCCGATGATGATGCGCGAGAGCTCGTCCCCCGCGAGGTTCGAGACCGCGCTCTCGCCCGCCAGGCGAACGTGGCTCCAGGTCACGGTCACACCGAGGTCGAGCCACGGCGTGAGACCACGCGCGAGCGAGAGGCCGGCCTCCTCCGCGCGGGACGAGAGGCTTCCGGATTCCGATCGCGCCGGACCGCGCACGACGTCGACCTGGTTGTCCTGCGTGACGGCCTGCTCCGCGAAGAGCGCGACCGCCCACGGCCGCGTCTGCCGCGCGGGGGCGCAGGGGACGGCAGGGACGGCGGGCTGCGTCGGTCGTCCGGCCACCGGACCGAGGGGCGTCACGGGCCCCGCCGGCGTGACCGGCGTGGCCGCGTGCCGCAGGCTGTACCCGATGCCGGCCCACAGGTTGGCCGTGCCCGCCGCCAGCTCCGCTTTCGGGATGAGGGCCAGCCCGGC
>WNFC01004927.1_pt1 | contig 14598 bp, 19 predicted proteins | sample 5400541 | NCBI WGS metagenome assembly WNFC01 (sample SAMN13153342, study PRJNA577476) | soil metagenome | isolation source: 120 cm saprolite under Douglas fir tree site 2 hole 2 replicate 1 | place: USA:California | collected 2015-04-18
TCTCACTCTGCCGCCTGAGCTCGGCGCGATCGACCGTTTCGCCCGCCTCGTCGCGGATCAGGAGGTCGGTCAGCACCGCGTTGCGCGGCAGGCTGCCGACATGTGTGACGAGGATGCGATCGTCGCTGCGGCGCATGGTCAAATTCCCCAGTCTTCTAGCCAAGCGGCCAGGTGAAGCGGATGTTGTTCTTGGCCAGGCCGTCGAGCACGACCTGCACGCCGCCCGATTTCATCATCCATTCCAGCCGATGGTCGCGGTATTCGCGCCGGATCGCTCCCGACGCGACACGGGCCGCGGCATCGCCCATGCGCTCCGCCGCCGCCTCGTACTCGCGGAAGGTCGCCGCGACCGACGGCCGCGCCCGGATGCGCTCGCGCCATTTGGCCAGCGGCGACTCCGCGGGCGTTCCGTAGCCGTAGTGGAACGAGCGGTTGAGGTAGGGCGCCACGCTGAGATCGGCCCAGCCGAAGCTTGCGCCGTTGAACCACTGGTTGGCGCCCAGCCTGTCGGTCAGCCAGGCCTGCAGCTCGGCCGTCTGGCGCGCGGCGGTTTCCTTCATCTTCTCGGCCTCAGCCCCCTCGGCCCGCTTGAACCAGCGGATCTCGCTCAAGCCCCAATTGATCGCTTCGTAGAGCGTATCGCAGATCTCCTCGATCATGCGGGCATTGGCGCGCTGGGCGGGTTCGCGCGGCAGCAGCGGCGGAGACGGGAATTTGTCCTCGAGATATTCAAGGATGATCGTCGAGTCGAAAATGTGGGCCTCGCCGTCGATCAGCGCCGGCACTTCGTTGCGCGGGCTGGTCGCGGCAAACTGGCCGTCGGCCCTGCCCGAGCCCAGCGCCGGCGGCGTCTCGACCTTGAAGTCGAGGCCCTTCTCGCGCAACGCGATCTTGACCTTCTGGGCGTAGGACGACAGCGGATGTTCGTAGAGCAGCATCAGGGAAGCTCCAATCGGACGGCCACTGCGGCGCTGGCGATCACGGCGATGTCGTTACCCTCGGGGTCGGGCACGTCGAGCCCGCCCTTGACCGCTTTCACCGTGACGATGCCGTGCGGCAGCGAGGCCCGCACCTTCTCGAGATCGACCTTGTCGGGCTGCTGAACGCCGATCGTGACGTCGACGAACATGGCGGTCTTGGCGTTGACCCCGAGCGTGCGGATCATGGTGAGGGAACTGTGGTGCAGCGCGTCCTGCACGGCACGCAACGCCGCCTTGGTGTAGTCGCCGCCGTGCAGATCGTTGCCGGTGCCGAGCTCGAGGATGACGCGTTTGTTGGGCATAATGGCCTCCTCAGAGATCGAGCCGCACGATGGCGGCCGCCTGGGCGATCACCGTCTTGTCGGTGCCGGCTTCGTTGGCGATCTCCAAACCGCCTTCGACCACGCTCACCGTGCCGCTGCCGTGCGGCAGCACCGCCAGTACCTGCTTCCTGTCGACCTGGTCGGGCTTGGGCACGCCGATCAGCACCTCGACCTGCATGTCGTCGCTCGACTTGCCGACCGCCCCCGCGACGGTGAGCGAGTTGTGCCACAGCGCGTCGCGCAGCGCGCGGACCGCGGCCTTGGTGTAGTCGCCGCCACGGATGTCGGTGCCCATGCCGATCTCGAGAGCCACCCTCTTCAGCGCCATGACAGCTTCCTCCCGGCCTTGCGTTGGACGCAGCAAGACGGCCGCACAGGGCGGCCGTCCTTCCTCCTTACAGTCCAAATGAGGCGGCGTTAAGCGCTACTTGCTGCGCGCGGCGTCGATGCTCCACGGGCCCGGGCCGGCCGCCGCGATATAGAGGAAGACGAAGCAATAGAGCGCTGCAAGCTCGCCGCCGTTAAGGCCCGGGTAAAGGCCGCGCGGCGCATGGGCGTAGAAGTAGGCGACCGCGGTCATGCCCGAGAGGATGAAGGCCACCGGCCGGGTGAACAGGCCGATGACGAGCAGCGCGCCGCCGATCAGCTCTAGGAATCCGGCGATGCCGGGCAACGACGACAGATCCAGATTGGCGAAATTCGGCACGACCGGGAACTTCAGAATTTTTGCCGTTCCATGCGCCAACAACATCAGCCCAGCCATGATACGCAGGATGCTGAGCACGCGCGGCGCCCATGCCACGGCGATTGCGTCGACATTCGTCATGATGCACTCCCCACAATTGAACGCACGCCAATCATGTCCGCGGCGCGAACTTCCGACAAGCGGTTGCTACGGTAATCTGGTAACGTAATCGTCAGTGAGGCGGGCGCCCTGTAGTGCGGTCTGCGCTCAAGCGACAGGAGCGGGCGGCCCGGTCGGATGCGGCGGCGGTGGCGGCATGTCTTCCGGCACTGGTCCGCCGGGCTGCGGCATCTCGGGCGGAATCGGATCGGTCTTGGGTTCCGGTGGAACCGGCGGCGGCTCGCGCGGTGGTGCTGATCGCAACATCAACTCTCGCTTTCCAAAGAAAGGGATGCCCGCCGATCGACGGGCATCCCTCCCTCCTTAGGACGAATGGCTATTCGTCGTCCCGCTGCTGCTGCTGACCGGGCTTCTGGCCCGGCTGCTGGTTGGGCTGTTGCTTCTGACGCTGCTGCTGCTCGCGCTGTTGGCGCTCGCGCTGCTGCTGGTCACGATCCTGTTGGGACTGCTGTGGGTTGCGGTCCTTCGGATTGTTCATTGCTAGCCCTCCATCCTGTGGCAGCGACACCCGGTATGGACGCCGCTGCCAGAGAAACGCCCCCTCGCCGGAACGGGTTGCCGGTCCGTTCGTTCTCCCAACACAGCCCGACCACAAGATATGGGAGACAACACGTGAGAAGGAAATCTGCACTTGCCGTGCTCGCCGTATGTTGCATCGCTATGTCAGGCGGCGCCTTCGCGGCCTCCGAAGCCGACTGCGCCGCCCAGTGGAAAAGCGCCGATGGCAACGGCGACGGCGTGCTGGTTGGTCCCGAGGCGGACCGTTATCTCGCCTATTACCGCGTTCGCGCCCAGGTAACGCCGGCCGACGGACGCATCACGCAGGCCGCCTTCATGCAGGCCTGCCGGAACGACGTGTTCATGGCCAAGGCGCCCGAGTCGGGCGCGCCGTTGAAGGGCGCCAACAGCTTCACCGAATCGCAGGCCAAGGATCGTGCACTCGCCGCCGGCTTCACCAGCGTGTCCTCGCTGGTCAAGGACGGCGGCGGCATCTGGCGCGGCACCGCCATGAAGGACGGCAAGAGCGTGAAGGTGGCCGTCGACTACAAGGGCAACGTCGTCAGCAACTAAACCCTCGACCAGGAGAAGCCGTCATGAAGACCATCGCATGCGTCTACGACACCTATGGCCAGGCCCGCCAGGTCGTGGCCGACCTCGAGGATTCTGGCATCGCCACCGCCGACATCAACCTGATCGCCAACAAGTACGTCTGCGACGAGACCGCCCGCATCGACGAGCCATCGGCTGCGGGTCCAGGCGCCGGCGTCGGCGCCGCCCTGGGCGGCACGGCGGGCCTGCTCGCCGGACTTGGCGTCATCGCCATTCCCGGCCTGGGACCGGTGGTGGCGGCGGGCGCCTTGGCGGCGACCGCGGTCGGCGCCGCGGCCGGTGCGGCGACCGGCGGCGTGGTCGGCGCGCTGGTGAGCGCCGGCGTGCCGGAGCAGGAAGCCCACGTCTACTGCGAGGCGGTGCGTCGCGGCGGCACGATGGTGAGCGTGCGCGTGCCCGACAACAAGGCGGACTACGTCCTGCAGATCATGAGCCGTTATGAGCCGATCGATGCGATGGAGCGCCGCACCGTGTACAGCGGCGAGGGCTGGAAGCGTTTCGACCCGGCGGCCGCGCCCTATCGTCCGAGCCAGGCTGAAATCGACCGGCTGCGCCGACCTTACATTCGCTAGAGGCCGCGCCTGCCGTGCCTAGTTCTCCGGCACCTTGCCGATGCGCTCGACCGCGAGCCGCAGCCGTGCGGCGTCGCGGTCGAGAAAGACCTTGAACTCGGGCGCGTCGAGATAGGCGATCGGCGTTTCGACCTTGGCCATCGCGTCCTTGAACTCGGCATCCTCGACGGTACGCCGGACCGCATCGCGCAGCACCGACATCACCGCGGGTGGCGTTGCCGCGGGGGCAAACAGACCCGACCAGATGTAGAAGGTGGCGTCGTAGCCCAATTCTTTCATGCTGGGCACATCGGGCATCGAGGCCAGACGCTTGTCGCCCCACACGGCGAGCGCGCGCATCTTGCCTCCCTTGATTTGGCCGATCGCCGCCGCCGGGCCCGAGGCCAGCGCATCGATCTGGCCGCCCAGCAATGCCGCGACCGCCGGTCCGCCGCCCTGATAGGGGATGTGGAAAAGCTTTATGCCGGCGGCCTCGGCGAAGATCTCCATCGCCACGTGCAAAGTGCCGTAGACGCCCGACGAGCCATAGTTGATCGTTGCGGGCTTGGCCTTCGCGGCGTCTACCAGGTCCTTCAAGGTCCTGTACGGCCCGTCGGCGCGGACCACGAGCACGGTCGGATCGGCGCTGATCAGCGCGATCGGCGCCAGCTGGTCGAGCTCGTAGGCCGGCGGGCGGCCTTGCAGGCGGTCGGCCACCGGCAGCACCGAGATCGACGACAGCGCCATCAGGATCGTGTAGCCGTCGGGCTGGGCGTGGGCGGCCTGGGCGGCGCCCACCGCGCCGCCGGCGCCGCCTTTGTTGACGACCACGACCGATTGCTTGAGCAGCCTGCCCATCACGTGCGCCACCGGCCGGCCGGTGATGTCGGCGACGCCGCCCGGCGGAAACGGCACGATCATCTGGATGGGCCGGGTCGGAAAGATCTCCTGGGCGGCCGCCGGCAGCGCCGGCAGCATCAGCGCGCCGGCGATCAGCGTGCGCCGCTTCATTTCGCTGCCGTGGCGCCGCCCTTGGCCGCGCCGGCTCGGGTGCCGGGATAGCTGGCGGTGAAGCCGAACTCGGTCACGAGCGCATTGGGCATCATGATCTTGTCGAGATCGGAGAGGCCGGCCGTCTTGGCCGGTTTCAGTCCCAGCGTCAGCGGCCCCTTGGGCGCCTTCCAGTCGGCGATGAAGGACGAGACTGCGTCCAGCGCCTTCAAGGTTTCAGGTCCCTGTCCCTCGGCGAAGCTCGCGAGGGCCACCAGTGCCGTCTGCACCATCTCTTCCGGCTTCGCGCCTTGCTCCTTGGCCATCGCCGGCACCAGCTTGGACAGAAGCCCGCTGTCGTCGATCGTCAGCGAGGCGGTGCGCAGCTTGCCGTCATCCTTGGCGCCGGCCATGCCGGCTTTGTCGCTGATGCCGTCCATCACCAGGGAGAACACGATCTTGGCCTGACCGCGCAGGCTGACCTCCAGCGTCTTGAGGGTCAGCACCTTGGCCGCCGGATCGATGCGGTAGTCGAGCGCGATGTCGACCGGCACGTTGGGCACGCCATAAGGCTGCAGTGCGGTGAACATCTCGTCGTCGCCCGTCATGCCCTCGAGCTTGAGCTTGGCGAAGCGCGGCGTCTCGTCGTCGTTGGCGTCCTTCTTCATGCGGTCGAAATCCATCTCTTCGACCGTCACCTTCTGGATCTTGACCGTACTCTCCTTGTCGCCCGTCGCCGGATTGGCCGGCACCACGGCCACGACGTCGTTCAGGATGAAACCGGAGCTGGCGAGCGGCTCGGCGCTCGCATAGCTGAACTTCTTCAGCTCGAACTGCGGCTTGATCTCCTTCTCGAAGCGCTCCAGCCCGTTTTGCGCCCACGATCCTGCGGCGAACCCGAGCACCAGCAGCGCAGACAAGATTCCTGACCAAATTGACCGCATTAGAAGCCCCCGTCGGTTGGCCGACGAGCGTAACACTGCCCGGTTGCAACGGCGAATCGGCAAGCGATACCGTATCGACGTTGTCAGCTTGCTGCGCCAAACTGGCGGCGAACCACCAAAGCAGGGCACCATGATCCGCGAAGCGTGCCGAGCGGCGCCCGGTATCCAAGGTGCTGAACACCGAGATCATCCTCAAGACGACATTGAAATAGCGCGCCACCCAAGTGTTGGGGTCGAGCCAAGACGGCAGACCCCATCTAGAGGGCCGGACATGGGCTAAAAGGGTCGGCAACGACTCGATGCTGGCGGTGTTTAGTTCCCCGAAAAAGGCGATCCAAACATGACAGCTCGGCCGTATCCGGAAAAAGACCGTGATTCCCCGTCAACCGACCTGCACCTCTCCGAGGAACTGGCGGCAGCGCTGCGGGCGGTGGTGATCGCACGCGACCGTTTGATGGCGGAGAGTCCGCAGTCTGCCGACTATCAAGCCGTGCTGGCCGATTACCTCAAGGCGGCGGTGCACCACTTGGCGATTCTCGCTGTTGCCCAAGCGCAGCAAAACGAGGTGCTTTCAGCAGAGGTCGCCGAGCTTCGCGCGCAAGTCGACGCGCTGCGGCCGGTGGTGCACTGATGGGCACCCAGCTTGCCCTGCCGGCGCATTGGGCGCGCTATTTGCCGAGCTATATCGATCCGGTCGACCGGTTGGTGGCGCTGGACAAGGATGTGCAGCAGGCCCAAGCCGACATCCGCGACATCCTCGACCGGCTTGCCGAAAAATACGGCGCCACGACACAGGACGTGGCCGTGGCCATGCGCTCGATCGACGACACGCTGGGCGATCTGCTGTACGAGCGCCGCCGGCTGCTCGAGCACGACATCGAAGATGGCGACCCGGTCTAAGCGCATCGCGCTTGCCGGTTCTAAGGCTGCTCATCCAGCCATTGGCGTGCGGCGTGCAGTTCGCGGAAAATCTGCAGCGGCCGGCGGACCTGTGCGGCGCCGGCGAAGATCTGGGCCTGCGCATAACTTTCATCGGATGCCGCGACGATCGCCACCGGGCCGATCTGGCCGTGCTGGGCATAGAAGACGACGCGCTGGCCGAGCGCTTTCAGGTTCTCGTCGCTGAGCGCGTTGGGCGTATGGGTGATCTCGAAGATCTTGCGATAGGCCATGGCACCGTCGGCGGTGACGCCGGCGAAATACTGCTCGATGTCGGCCACCGTCACCTCGTCCTTGGCGACGGCGACGACGAGCCGCTGGGGATGAGAAACCGTCCAGTGCACAGGCATGGGTCCAAACTAGCATTGTGAGGCTGGCGCGACCACGCCGGATCGCCGCTGTCGGGACGTCGAGCAGTGTTGCCCGCGCCGTGTGCCCCTCCTAGAGTTGCGCCGGGGATATCGAAGAGGGGACCTGCCATGGAAATCAAGGACCTGCGCCGTCGCGACGTCGTGTCACTTTTGGGGAGTGCCGCTGCCGTCGGCGCGGCGGGACCGGCCTTCGCTCAGGCCGAGCCGGCCAAGCCCGGCCAGATCGTGGTCAACCATTCCGGCGGGTCGATGGGCACGGCCATGCGCAAGGCCTTCTTCGCCGGCTACGAGAAGAAATACGGAATCCGCGTGGTCGAGACCAGCCCGGCCGATTTCGGCAAGCTGCGCGCCATGGTCGACTCGGGCAACGTCGAATGGGACATCACCGAGATCGGCGGTCAGGACGCCATCCGCGCCACCAAGATGGGGCTGGTCGAGAAGATCGACGACAAGGTCGTCGACCGCTCGAAATATCCCGAGAAGGCGCGCAGTCCTTACGTCTTTGCCTCGTCGGTCTACACCACCATCATCGGCTATCGCACCGATGTGTTCAAAGGCGGCAGCCATCCCAAGACCTGGGCGGAATGGTGGGACGCCAAGAAGTTTCCCGGCGCGCGTTCCATGCGCAACCACCCGACCGACAATCTCGAGTTCGCGCTGCTGGCCGACGGCGTGCCGAAGGACAAGCTCTATCCCATCGACTTCGACCGCGCCTTCAAGAAGCTCGACGAGATCAAGCCGCACGTCACAGCCTGGTGGTCGACCGGCCAGCAGCCGGCCCAGCTTCTGCTCGACAAGGAGGTCGTGCTGGCGACGGGCTGGAACGGCCGCTTCTACGACATCATCAAGAAGGGCGCGCCGGTCGAAATCGAATGGGGCGAAGGCGCGCTGAAGCAGGGCAGCTTCGTCATCCCGAAGGGCGCCAAGAATGCCTACTGGGCCCAGAAGATGCTGGCCGAGATGTCGGTGCCCGAGCAGCAGGCGGTCTATGCCACCGAGCTCGGTTACCCCGGCCTCAACCTCGAATCGCTGAATTTCGTCGACGCCAAGGTGAAGCCCTATCTGCCGACGCAGTACCTCGACAAGCAGTTCTGGATCGACGATTCGTGGTACGCCGAGAACGGCAACAAGGCGCAAGAGCTGTGGAACGCCTGGATGCTGAAGAAGGCCTGACGCATTGGCGGCTAGAATTGGGGCGGCCAGAATCGGGGCGGCAAAATCGGGGGAGCTCCGCGTCGAGGGACTGACGCGGCGCTTCGGCGACGTGGTGGCGCTCGACGGCGTGTCGCTCGACATCGCCTCGGGCGAGCTTTTGACCATCCTGGGGCCGAGCGGCTCGGGCAAGACCACGCTGTTGAAGGTCGTCGCGGGCTTCGAGAGGCCGGATGGCGGCCGCGTGCGGGTCGATGGCGAGGACATCACCACGGTGCCGCCGGCCAGGCGCGATATCGGCATGGTGTTCCAGAACTACGCCCTCTTTCCGCATCTCACGGTGCAGGCCAATGTGGCGTTTCCGCTGGAGATGCGGAACGTCGGCAAGGCCGAGATCGAGCGGCGCGTGGGCGAGACCCTGGCCCTGGTCGAGCTGGCGGGCTACGAGGCGCGGCTGCCCAAACAGCTGTCGGGCGGCCAGCAGCAACGCGTGGCGCTGGCCCGCGCCATCGTCTTCAATCCGCGGCTGCTGCTGCTCGACGAACCGTTCGGCGCGCTCGACCGCAAGCTGCGCGAGACCATGCAGCTCGAGGTGCGCCGCCTGCAGCGCCGGCTCGGGCTCACCACGATCTTCATCACGCATGACCAGGAGGAGGCGCTGGTGCTCTCCGACCGCATCGCCGTGATGAACCGCGGCGCCATCCAGCAGGTCGCCACCACGACCGAGATCTACGAACGGCCGGCCAACGATTTCGTCGCCGACTTCGTGGGCGAGAGCAACATCTTCCATGGCATCCTGACCGAGCCCGGCGTGATCACGCTGGCCGGCGGACGACGGATTCGGGTCGACGGCGCGGCGGCGATCGGCGCGCGGCTGGGCGTGCTGATGCGGCCCGAACGCTTTGCCATGAGCGGCACGAACTCCTTCGCCGGCGAAGTGCTGGAGGCGGTCTATCTCGGCGCCTCGTTCAAGCTTCGGCTGGCCTGCACCGACGGGCTGGAATTGATCGTCCGCCAGCCCGCGCGCGGCCGCCTCCCGGCCGCCGGCCAGCGCATCGAGGTCGGCATCGAACCGGACGCGATTCATGTTTTTTGAGTCTTTGCTGGGGGCGCGCCACTCCAGTGGCGCTTCTTTCATCGCTATGAGCGCCACTGGAGTGGCGCGCTCCCAGCCATGAACAAATCGATCCTTCCGGCGACGCCCGCCCTCGTTCTTCTGCTCGTCTTCTTCCTGTTCCCGGTCGTGCGCATGCTGGGCTTCAGCGTCGAGGCCGGCAGCTTCGAATGGTACGCCAAGGCGCTGGGCGAGGGCCTCTATATCGGCGTGTTCTGGAACACCTTCGAGATCGCCCTGCTGGTTACCGGCATCTGCCTGCTGCTGGGCTATCCGCTGGGCTTCCTGATCGCGACCACGACGCCGGCTTGGGCGACGGCCGGCTTCATCTTCGTGCTGCTGCCGCTGTGGACCTCCATCCTGGTGCGCACCTACGCCTGGATGGTGCTTTTGGGCCGCAACGGCGTCTTCAATCGCTGGCTGATCGATGCCGGCATCATCACCGACCCGCTGCCGCTGCTGCACAATTTCACCGGCGTGCTGATCGGCATGGTGCACGTGCTGCTGCCCTACATGGTGCTGCCGATCTACGGCGCGGTGCGACGGCTCGATCCCGCCGTCGTCGCCGCCGCCGAGGGGTTGGGCGCCTCCAACTGGCGCATCTTCTGGCGCATCCATCTGCCGCTGACCCTGAACGGCATCTTTGCCGGCTGCGTGCTGGTGTTCGTGCTGTCGCTCGGCTTCTTCATCACGCCCGCGCTGCTGGGCGGCGGGCGCGTGATCATGATCGCCGTGTTGATCGAGCAGGAGGTGCGGCAGACGCTGAACTGGCCGTTTGCCGCGGCGCTGTCGGCCGTGCTGCTGGCCTTCACGCTCGCGGTCTATACGCTGGCCCAGCGCTTCACGCGCACCGAGGCCCACTCATGAGAAGAGTGGCCCTGAGCCGCCGCGTGCTCGCGCTGGCCGGCGCGGCGATCTATCTTTTCCTGATGCTGCCGCTGCTGGTGGTGTTCCCGATCTCGCTGAGCTCAGCGCCCTACATGCAGTTCCCGCCGCCCGGCCTTTCCTGGCAGTGGTACGAGCGCTTTGTCGGCGACCCGCAATGGATCGATGCCACCTGGCGCTCGCTGTACATCGGTGCGGCAACCGCGGTGCTGGCCCTGGCGCTCGGCGTGCCGCTGGCCTTCAGCTTGGTGCGCGGCACGTTCCGCGGACGGACCCTGCTCGACCGCCTGGCGCTCGCACCCATCATCGTGCCCACCATCATCCTGTCGGTTGCCGTCTATGGCCTGTTCGCCAAATTGAAGCTGATCGGCGCGTGGTACGGGCTGGTCGTGGCGCACACCGTGCTGGCGCTGCCTTTCGTCGTGCTGGTGATGACGGCCGGCCTGCGCGATTTCGACCGCAGGCTGGAACAGGCCGCCGAGGGCTTGGGCGCCAGCCGCTGGCGGACGCTCGGCCGCATCACCCTGCCGCTGCTCCGGCCCAGCCTGGTCTCGGCCGGCTTGCTCGCCTTCATCTCCTCGTTCGACGAGCTGGTGGTGGCGCTGTTCCTGGCCGGGCCGAACATGACGCTGCCCAAGAAAATGTTCGACAACATCCTGATGGAAATCGATCCCACCATCGCCGCCGTGTCGGTGATGCAAATCCTGCTGGTGGCGCTGGTGATGATCCTGATCGGTCGCTTCGGCCGGGGCCTGAGCGGCAGCGCGCGTTGATGGAGCGAGAAATGGCCGAGTCGGTGTTCCATAAGGATTTCAAGGCGATGCCATGGTGGTGGGAATGGTGGCATCCCACCAACGAGCTGTCGCAGGACCCGCCGCGCAAGACCGACGTGCTGGTGGTAGGCGCAGGCTACGGCGGGCTGTCGACGGCGCTCGAGCTGGCGCGCTCGGGTGTCGAGGTCACGGTGCTGGAGCGCGGCGATTTCGGCGTCGGCGCCTCGACGCGCAACGGCGGCGCCGTCAGCGGCGGCACCAATCTCGGCAAGGGCTTCTCGGGCAAGGGCGTCGAGCGCGATCCCGAGGAATGGAAGAAGGCCATGGCCCGCATGTTGGCCGATGGCGCGGAGTCGCTGACGCAAGTCCAGACCGTGATCGAGCGCGAAGGCATCGAGTGCTACTGGCGCCTGTGGGGTCGCTTCGTCGGCGCCTATACGCCGCGCCACTATCGCGACTATGAAGCCAAGGTCGGCACCTACAATGCCAGTGCCGGAGCGGGCACGCGCATGGTGCCGCGCGAGCGCCAGCGCGAGGAGATCGCGTCGGACTACTACTACGGCGGCATGGTGGTCGACCGGTCGGGCCAGCTCCATCCGGCGCTCTACTACGGCGGTCTCCTGAAGGCCGCGCAGCGCGCCGGCGCCAGGCTGTGCGCTGAGTGCGACGCCGAGAAGATCGAGCGCAAGCCCAAAGGCTCAGGGGGCGGCTTCCGCGTGCTCACCAGCAAGGGATCGATCGAGGCGCGCGAGGTGGTGATCGCCACCAACGGCTATACCGGCGACGTCACGCCGACGCTGAAACGTCGGCTGGTGCCGGTGGCGAGCCACATCATCGCCACCGAGGAGATCGCCGAGGACCTGGCGAAAAGCCTGATCCCCAAGGGCCGCACGATCAGCGACAGCAAGCGCGTGCTTTGCTACTACCGGCTCTCGCCCGACAACAAGCGCGTGATCTTCGGCGGCCGCGCCCGTTTCACCCAGGTGCCGCCGGAGGTCAGCGCACCGGTGCTGCACGGCTACATGGTGGAGCGCTGGCCGCAGCTCAAGGGCACCAAGGTGACCCATGCCTGGACCGGCAATGTCGCCTTCGCCTTCGACTACGTGCCGCACATGGGCACCGAGCAGGGCATGCACTACCTCATGGCCTGCAACGGCTCGGGCGTCGCGATGATGAGCTATCTCGGCTACCAGACGGCGCGCAAGATCGCCGGCGGGTCCAACGCGCCGGCCAACGCCTTCGACGAGCGCCCGTTCCCGACCATGCCGTTCTACTCGGGCAACCCCTGGTTCCTGCCCATGGTCGGCGCCTGGTACAGGACGCGTGACTGGTGGGACCGCCAGACGGCATAATGCGGTCCGGGGGAGTTCCATGAACTTGCGCGTTCTAGTTTTTGCGTTGGTCTTGGCGTTGCCGGGCGGCCTGTCGTCGGCCCATGCCCAGATCCCGCCGGTGCCGCCGGGCTGGCAGCTCGAACGGGCGGTGCTCTTAAACCGCCATGGCGTGCGCGCGCCCATCGAGGCGAACGCCGAGCTGGACCAGCACGTCGCCACGGCGTGGCCCACCTGGCCGGTGCCGCCAAGCTTCCTCACGCCGCGCGGCGCCGAGCTGATGCGGCTGATGGGCGCCTACTACCGCGTGCTCTATGGCGGGCGCGGGCTGGTGCAGGCCGACGATTGCCCACCCGCCGGCACGGTCGCGGCGTGGTCCGACATCGACCAGCGCACGCGGGTGAGCGGCGTGTCGCTGCTCGCCGGCATGTACCCGCGCTGCGCCAACCTCGCACTGCATAACCAGAACGACCCGTCGGTGCCCGATCCGTTGTTCCATCCTGGGCCCTCGCCGTCCTGCCCGATGGATGCCGCCACCAACCGCGCGGCAATCCTGGCGCGCATCGGCGGCGACTTCAGCTCGGTGATGCGCGAATACGCCCCGCAGCTCTCCGCCATGCAGGCGGTCCTGTGCCCAACCGGCGTGGCAACCGGCGCCCGGCGCTGCGGCCTGTCGGCGACGCCGCCCTCGCTGGAGGTGCGCCCCAATGGCGAGGTCAAGATGAAAGGGCCGTTTGGCCTGGGCGGGACCGCCGCCGAGACCTTCCTGATGGAGGCGGCCGAAGGTTGGCCCAAGGAGCAGGTGGCGTGGGGTCGGCTGGCAGATGACGCCGCTCTGATGAATCTGCTGTCGATCCATCGACTCACGATCGACCTCACGCAGAAGACCCTGCCGGTCGCCCGCCAAAAGGGCTCGAACATGCTGGCCCAGATCGTGGCCACCCTGCAGGACGGCCACAAATTCCCCGGCCGGCCGGCCGTCGCCGAGCCGGTGCGCTTCGCGCTGCTGGTCGGCCATGACGAGAACATTTCCAACATCGAAGGACTGCTCAGGCTGGGTTGGCAGATCCAGGGTTTCCAGGCCAACGAGGCGACGCCCGGCGGCGCGCTCGCCTTCGAGCTGTTCCGCGAGGCCAGCACGGGCCAACGCTATGTGCGACTGGCCTACTACGCCCAGACCCTGCAGCAGATGCGCCAGGCGACGCCGCTGACTTTCAACGACCCGCCCGGCCTGCAGGCCGTCGACCTGCCGGGCTGCGAGGCCTATGCCCGCGACAAGGCCTGTCCGCTGGACCGCTTCCTCGAGATCGCCCGGGCGGCGATCGATCCCGGCTGCGTGTCGATCAAGCCGTAATGCTGGGGGCGATGGCGCGTTGGGCGAGGCTGGTGTCGATGCAGGCCTCGTAGGGAACGTCGCGCTTGAGCGCGCCGGCCGCGCGCATGGCGGCGTGCAGGCGGTCATAGCCCTCGCGGCGGATCACCGGGTCGGGCCCCCACAGGCCAAGCCCGCGATAGCGCTCGATGGCGTTGGCAAAGATCGTCTCGTCCACGCCGGGGAAGTAGCTTTTTAGCGTGCGTGCGATCTCGCGCGCCGGCGTGGCGCCGAACCAGCGCAAGGTGCGGTGCATGCCGCGGGTCATCCTGAGAAGCTCATCGGCGCGCCGCGCCAGCGTGTCGCGCCGTGTCACCAGCGTGGTGTAGGCGGTGAGCCCGCGCGATGCCGCCGCGTACCAGACATGGCCCGCGCCCGAAGCGATCAGCTCCTCGGCATAAGGCTGGAAGAGCTGCGCGGCGTCGAGCCGGCCGGCGCCGAGGGCGGCGGCATTCTCCGCCATGGTCGGGCCGCACACGCGGTCGAGGCGGTCGATGTCGACGCCGGCGCGCCGCAGGTCGTCGGCCAGGCAGATCCAGGGCGTGGGCACCTCGGAAACCGAGGCGAATCTCACGCGGGCGAGGTCGGCCAGCCGGAAATCCGGCCGCGGCCTGGCGCCGACCACGAAGAACGGATCGCGCGCCACGACGTCGGCGAAGCAGACGAGATCGGCGCCGGGCTCGCTGTCGTGAACGATCATGACCCTGAGCGGCCCGCCCCAAATCACATCGACTTCGCCGGCGCGCAGCGCGCGGGCGGCGGCGACGGGGTCGGGCGAGGGCTTCAGCGTCACCTCGACGCCTGCTTCGGCGAACGCACCGGTCGCCTGCGCGGCGTAAAACGGCGCGTAGAAGAGGGCGCGGAAATTTTCCGAAAGGACGATCAAGGCGCGTCAGTC
>WNFC01008170.1_pt1 | contig 14598 bp, 9 predicted proteins | sample 5400541 | NCBI WGS metagenome assembly WNFC01 (sample SAMN13153342, study PRJNA577476) | soil metagenome | isolation source: 120 cm saprolite under Douglas fir tree site 2 hole 2 replicate 1 | place: USA:California | collected 2015-04-18
CAATCTGCAGCTTCTCTGGTCCACCTTTCTTAAGAATGTTCAGGCCATAGAAGGTGAAGAAGATACGCGCATCCGCATCCATCGCTGCGGCAGTCGTTGCCAGGATGAGTGGTATGTAAGCCATGTCAAGCGTTCCCTTTGAGGCGATGATCGCAACCTTTCGCTTCGCAGGATCGCGCTTCATGGCCTGCGCGACGCGTTCCTTCACAAGCGCGTCAAGGTGCTCAGCCACCAGTGATTCGACGCGCTGCTCTATCAACTGCTCGATGTTGTCCGGAAGGTCTGACTGCTCTGGTTTCGCCTGGGTTGTCATTGGTATCTCCCTGGTGCGCTATGAGCCGCACCTGCTGTGTTTGATGACGAGATCACTTCGTATTTGCCGCGCTGCGCTCGTTGTAATGCCCGCTCAGTGATTCCCGGATTGCCGAGCACTTCACAGACGTCTTGCCAGCGGCGTACTGGCCTCTTATACGGAGTTAGGTAGTGAGGAAGTGCTCTCAGTACGTGACTACATCGTCTAGTGGTAGTCTACTCAACCTGGGGTGCGACAACATCGGGCGTTCGCCCTATTTTGCTGCCTCACCCCACGTCGGCAAGGAGGTCGTGCTCCATGGCAAAGAGGGTCGCCGCGGCCCGCGTGGAGACATCAATCTTGTTGTAGATGTGCTGGATATGGTGGTCGACGGTCTTCTGGGAGATCGTGAGCAGCTCGCCGATCTGCTTTTTGGAGTGTCCGCGTGCGATCAGGCGCAGGACCTCCACTTCGCGCTCGCTGAGCCCGGCCACCAACTCTCGCCGGGTCGAGCGAACGCGGTGACCTGCAGCGGCAAGAACGCCGTTGACGGCTTCACTGTCGAGTCGCCCGGCACGGACCTCGAGCCGCAGCTCCTCGGCAGCAGCCTCAGGTGTGCGCGCTGGACGGTGGGGCCGTGGCTCGAGCATAGCGTGGTAGACATCGGCTGCGGCGAGAATTCTGGCTGCTGGCGACAGCATGCTTGCTGGTACTCCGCGATGGTAGCCCGAACCATCAAGCCGCTCGTGATGCAATGACGCCAGGGCACCTAAGCGTGCCAGGGCAGGTGGTCGTGCCAGCACGCGCTCGGTATAGTAGGGGTGCATGCGCACGCGCTCCCACTCTCGCTCTGAAAGTGGCCCCGGCTTCACCCAGATACCGGCTGAAACGCCCACGCGCCCGATATCATGGAGCAACCCTGCCCGGCGTATGGTCACCACATCGGCCTCTGGAAGCCCACAGCGGTGTGCCGCCGAGGCGGCGAGCTCAGCCACACCTCTGGAATGACCGAGCGTATACGGTGACTTCACATCAGCGAAGTCGGCAAGCGCCAGGCAGGCCGCATCGAACTGCGTCTCCGAGAGGGAGGTACGTGCTCCAGGCTCCATAGAAAGCACCACCTCCCAGGTTGGCTCTTCCTCAAGCTCTGCCAGCAAGTGCGCTGCCTGCTGGCAGAAACGCTCGACCATGCTGGGGTCGTAGGCAGTCCCCTTGCGTTCCTGCGCCATCGCAACCGCTGCCTCAACGCCGCCCAGGCGGTGAAAGATAATGACGTCTTGAGCCAATGCCACGACGCGGACAGCAGGTGCGATGTGTTCCCCCTTGAACGCTCCAGGGATGCCTCGCCCATCCCACCGCTCGTACGACTGGATGAGGGCATGCTGAATGGGCTCTTCGAATCCTAAGCGGGCGGCGAGGCGGCTGGCAACTTGACAATGTCCGATGGATCCTTCCTTCATCTGTGGCCAGGCCAAGAACCCCTGAGCGACCATGTGGGCAAGGTGCAGCGGTGAGGCCCCTTCGTTCGCTTGCCGGATGGAGCGGACCATTTGGCCGATTACCTCGGAGGTGGGCCCATTGTAAAGGGCAGCCAGGTCCGCTCGTAAGGCGAGCTCATCTCCCACGATAGCTGCCAGCGTATACGTTTCCGCATTGCAGCCGATGTAGCGTAACAAGGCCTGGTAATAGGCCCCGCGGAGTTCGCTCTCGCTGAAGCCGAGCGTTTCTCCCAGACGAACGGCCAGCACACACGAGCGGAGCGCATACTCCATGGGCTGGCCCACGCCGAGGTCGGTGGCGAGCGAGAGCGCGGCTATTAACTCCGCCAGCCGAAGGTCGGAGCTGCTTGACTGGTTCTTTTGCATATTCACCCCCAACGGCGCAATCGAGTCGAATTGCAAGAGTACCGCTCAACTGCTGTGGGAGACAACCCCACGGCCCCTTTTAAAGGTGAGAACGAGACCAGAAAAATACAGCTAGAATATACCATACCGATTGTTAGAACTCAAGCGGGTTTTGTTTTTTTGCCTGGGCTTGTGAATTATAGCTTCAAACTCAATTGGTTCTCATCCCGTATAGCCCACCACATCGGTACCACCTTGCGCGATATTGCGATAATTGAAGTACATGGGACGCTCAGCGACAATGGTACCGCTAGAAGCCCAGACGGCAAGCGACACTGTATAGCCAGCTCTTGGATTCGCCTGGGCAATAGGTCCTACCAGACTGTTGATATTCAATGTGACACGAGTTTGAGGTCCAACAGTCACGACCTGTTGTGACATGACGCTATTCTGCATATAAAGCGTTATTGCGACAGTCTCACTGCTCGTATTCGGGTTCTGCAGCGTCAGAAACTCGTTAAAGCCAGACGCTGTATAGCCTTCGGCAAAACTGTAGATGACTTTTGCCGGGCCTGGCTCTCCCATGACATCTGTGCCACCTGGAATCGTGCCATGATAGCGGAAGTATTCCTGGCGTTCAGCCACAATGGGCGCGTCGGATGTCACCTCGGCTGAGACCTGCGTGGTAGCCTGCGCAAATACGTTGGGGTCAGAGGCAACATTGACATCAAAAAATACATGCGACATCGGAGGAACCTGGACTGTTGTAGGATTGACTGCGCCATTGCTATATTCAAGATTGATGGTAGCATTGGCGGTCACAGCCGGATCGAAGTTTGCCAGCACCAGATATTCATGGAAATTAATGCCGGTGAAGCCTTCGGCAAAGAGCCAATCTTTACCTGGAGCTTGCGCTCCAATCACCGTTGCTGCTCCTGTTACAGGTCCTCCAATATTTGAGCGCGAGGTGGTAAAGTACATTGGACGTTCGACGACCACAGGTTTATCCGAGTGAACGGACATAGCACACTGAGCAGTAATGCCGACCTTCTGTGGGAAGGTTGTACCGCGTTGCCCAGGTAGCACAGCGATAGTATCGGTTTTAAGTTGTGAACCACCGGCATAATAGGTTACAGTAACATGAGCCGTGGCCTTTCCTGGTGGATTGAGGATGGTGACAAAGCTGGAGTAGTTGCGCTGCGATTCTATGTCCGCAAAGTAGAAATCCGTCCCTAACTTTGTTGCGCCCAGTGCATCAGTCCCGCTATTGATGCCATGCCAGTTGAAATAGAGTGGGCGTTCTGCGACAATACCCACTCCATTGGTTGAAGTCACAATCATCGAAAGGGACTGCCCCTTTGTATAAGTAAAGGGGATATGTACGTCACCGTTGACACTGACGGTATAGCGACTCTGTGGTGGCACATTATGCATCACGGCTGGCCCGGTGCCTCCTTGGAAGAGGTACTGTACCTTGACATGTGCGGTATGAACCGGATCGGGATTCTCCAGCGTGAGGTATTCGTAGAAATTATTACCGGCACCATCACCACCGACACGCCCCTCGGCAAAATACCAGGTAGTGCTGGTGGGAACGTTTCGATGAGGAAGTGCCTGGCCAAGCGTTACCAGGTTTTGCGAGAGTTTGTAGGCATCATACGTACCCAGGCCGGTAGCAAGATCATAGGCACTGCCATCAGGATAGGTTCCGTTGTTACCTGCGTAATCATTGTTGTTTATATACCCCGAGACGGGCACGATATCATGAAACGCAGCATTGTAGGAAGTTCTGTTTGCCCCGTGAGCTATGTCGTAAAGGCTGGGATTAAGAAAACCAACCATGAAGCCATTGGTCTTGAGTGAGGCTTGATTGGCTAACGCTATCATTGCTGCCCATGCTGGTGCGGCTGCCGAGGTACCACCAAAAATCATCCAGCCATGATTCGCGCATCCTCCAACCTTGCAAAAAATATCGTAACCTGTTTGAGGGTCAGCATTTAAGGAGACATCGGGCACTTCGCGAAATCCTGTAGAATAGGCATTTGCGACACCAGGGGCCTGCTGCCAGTAAGGTATGTGCCAGATCAGGCTTATACCGCCGCCGCTGGCTCCGTCGTGAATATTGCGGTCGTTCCAAACTTGTTCGAATTGATAGGTGTTATCGAAGTTGACATGCAGCGTCGTGCCTCCTACGCCTGTGACATAGGGCTGTGATGCTGGATCGTCTACTGCCGGAATTATATTTGCTCCTGTTTGCGGATTGTAACATCCATTCGCTCCTAAATCTCCACTGGCAGCTAGAATGGTCTGTCCCTGTGCCGCTGCTGCCTGGAAAAAGATATTCTCCTGCTGGATTTCATTTGTCATACCAGGGCCCTGCTCACAGAAGACCCAACTTGTGCTCACGACAGGCGTTACATCGCTGACGATGCGTGCCCAGGCATCGTTATAGGCTGTTAGCGAGGTATTTGCAGCCTCGTATACCCGTAGAGAGGCCAGGTGGGGAGCAAGACCCAGAATCACCTGCATGTCAAGCTCGACCTCTGAGGCATTCACACCCGCCGCACCATTGTAGCCATCAATGGGGATAGTTTTAATGACAGTTTTATTGCCACCGAAACAGGCAGTATAGGCGGCGATGTCACTAGTTGAGTAGCCATCGAGTTCGAGCAACCCTACTGTTTGTCCTTCTCCCATAAAGCCTGCTCTGTAAAGTTTGGTAAAATCATAGGCTGAGGCAATCTGTGAAGGTGTGTAAGAGGTAGGAACCATAGCGGATCCAGGTTGAGGACAGGCCACAGCGGCAGAGGTCGGCGCAGGTTTGGAAGAAGGGGTTCCAAGACGTATGGTCGCCTTTCCAGGAGCCAGAGGATTACGATGATAGTGTACAGCATTATCGAGTCCACTGACGGCGGCTACTAGTGGCGCGAGTTGAGCCGGCAGTGAGGGTGGATTGGCATTGGCGAAAAATAACTGGCCTGCTGGTGAATGGTAGTTGTTGATTTGCACCCGAAAAGCATGTTGCGCCTGGGCGACGGTGCCAACAGCATCAATGATCAGGTGATGAGGATAAGTAGCAGTGATTTTGAATCCCTGCGAACGAAGAAACGCGCTGATGGCAGCTTCACTTTGAGGCAATGGACCATAAAGGGCGGCAAATGAAGTCTGGTTCAAGTAATGACGATATATAGGGGAATGCGGATCGCTTATCTCGCGGAGATAACTGGCGAGACTGGCTGTATTGCGCAGATTGAGGCCGATAGCAAGTGAGACACGTTGATTCACAGGAGTGTTGGCTACAAGTTGGCTTTTGCTTGTATATGCCGACACACTGTCCGTGAGGGTGACGCGCGGATTTGCGGGTTGTGCATGTGTGAAAGGGGATATAAAGAGCAGGAGCAGCGCGACTACAAGCATGACGCTGATCAGAGGTACTACAATTCTCGGGTGTATAGATCTAACTCGCATACAAAGCCTCTCTAAACAACATTCACTAATATGGCCAATAGAGATCAAGCAGAACAGGCGACCGCGAGGGTCGCCCCTACATTTATCGAACGTTGGCCAGCGCGTTTTCCGTGGATGTTGAGGTTTGAAGATATTTTTTGGTGGATATTTGAAGGAATTTTGAAAGGGAACAAAAGAATTTTCAGGGCCGCCCCTACTATACAATGCCTTAGCAGGCTCGTTCATGGAGGATAAGGTAAAGGGAATATTTTATATTTTGCAGTTTTAGTACTTTTTGGTAAAGGTCAGACAAAGTATACAAATTGAAAAGCGAACCTTGTTAGACAACTCGACTTTCGAATAGCCCTGCCGAATCTCTACTTTAAATTGACCCCAAAAACCCCCGAACGGCTTGTAGAAATGCCTCTGGCTGCTCCAGGTTGGATAGATGCCCTGCATGTTGAATCACAACGAGCTGCGCACCGGGGATTTGTGTTGCATATTCCTGCGCTAAAGTCGGAGGAGTCAATGTATCCTGCTCACCAACTATGACGAGCGTTGGACAGGTGATACCCGCTAGTAAATCAGTGGAATCGGCCCGCTGCGCCATGCCTCGCGAAGCTGCTGCGATGCCCTGGACTGTTGCTGCTTCGATCATTTGCCGCACACGCATTTCAACCTCGGGATGATGCTGGCGCGTATACTCCGAAAGTAGACGTGGCACCTGGAGATCAGCGATTGCTCCTGTTCCTTGCGTCTCGGCGATATGTGCGACGTTTTCACGGTTGGCCTGTGCTTCTGGGGTATCGGCTCCGGGTCGCGTGTCAGCCAGGATTAAACCGGACACGCGTTGCGTATATTTGCGCAGGAAAGCGAACGCTGCATAGCCGCCCATTGAGAGGCTGCACAGCACTGCTTGTTGAATTCCCAGCGAGTCCATTAATCCGGCTACGTCATCAGCGAATAGTTCCATGGTGGATACAGGGGTGGTGATTTCGCTTTCACCAAAGCCGCGCCAGTCAAGAGCTACAAGGCGATAGCGCTCATCGCTCAGGAGTGTCATCAGTTCGCCCTGCCACATATATCGATTCAGTGGGAAGGCATGTAGAAATAGGATTGGTTGTCCTATGCCATGGTCGTCATAGGCTAGATAGGTGTTGTTGACGGGTATTTTCATATATGATTGCTCACTGCTCCATCGGCTTGCTCGTGGGCGTGATATGAACTGCGCACGAAGGGGCCGGATTCGACGTGGCGGAACCCCATCTTTTTACCCTCGGCTTTAAGGGCGGCAAATTCTTCAAGCGGAATGTAGCGCTGGATAGGCAGGTGCTGGAATGATGGACGCAGGTATTGTCCGATGGTGAGAATATCGATGTCGTGATCGCGCACGTCGTGCATAACTTCGATCACTTCATCCCATGTTTCACCGAGGCCTAGCATAAAGCCAGATTTAGTGGGCGCGGCGGGATTCATTTCCTTAGCCCACCTCAGCACCTGGAGCGAGCGCTTGTAAATTGCCTGTGGGCGCACACGCCTGTAGAGCCGGGGAACGGTCTCGACGTTGTGGTTGAAGACGTCGGGCTTTGCATCGATTACGACCTGCAGCGCTTCGTAGACGCCTTTGAAGTCGGGTGTCAATACTTCAACTTTGCAATCGGGGTTCAAACGGCGGATCCAGCGGATGGTTGCAGCGAATATAGCTGCGCCACCATCTTTTAATTCGTCGCGATTGACGGAGGTGACGACGGCATGGCGCAAGCCCATATTCTGCACTGCCTCCGCGACGCGTTTTGGCTCCTCCCAATCAAGTCCAATCGGGCGACCTGTTTCCACTGCGCAAAAGCCACAACTGCGTGTGCAGACACGCCCCAGGATCATAAATGTGGCTGTTTTATGTCCCCAGCATTCGCCTATATTTGGGCAGCGCGCCTCTTCACAGACCGTATGCAGTCCTTTATTCCGCATCAGTTGCTTGAGATTGTCGTAGTTTTCTCCCTTTGGAGGTCGCACCCTGAGCCATTCAGGTCGACGCTCTGGAATCATGGTCGCCATGTTGTTTTCCTTTTAATAAACATCGATTTCTCGGCTGTAGCTTTGCAATTTGGTTCGTACCGCCTGTAAGAAACCACCGGCCCCGGCACCATCAAGGATACGATGGTCGAACGAGAGGCTGAGGTACATCATGTGACGAACGGCGATGGCATCATCCTCGATTACCACCGGTCGTTTGACAACCGCATCCATGCTTAGAATACCGGCATTCGGCTGATTGATAATCGGCACTGATATTATTGTACCAAATGTGCCAGGGTTATTCACCACGAAGGTGCTGCCCTGCAAATCCTGTACTGTCAGCTTGTTGGCGCGGGCACGTTGGGCGATGGTGGAAATTTGTTTCGCCAGGCCAGCAAGTGTGTATTGATCTGCGTCATAGAGTGTCGGGACAACAAGACCTTCATCGGTAGCAACAGCCATACCAAGATTGATGTGCTTTTTCACAATGATCTTGTTGTCTTCCGTCCAACTTGAATTCATTAATGGGATTTTGCGTATGCCTTCACATACGGCCTTCATGACGAATGGCACGTAACTAATACCGTAGCCTTCGCGCTTCTTGAAGTCTTCTTTGTTCTTCTCCAGCCATTTAGCGATGTTTGTCATATCGACTTCCACAACGGTGGTGGCGTGTGGGGAAGTACGCTTACTGCGTACCATGTGTTCTGCAATGGCCAGGCGCATGCGACTGGGTGTGATCATCTCAATCCCATCTTCTCCGACCATGGTGGGAGCGGGGGACGGGGGCGCAATAAATTGAGCCCCTACAGGTGCAGGTGCGGGTGTGATATAGGTAGGTTGGGCGGCAGGGGACGGGGGCGCAATAAATTGGGCCCCTACGGGTGCGGGTGCTGCCTGTCGCTGTGCTACGTAAGCTAGAATGTCTTCTTTACGCACACGTCCACCGATACCTGTGCCAGCAATTGCGTTCAGGTCGATATCATGCTCGCGTGCCAGCCGGCGTGCCAGTGGTGAGATACGCTGGCGTTCTTCCACACCTGTACGAGTGGCTTGAGTGGATGCACTTGAGCCATTGCCATCGCTAGCGCTCCTGTTCTCCATGACCGCCACATTTGCGCGATCAGGATTTTCAATAGGGGCTGCATCAGGGCCGGGTAGAGGCTCGGCTGGTGGAGAAGTCGAAACATCGGCATTCTCTTCAATAAGTGCGATATCCGCACCCACTGGCACCGTCTCGTCTACTTTGACGAGGATTTTTGTCAGGCGACCAGCTATAGGCGAGGGAAGTTCGGCATTTATCTTGTCGGTTATAATTTCGGCCAGGGATTCGTCTCGTTCTACCCAGTCGCCTTCATTTTTCAGCCAGCTTCCTACCGTTCCCTCTGCTACGGATTCTCCTAATCGTGGCATTTTAACCGGTGTTGGCATATAGACTCCTTTGTCAATCGCAATTCCTTCAATATGCTGCAAGCTTGCGTGCAGCAGCCAGAATTTTTTCCGCGTTGGGCAAATATGCGGCCTCAAGCGGTGGCGCGTAGGGGAATGGCGCGTCTGGCGCAGCTACGCGTGTGATCGGCCCATCGAGATACTCGAATACATCTTCGGCAAGTATGGCTGCCAGTTCGGCGCCAATGCCTCCGGTGAGTGTGTCCTCGTGTACAATCAGTACCTTGTTTGTATGCTTCACCGATGCGAGGATGGCTTCGCGGTCGAGTGGCACGAGGCTGCGCAGGTCGATGACCTCGACTTGCAGATCATCCTCTTGCTCAAGCGCCTGCGCCGCTTTCAAGCACTGGTGTACCATTGCTCCGTAAGTCAGAATGGACATATCCTCGCCTTCACGACGAGTAATTGCCTTGCCGATAGGCACAACGTAGTCCTCAGTTGGAAGTTCCTCGCGCAATTCCGGCAAACGATAGAGCAACTTATGTTCGAGATACAGTACAGGATTGTTATCGCGGATGGCCGCTTTGAGCAATCCTTTGGCATCGTAGGTCGTCGAGGGAACGACAACCTTGATACCTGGAGCGTGGAAGAACCAGGCTTCCGGGCTGGCGGAATGGAATGGTCCGCCCTTGACGCCCCCGCCGGAGGGGCCACGAATGACCATCGGCACAGGCATGCCGGAGCGCCAGTACATCTTATTTGCCATGTTGATGATCTGATCGAAGCCACAGGTGATAAAGTCGATGAATTGCATTTCGGCGATTGGCCGCATGCCCATCAACGCCGCACCCACGGCAGAGCCAATGATAGCAGCTTCAGCCATTGGTGTATCGATGACACGCTCTGAACCAAACTCTTCGAGCAGACCTGCGCTGACTTTGAACGCGCCACCATAAGTGCCTACATCTTCACCAAGCAGGAACACGGCCTCGTCACGCCGCATTTCTTCGCGCATGGCCTGGCCAATCGCTTCTAAATAGGTCACTGCGCTCATCGCCTGCCAACCTCCTCAGTCACAACAAATGCGGGTTTTCCGCTCTCGGTAATGGAATTGAAAGGTTTGCCTGTACGATGATCCAACGCGTTGATATAGCGCGGATCATCTGCCCCAGGCTCGCCAATAATTGCAGTTGGGCCTTCAGGGGCGAACACATAATCGGCCACCGTCGCCGGATCTGGCGCGGGACTCTGTTCCGCGAAACTGACAGCATCCTCTATCACCGCTTTGACCTGCTCCTCGATTTCAGCTTTTTTAGCTTGAGTCAAAATCTTTTCCCTGGTGAGATAGTCTTCAAAGCGCGGGATCGGGTCCTTTGCCAGCCATTCCTTGCGCAGTTCTGGCGGCACGTAGTCAGCCTTGTCGGCCTCAGAGTGGCCACGAACACGGAACGTTTTGCACTCTATCAGCGTGGGACCTTTGCCGCTGCGCACGTGCTCAACCGCTCGCCCGACCGTCTCGACGACTTTCAGCACATCGTTGCCATCAACGCTTTCTCCCTGTATTCCATAAGCGATGGCACGATCGGAAAGGTTTGCGATAGCAAACTCCTGATTTGTTGGTGTTGAATAGGCATAGCCGTTATTCTCGATAATGAAGACGATGGGCAATTTCTGTACTGAGGCAAAGTTCAGTGCTTCGTGGAATGGCCCTGTGCTGGTTGCGCCATCGCCCATACTTGCCATGACGATGGTCGAACGCCTGCGCATCTTCATTGTAAGCGCTATGCCACACGCCACGGGCAGCGATTCGCCAAGCATGCTGATCATGGGAACGATGCCATGGTGCATGTCACCGATATGTATCTGGCCATCACGTCCGAGGCCAGGCGAGTTACCACGAGCCAGCCATTGAGTCATCACTGCGCGGGGCGAGATTCTGCGTGTTAGATGCATGCCAAGGTCGCGGTGTTGCGGCACGATGGAGTCACCATCACCCAACGTCCATGCTGCCCCGACCGTCGTAGCCTCGTGTCCCTGCGCAGTATAGACACCGCCCACGACTCTACCCTGTAAAAAGAGCGTGCGAGTGCGATCTTCCATAGCCCGGGTGAGTCGCATTAAATAGTAGATCTGCAGCAGGTCAGCCCGCTCCAGTCGCATAATTACCACATCCTTTGCTGAATTAAAGAGGTGTCACTCGTTCATGCTAGCACGCGAAAAGAAGGGGTGTCAAGTTAAGGCCGATCAGGGCAACGGACGAGGGCAACCACCCCACCCCAGGGCGAGGACAAGCCATCGCCCCTACTATGGACGGGCCTGGCACGCCGCTTCGTGAGCATAGTAGGGGCGCACCCTTGTGGTCAATACCATTTAGATAAGGAGAATCACCGAGAAATATACTCGAAAAAGCAGAGCGGTACAAGCTCAAATCCAGCGCAAACAGATGTGTTTTTCGAGCCATTTCTCCTACGATTCTTCTTATCCAAATGGTATTGCACCCTTGTGGTCGCCCTGGGGAGGAGTGGCTCTATGGTCCTTGTTTCTCTGCTGCCCACTTGCGGAAAGCCAGCCCGATTTCAGTCTGATAGAGATCTTTGACACGCACCCATTGCCTGTAACCGCTTCTCCTGAGTACTTGCCGCTCAGCTCTTGTGCGCTGGAATGAATTTTGCAACAGGGCATATTCGCCCACGGTAACAATGCCGTTGCTTACTTCAACAGCGAGAAACTCGCGGATAAGAGCAGTCTCGTGAGCCAACCCCCTGATGAGGATATAGAGGAGGCCGATCTGCGCCAGAAATGGAGGAAGATAGTTGCCAACGATGGCGATCAAGGCGAAATTGACGACAGCCTGGTTTCCGCCGGAGTTGCGAATGGCAGCGCTGGCCTGAAAATCAACAAAATCAAAGAAACTGTGCATTCCCACGGCTATCAGAAAACCAAGCAGGGGTATGACAATTTGCTTCCAGCGCACACGAGTATAGCGGACATAACCAAGGGCCGCACCAAAACAGGCGATGAAGGTCGAATGGCCAAGCCAACCGAGGATAATTCTGCCAACAATCAGGAATACCAGGAAGTTCTTGGAGTCGAGCGCAAAATACCTGAAGTTCTCGACCATGGCAAAGCCTGCACCGATTAATGCACCATAGATAATGCCATCCACCACGTCGTCGAATTCATCGCGCAGAACAAAGAAGAGCAAAAGGAGGCCAAGTCCCTTGATCGTCTCCTCTGTGATCCCTGCATTAAGCCCTTGTAAAGCTACACGCAGCACCTCGTTGGTGGTGTTTGGATCAAGCAGATTTTGCAGAATCCTGTCTACATTCCCCTCAATAAAAAGCGCGGGTGGGATAGCAATAATGGCCCCCCATAAAAAGGCAGCCAGGCGCAAATACCAGGGCTCGTGTTCATAGCGGTCCATGAAATTGACGAGGAGAAAGATACCAACAACGGGTATGATCGGTATCGTCAGAGCTGCGACGATGCTAGATGTACCATTTTGCGTCAACGCAGTGATGCCAAGGAGACTATTCAGGATGATGGTTATCGAAGCGCTAATTACAAGAATGGCAATGCCAATACCCGCGATCAGCCAGCGAGTGCGTATACCCATACGTTGTGGTAAGGCGAAATGCATCGTTACACTCGCTCCGAGCATGTCTTCGTCATCTCCCCATTGTTGCGCTTCGTGTTCGGGGTCAGGTTGCACAGGAAGAGGGAATTGCACTGGTGATTGTGCGAGGCTGCTTTGAATGGAGGGAGTTCCTCTCGCATCCCTACCATTAGAACCTGGCCTCGATGACTGGGCAGGTGACTGTGGATAGTGCGACGGAGTCTGCGAGGGAAGAGAGGATGGAGTTTGCCGTTGCTGCTCAATAGCCGCCCCATTGGAGGCAGGCTGCGACTTACCCCGCGATGGGTGAACCTGGGTGATATCATCGAGGAGATCATTCTCATCAGACCTCGCGGTTTGTGGATTTTGGGGAGCTATCAACTGTAGCATAGTGCTGCCAAGAATGAGCACGTCCTGGGGATGCATGGGCAGACTTGAACCGCTCTGCACCTGTCGGCCATTGAGACGCACGATATTTCGGGCGGTCAGATTGATGATATGCCAGCCGTCACGATCCAGCACGAGGCGGGCATGCTCACGTGAGACGGTGGGATCCATCAAGACGACATCATTGTTGAGAGCACGTCCAATGCTTGTTTCCCGCTGCGTAAGCACATGCACGAGTCCCTCTTCTGGCAACCAACCAGTGGGATATTTCACCGCGTGATTGATGGAACCGTCAGGGGGGCGCGCCGACCTGACCCGCACTACACGTAGTGCACCATAATTTTGAGTTATCATGTCTTAACCCGGATCGGCCACCAACCCATGGAGTGGCGAGGTCCTATCCCACACTTCTTTTGTTTCGTAATATACCAGCTTGCATCAATAATGGCTAGAGGTACTAGAGGGCCGATAAATCGGCGGTGTGCACGATAAATCGGCACCTACGGCTGATCGGATTATATTGTTTATCTGCATAATTATATGTTGGGAAGTGCGCTTTGTATAGATTCGTGAGAATCATGGCTGGATTCTTTGTCCATCTGCACAATATTGCTGCCAATTTTGGCGTACATGTTCCCGAATACCTCTGCTCGGATGATACCCTGGATAAAGATGTCTGAATTGCTCTTCGGCAGCTTCAAATGATTGTGTAGGGAGCACATGTAGCCTGGTTGCCAGGTACAGCATGGTGATGGAGGGGCTGCGTGACCGGCCAGCCATACAGTGAATCATGACTTTTAGTCCGCTGCTATACGCCTGGTCGATGAAATCCAGGGTTTGATCTATCATTTCCTTTCTGATAAAGCGCGAGACGGGTAGATCGAGTAAACAGAGCATTATTCTGTTATCCCTGCGGGCAAGCAAGTATTCTGGATGATGCCTGGGAGCGTTCCATAGCTTATATCCTATGGCGTTGCGATGGTATTGTTTGCAGGCATGAACGATGGCCCAACCTGGCTGACCCGAAACGAGGGATTCGTAATCGTTTCTGGAGCCGATATATAAGTTTGGATAGACTTCAATCATGATTGTATTTTACATGATTGTATTTTAAAGGAGTGATATGATACTCCTCGAAGGGAGTAATCACCGTGCCAACACTTGAAACGAAACGCTTACAGCTTATTCCATTCTCGCTAGATCTCAAAAAGGCTGCCATCGGTGATAGAGCCAGGCTCGTCGAAATGCTCGGGGTGTATGTACCTGAGCACTGGCCAGGGCATGATCTGATGGAAGCCTTGCCTTTCTTTGTGGAAAACATGGAAAAGGCGCCATCCGAGCCTGCCTGGGACTGGATCGCTATACATACAATGAACCAGGCAGTGATTGGCGATATAGGATTCATAGGAGGGCCAGACCAGAAAGGGGTTGTCGAGGTCGGATACAGCATTGTCCCTGAATATCGCAATCAAGGCTACGCAACCGAAATGGCGCGCGGTCTCATCGCCTGGGCATTTCAAGAGAAGGGCATCAAGCTTGTTACCGCTGCATGTCTCGACAATAACGTTGGCTCTATCAAAGTGCTCGAAAAGGTCGGTATGCGCCGG
>WNFC01013410.1_pt1 | contig 14597 bp, 13 predicted proteins | sample 5400541 | NCBI WGS metagenome assembly WNFC01 (sample SAMN13153342, study PRJNA577476) | soil metagenome | isolation source: 120 cm saprolite under Douglas fir tree site 2 hole 2 replicate 1 | place: USA:California | collected 2015-04-18
GAGGCAGTCGGGTTCGCGATCAGGTAGCGCATCTGCTCAATGCGCGCCGGATCGTGACCAACCAGATAACTCTTCATTGCGCGAAACACTGCTTCAGCTGACTCACCGCCTCCACCCATTTCGCCGAGTCCGGTGATTCCTTCATCGGTGTCAACCTCGACGATGGTGCGGACAAAGCGACCCCAATGGCAACCATTGGCATGACGCAGCGGTGCCTCTAAGGGAACAGTTACGGTGGTTGGTCGGATGTCAGTTATTTTCATTGCACCTGCATTTTCAGAAGCCAAGTCAGAAGAAAAATCATTGGTCATATATCATTTGACATTTCTCATTTGTTCATTTGTGCTTTTTGTGCCTCTTCGCGGCTTACAATGGCCTTCCGAAAAAACAAAATGACCAAATGAGAAATGTCAGTCGGAGTAGGAATGACTATTACTAGTCACCCCCTCCACAGATCCGGACGAGCAGAGTTACCGCATCCGGCTCCTGCCTCAGGTAATGACGCCAAGTCGCCGCAGTGGATAAGGATGATGGACGCGAGGCCATGGCAGCGCTTCCGTTGACTGCGCCGTCGCAGCGAGCGGAACCACAGACGACCAACAGTGAAGCGAAACGAATACAACGACTGCAAGTTCGTCGGCACTCCATAATAACGATTGTGGCCGGCGACTACGGCTCTCAGCCATTGTCCCACTTGGGGCACTGCCTGATGCAGTCGTTTGCGCAGCTCCTTTTTCATTTCACTGAGCTTGGTGCGTTTCCTCTTGCTTATCGTGCGCCGATTAACCGTGAACATCCCGTTGCTCCGCTTCCTGGCACAACTGTGCGTGAAGCCAAGAAAGTTGAATGTCTCCGGTTTCCCTTGCCCGCGTCGTTTTCGGTTGTTGGCCGCAAACCTGCCAAACTCGAGCAGACGCGTTTTCTCAGGATGCAGTTTCAGTTTGAACTTGGCGAAGCGTTCCGCCAGTTCCTGTTGAAACTGCTCAGCCTCAGCTTGGTACTGAAAGCCCACGACGAAGTCGTCAGCCCAGCGGACCACGATCACGTCCCCTTTGGCTTTTCTCTTCCGCCATTGCTGCACCCAGAGGTCAAACACGTAGTGCAGATAGATGTTGGCCAACAAAGGCGAGGCACTACCGCCTTGTGGCGTTCCCTCTTCACTGCACGACCATTGCCCTTCTTCCAGCACGCCCGCGTTCAGCCACTTGCGCATGAGCCGCAGTACCCGCTGGTCCGCTATCCGGTGCTCGAGGAACTTAATCAGCCATTGATGGTCCAAGCCATCGAAGAACGAGCTGAGGTCTCCATCCAGCACCCAGCTCACCTTTCTCATCAGCAGGCCGGTGTACAGGGCATCCAGCGCATTGTGCTGGCCTTTGCCTGGTCGGTAGCCATACGAGAAGCCGAGGAAGTCCGTCTCATAGATTGCATTCAGCACCGCGACTGTCGCCCGTTGGACAATCTTGTCTTCCAACGCGGTGACGCCGAGCGGCCGACGCCGCCCATCTTCTTTGGCGATGAATCTTCTCAGCACTGCCTTCGCTCGGTAAGCCCCGCGCCGCAGCCGCCCGCTAAGGTCTGTGAGATTGCTCTCCAGCTCTTCTCGGTACTGGCGCCACGTTTCCCCATCTACCCCCGGCGCCGCATCGCGCTTCAATGCGTAATAGGCTTCGCGCAACATGCTCAAGTCGTAGATGTGGTGCATGAGGCTGGTGAACTTCGCCTGCTTATCTTTCACGGCTGCTTGCCGTATCCGCCTCAGCGCACTTTGCACGGTGGCCCGGTCCTGTGCCCGGTTCGTGTTTTGCCGCGGCAGTTTCCCCTCGGCCAGACCCCTTCGCTCCACCTGCTCCGCCATCAGCGCTTCGGCCTCGGGCACCAACACGCCAATCTTGTTCGCCGGCTTCGTTGCTTCTACTGGTCTGTCCGACTTCCTGCTCCCGTTCATCATCGCCGTACGTCCTTGGACTTCTCGATGCGACCCAAACGTGCCTGCTTGGGTGGTTGCAGGATCTCCCGGTTCTCGCGCAAGTTGTTTCCGTGCATGCCTGGGGTCTCTGACCTCGCGGGATACCAACGGGCCTTGCCTTTGCGGACCGCCGGTTGTTGCCTTCCCCACATCATTAAAGGGTCGGCACCCCGAACTAAGTTTATTTCGCGGCTCAATACCCGACCTGCACGTACCCCTGTCAACGCTTCGCCTAATGAATCTCTCCACTCGACGCATGACTCGGGGCCGTTATGGTTGGCTAGACCTTTAACGTATGACTCTCTCATTCACTACAACCTGCCGGTTTATCCCGGCGCTCAATGAAAATGCTCCGGGTCCGCCTTCCCTGTTTCATAAAACGCTCAAAGAATCTTATTATCAGACCAACGCATCTGAACACGCTCGAAGCGCGAGACTGGGTAGTGCTTGTTTTGCTAAGGACACTTCGGGCTGCGTCGCATCAAATTCAACTATCAGGCGATTGACAGACGCATATGTCGTTCGTAAGCAAGACGGCGGCGTTCATGAGTATGGCCGCTCTTAGAAATCTGGTTTCCGACTCTATGCTAATAGACATGGGGTCGGCGACGACGATTATCTATGTGCGCGGGCGCGGCGTCGTTGTCGATGAGCCATCCCTCATCGCCTTGAATACGAGCACCGGAGAGGTGATCGCGATTGGACTCGAGGCGCAACAGATGTACGGTCGCGAGGCCAGAGATGTTACGGTCGTCGCTCCCCTGGTTAATGGTGTCGTCGCTGACTTTGAACGAACGAAGGAGATGCTGGCGTATTTTGTACGCAAGGCACGCAGTGGGATCTCGTTTTTCAGTCGTCGTGCACTAATGAGTCTGTATCCCGGCGTCACGCAAGTTGAGCGGCGCGCGTTGCTCAGCGCTGCAGACCACGCACGTATCGGGCGCGTCTTCATGATGGAAGAGGGCTTGGCGGCAGCCTTTGGTGCGGGTGTCAGAATAGATGACCCTCACGCTTCTGCGGTTGTGGACATTGGCAGTGGGACGACCAATGTTGCCATCGTTGCGAACGGCGCACTTGTACACGCCCGCTCCGAGCGAATCGGAAGCTCGGACATTAACGCGGCGATTATCAATCATGTCCGTCGTCACCGTGGACTGGCTATCGGTGCACAGTCAGCGGAGCGTCTTAAGGTTGAACTAGCTTCAGCGATCCTTCCAGCAGACCTTGCCCAGGAGATCACAATCAGGGGACGCGATGTTCTGACAGGGAGTCCTGGCGCTATCGAGATCACTGCTGGCGAAGTCTATCCCGTCGCCCGGTATGTGGTGAGCAAGATAGGAGAAGGCGTCCGTACGACACTCGCGGAGCTACCTCCTGAAGTAGCGGGTGATATCTATGCTCGCGGAATCATCCTTACCGGGGGCGGCGCGCTCTTTAACGGCATGGGCGATTATTTGCGGGATCTAACCAAGCTGCCTGTGCGGATCGCCGACGAACCCAGATATGCCGTTGTGCGCGGTCTTGAGCTGATGTTTGATGAGCCACTCTTGCTGCGGCGAGTCATTCGTAGCGAGCCTCACCCCTTGCTGGACGCGGGAAGCGAATCTTTCTAGGACATCGCTCGTTTTCGGCATCCCGATGAATGACAAGTCAAGGTGCGGAAAATTTGCAGGTTGGGAAGGTGGACCCTGTCCCCGCCCAAGTTGGAATGCCGGTCACCGTTGAAGTATGGACAGCGGGCTATAGAGGGTAGGTCCGCGCTCCAGCTCCATAGCGTAGTCAATTTTCAACATTAGATTCCAGTGATTATGGACCTAAATGTGTAGACCATTGAGACAGCAACCAAAAGGAGATAATGCTCCGTGCTCTTCGTGTCTCCGTGGTGAATTACTTAAATCCATTAATCACCACTGAGGCACGGAGAGCACGGAGACAGACAGAAAGAACCCTGTCCCCGCTAAAGTTCCAGTGTCACTCAATATTGAAACAACCACTCAACCTGCAAATTGCCTAACCTTGAATAGTTTGATTTGGTGTAGAGAGCCTGGGAAACTTGGGCGGGGACACGGTCCACCTTCCCAACCTGCAAATTGGCTGGCCCTGAATTGTCAATTCAAAGGTTCAGTGGCGATGGAACTTGAGCGGGGCAAGCCCACCTTCCCAACCTGCGAATTGGGTGAGCTTGAATCTTAAATTCTTGAAAGTCTTATCGCTTCATCTGTGAAAGATGAATTCGCGGAGCACGTTGACTGCGAACCCTGCTGCCAGTGAGTATGTGCCTTCTCTCAGGCCATCCTTGTAGCCAAATCGGGAGGGATACCAGGTCAGGGCCGGCACTATCCCACCGACATAAACACCGGCCAAACGCGGAGCAGAGATGATTCTTTTCCCAGTTCGCGTACGTGAAGTGACATTCTGAATCAGAGCATCTCCCAGGCGCGCGGAGAATCCATGGCGTTGGCTTCTTTCGAAACCCGTATCAAGCCGAAAGGCCTCTGATAGGGCGTAGCTCGTAGTTTGCTCAATCGCGTACTGCCCCAGACGAGAGGCGAAGCGTTTACCATAACCTGATGCACCCTGTTTCCATTCGGGCGGATTGTTCTGTCCCTGATCGATTCCCGCGGCTACACCAACGCCAAGGAGAGTCAATGGCCCAAATGTTTCCCAAACGTAACGATTAAGCCGCTGTCGTTCACTTGGAAATACATAAGCACTCGCTGCTGAGGTTGTTTGCTGAGTAGCCGGCGTAGTCTGATTTACCAAAGACCAACTTCCTTCATCGCCTCGCGTTCGGAAAAGCAAATATCTTCTTTCAACCTTTGGCGGTGAGAATGAAGCCTCAGTAAAAGAACCGGGATTGTATACCTGCGCACCGGGTTGCGCCGTTTGGGTTTCATTCGAAACTTTTGCTTGCTGAGCGTGAACAGTCGGAACAGGAACGATGAGAAAGAGCAACAGTGCGATCATGGACGTGTAGAAAATCTGCGATAAGGGTTTCACTGTGTCCTTCCTTTCGTTACAAATGATATGCGTTGTGCCAAGTGACAAATTCTTCAGTTGTCATTTCTTCCAGCAGAAACTCGTAGCCAGAGAGCTAACATGATGGATACTCCGATCCCGACGACAACGACAAGAACTGCGAGCAACAGCCAACGAAAGGTTATCGGAGACTGGCTTACCAACATTTCATTTTGTACTGTATTTCCCTTCGCACTCTGATGGTAGGCCTCTACCTCTGCCGCAGCAAGATCAGCCTCCAACCGCGAACGCAGAGCCGCAGTCTCTTCGAGTTGAGCAACCACACCAGTTTTCTCAATGGTAAGCTGACGCCGACGCTGCTCCCGAAGTTCCTCCGGTCTCGTTGAGCCAACGCCTGCTAAAGCCCGCTCGATGTTCTCGGGCTTCAGATCCTCGTCCAACTGTTGCACTCGGAGGCTTAGGTTATCTTCCCTGGCTTTGACGTCTATTAACTGAAGCTTAAGGTTCTCTACCGTTTCAGCAGCAGTGGGTTTGTCTTGTGAGCGAGTTTGCAATGGGCACAGAATGACTAATGCTGCAAGCAGAACCAGACGAAGGTGAGATTTCATGTTGCTATCCTCTTCATAAGTGTGTAGCAATCGTCATTCTAAAGTAAAGGTCACAACTCGCCCAGATGATTCTCAACTGGAGTGCCGCTGAGCGCGAGCCGGTGCTTTCCTTTCAAGAGACGCGCCGCTTTGGCCGACGCCGTCTTCGCGTTTTTGATCGCCTGGGCCTCGTCAAGTATCACGAAGTCGAATTCAGTGTCCTGGAAGTGCACGGCATCGCGTCGCAGTGTCCCGTAAGTCGTGATAACCAGATCGTAGTTTTCGAAATGTTTGCTGCCCTTAGTCCGTTCAGAGCCAATATGAGTCAACAAGCGCAAAGCCGGAGTGAATCGTGCCGCTTCCTGCTGCCAATTGAAGACGAGCGAACGCGGTACAACTACGAGCGACGGCCGCGTCTGTGTTTTCGAAGAATCAGGACCGTGCTTCTTCGTCGCCTCCCGCTCGCCATTCCCTTTCGCTCCGCCGTTGCGGCGCGACTCGAGTAGTGCCAAAACCTGAACCGTCTTTCCCAACCCCATGTCGTCTGCCAGACAACCACCGAAAACCGAACCGCTGTAGGAACTCGAACCAGCCCAATCCTTCGCGCTGATAGTCACGCAGCGTTCCGGCAAACCCGCGCGGTTCCGTGATCGACCCGATACCCTTGAAGTTCTGCCACTCCTCGCGAACCCGCTTGAACGTCTCGTCGCATGTTATCTCGGGTCGGGCTGCAACCAGTGCGTCGAGGACGCCAGTCTGTGTTTGTTTGAAGCGTAAATGATCTCCGCTGGCGACACCCAGCGAAGCCAGCAGGCCAAACTTCCGCAACCACTCTTCGGGCATCAGTCCGAAACTTCCGTCGCCGAGCGCGATCATTGATTCGCCTCGCTGCAAGGCGGTTAGAAGTGCTGGAAGCTTTGCCTCTAACCCGTCTCCGAAATCAACTGAGCCGTGCAGTTCGAACCAGTCGATACCGGAACTCACTGACACACTCGACGCGCCAGGATTGCGATAGAGTTTGCCTTCGGCCTCGACTCTCCAACCCCTCCCGACCAGTGTCATGACTGCTCGCGGTAAGTTTTTGGATGACAGGTAAAGGTTCCTATTGAGCGAAAGTTGTCGCCTCCAGGCGGGCTCAGGCTCGTTCGTCGTCTTTCCTACGCCCGGCGCAGACGGTCCGTTAATCTTTGGAGATGGAATGGATCGAAAGCGAGTGGCCTGACTGTAAGGCGGATTGGCCACGCCTGCATTCTGATCATCATCAAGGTCTAGCAAGTCATCCACCGCGTCGCTGTCGAGATGGAGGTTCAAGCGTGTCCGAAGACTCGCATTCGCAAGGTAATTTTTGCTATCCGCTGCCAACATCGTGGCCCAGATGTGTTTGCAGTCCTCTCCCCCTTCGAAATAGGGACACGTGCAAGCAACGTCCAGCGAAACGCGCCCCAGCGTCAATCTGACCAGATATATTTTGCTTCCCTTCACCCTTGCGTCAACGTGTGACCCGGAGTGTTCGACAATCTCAACTTTGTTGGAGCGAAAATACGCAAAGCCTCGGTCGCGTATCCTGCCTGAAAACTCCCGCGAGAACTTTCCCTTAAGTGACATCTGACCTTTCCCGAACGGATTCCTGCTGAGTTGTAATTAGACTCATGATCGATGAATCACTTATGGCCAAGATTGTAAGTTTGGATCCGGTTGATCGGCTGGAGCTTATTGACGCGCTTTGGGACTCACTCTCACCCAACGATCTACCTGTCACTAACGCCGAAAAAGCCTTGCTTGATGCTCGCCTGGCTGACATGGAATCCAATCCGGACGATCAGAGCCCTTGGCCCGAGGTAAAGACTCGACTCGAGCGACTACTTCGTTGAGCTTCAAGGTCCAAGTTCGTCCTGCCTCGGAACTCTACGTTGCTGTAGCGCAGGTCTGGTAGGATACGCAGCGCGACGGCCTCGGCGCGGACTTCCATTCTAAAATTTCCGAGGTCTTCACCGTACTCACTGAAAATCCGCTCATTTATCCTGCTCTCTATCGAGATGTTCGGAGAGCTATTGTCACCTTGGTGCTTTCATCAAAAACAAAGGCGTTGAAACGACACAAGAAAAAAGAGGGCGGATGTCCGCCCTCTCGAGATTAGAAGGTCCCTCTACCTTACGCTGTTTTCGCAGCAGCGATCTTGTGGAACGTTGAAGTGGCAACCTCAGCTGTCCCGACTTTGGGTGTTCCCACCACCAGATTCGAGAGGGTCTTCAACACCTCAGGATATCCTGAGACATTGTAATCCTCCGCCGCCTCTTTCGTATCCCAGAAGCTGATACCTATAGCTTCCGAACGGTCGGGGGCGATGAAAGTGATTAGATCGCGGAATCCCTTTTGTTTACGCAGCAGTGGCAGAATCTTGCTCTCAACAACGTCGGTAAACTCGGTGGCGGATTTCGGCTTCAGTTCCATTATCACATGGCGTGTAAACATTGTTAGCTCCTTAAATTGTTGGCTGTGGACTTCAGGTAGTCTGGATGATTCCAGAGGAGCTGAGAAGGGAGTAAGCGGGGCTCGGTTCGCGCGTACCTTATCACGCAGCTGCGGGTTTACCTAATCAGTCTTGAATAGATCTATGTTGCGGTTCTGCGCAAGCAATAGTCGCCGCAGAAACTCGGAGCGATCAATGCTTTTTGCACCGAGCGCTTTCATATGTGGGGTCATCATCTGGATATCGATCCAATCCAAACCCTTCTTCTGGAGGTGGTCTATCAGGTAGAGAAGTGCCAGCTTCGAAGCATTTGATCGATAACTGAACATGCTCTCACCAGAAAACGCTCCACCCGCATCGACTCCATAAAGCCCACCAACGAGCGCATTCCCTTCCCAAGCTTCAACGCTGTGAGCATGACCTGTCTTATGAAGCTCGCAATACGCACCTATCATCCGCGAGGTAATCCAAGTGCCAGTTTCTCCCTTGCGCTCGACCTTCGCGCAGGAGACGATCACTTCTTCAAAAGACTGGTCGATAGTGAAGTTAAAAGGCATCTGTCGTTGCACTCTTGCGAGGCGGCGCGGAATGTGAAGATCCTTAAACTCGAGGATCGCTCTTTGCTCAGGGCAGCACCAAGGTAAAAGGTATTCATCAATCGGCCATGGGAATATTCCACGGCGATAAGCTCGCAAAAGATTTGTTGTAGTGAGGCTTCCGCCAAGAGCGACAATACCATCGACGGAAGCAGAGCTGGGATCGATGAAATGGATTAAGTCCATCGTTAAATCTTGGAAAAAGAAATCATTGGTCATATCAAAGGCTTTTGGTCTTAGGTTTTTGGTTTTGGGACTTTGGTCTTGGGACTTTGGGAGTTGCAATCAGTCGATCAAAGACCAAAGACCTAAGACCCAACACCCAAGACCAAAAGTCTTTGATATATGACCAATGATTTCTTTTGAGCGCTTTATCAACCCGGAAACTTTAATTCGAGTCCGTCGTCTTTCTCCTCTACCTGCACTTCACCAGTAGGCGGTACGTCACCAAAAAGTATCTTTTCTGCGAGAGGCTCTTTGATTTTCGACTGGATCAGCCGCGCCATCGGTCGGGCACCGTAAAGCCGATCGAAACCACGCTTCGCCAGCCAACTGCGTGCGTCAGTAGAAAGCTTGACTACGACTTTCTTTTCTTTGAGCTGGGCATTCAGTTCATCAATAAACTTATCGACAATTCTTTCTATGACTTCAAAGTCGAGCGGGTTGAACGCAACCCAGGCGTCGAGCCGGTTACGGAATTCCGGACTAAAGGCTCGCTCAATCGCTCCTCTTCCCTGCCCTCTACCCGTGTGTTTCTGAAAACCGATTCCACCCTCGCTCAATTCCCTGGCGCCGGCGTTAGTCGTCATGATCAGGATGACGTTTCTAAAGTCAGCCTTCTTACCATTGTTATCCGTTAAGGTGGCGTGATCCATCACCTGGAGCAGAAGGTTGAAGAGATTGGGATGCGCCTTCTCTATCTCGTCGAGCACAAGAACGGCGTACGGAGTTCTGTTAATCGCATCGGTCAACAACCCACCTTGATCGAAGCCGACGTAACCGGGAGGCGCTCCGATTAGCCGTGAGACGGTATGACTTTCCGCATACTCGCTCATGTCGAAGCGAATAAACTCAACACCCATTACAGCCGCAAGCTGTTTGGCGAGTTCGGTCTTACCTACTCCAGTCGGCCCGGAGAATAGAAAAGATCCGACAGGTTTTTCGGGCTGCCCAAGACCAGAACGTGAGAGCTTGATGGCGCCAACAACCTGATTGATTGCTTGATCCTGTCCGAAGATAACGGATTGCAGTTTGCTCTTAAGCTCTCCGAGACGCACTTTCTCCGAACTGACAACCGTCTTAGCGGGGATCTTCGCCATTCGTGCAACCACAGTTTCAATGTCCTCGGGTCGAACGGTCTTTGATTTCTTCGCGGGTGAGAGCAGCTTGAGGGCAGCACCGGCCTCATCCAGCACATCGATCGCTTTATCCGGTAGAAAGCGATCGTGCATGTACTTTGCTGATAACTCCGCAGCAACACGAAGAGACTGCGAGCTATAGCGTACTCCGTGATACTCCTCGTAGTAGCTTTTGAGTCCGGTCAGAATCTCGACTGTCTCCTCAACGCTTGTTTCTGCAACTTCGATTTTCTGAAAGCGGCGTGCAAGAGCGCGATCTCTCTCAAATGAAGCCTTGTATTCGCCGTAGGTTGTGGAACCGATGCAGCGCAATTCACCTGAAGCAAGCGCCGGCTTGAGGATATTTGAGGCATCCATGGTTCCTCCGCTGACAGCGCCAGCGCCAACAATGGTATGGATCTCGTCAATGAAAAGAATCGAATCGGGGATTTTCTTTAGAGCCGAGAGCACACCCTTGAGTCTTTGCTCAAACTCGCCGCGGTATTTTGTGCCGGCAAGCACTGCACCCATATCAAGCGCGTACACCTGTGCTGACCGCAGCGCTTCGGGAACCTCTCCCAAATGGATCTTCAGCGCGAGACCTTCGGCGATGGCCGTCTTTCCAACTCCTGGCTCGCCGACGTAGACCGGATTGTTTTTACGGCGGCGGGAAAGGACTTGAATCGTTCGTTGAAGTTCTGCAGCTCTCCCAATTAAAGGATCGATGTACCCAGCCGCCGCGCGTTCGATCAGGTTGACGGTGAAAGATTTCAGCGGATCCCTTGACGTTTGTGCATCCCCATTACCACCTTCTGTGTTCACGTCACCAAAAACGGGTTCTGAGTCGTCAGAAATTTTCGAGATGCCGTGCGAGATGTAATTGAGCACCGCGAGTCGCTTGATGCCCTGTTTCTCCAACAGATATACCGCGTGTGAGCGTTCAGCGTGAAACAACGCCGCCAGAATGTTTCCGCTATTAACCTCTTTTTGCTGGCTCGCCTCGGTCTGTAACAGAGCATACTGCAGCACGCGCCGGAACATGACCGTCTGTTCAGGCATCTCCGCCGGTTCCTTCTGGACCTTTGCCATGTGCTCGTCAAAGAATTGCTCGACTTCCTTTTTTAGGGAATCGATATTTCCACCGCAATGATAAATAACGTCGCTCGCCATCCGGTCATTGAGGAGAGCGAATAGAAGATGTTCAAGCGTAACGTATTCATGGTGGCGCTTGATCGCCTCTTCAACGGCAGCGCTCAAGGTATTTTCGAGTTCTTTGGTGATCATAATGCAGTGTAACTTCCCACGATCTTAAGGAACTGTTCTCGTGATTTACTAGAGACCATCAGCCGACACTTCTTCCATCGTGCAGAGCAGAGGAAACTCATTGGCCTGCGCGCTGCTTGTTACTTTAGCAACCTTCATCTCTGCGATCTCATAGGTGTAGAGTCCGGCCACCCCCACACCTTCAATATGCACATTGAGCATGATTCGCACGGCTTCTTCTTCGCTTCGCCCAAAAACACTTTGCAGGATAAACACTACAAACTCCATCGAGGTGAAGTCATCGTTGTGAAGCAAGACTTTGTATAGCGGAGGCCGTTGTAGCTTTATCTCGCTATCGGCTTCCGCTGTCACCAGCCCGTCTTGCTCAAAATCATCCATTGGCATAAGAGATCACTTGAAGCTTAATCCTAGTCTTATGTATACCAAAAGCCAACAAGACCTTGAGTAGTGTCCTAACTTGAGATTATCTTAGTGCATTCTCCGTGTTCTCCGTGCCTCCGTGGTGATAAAAGCGCCGAAAACCATCTCACCACTGAGACACGGAGAACACGGAGAACCCAGTTGGATGTGAAATTAGGACACTACCATACCTTGTGTATTGGTCAGTCTGCTTTGCAATCCTCATTCGCACCCGCGGCTTTAGCCTGGGTTTAAGAGATAATGTGAAAATTCAAACTGATGCCATGGCCTTGTGCCGTGGAGACTCACGCTTATTGCAGGAGCTCAGCCGTTAATTACTAAGCATCAAACGTGAGACTCCACGGGGCAAGCCCGTGGCATCTTAGAGAGTTGTGCAACTCTACTTGTAACCGCGAGCGTGAGTCTCCACGGCGCAAGGCCGTGGCATCAGTCGAGTGGAACACTCGGATGCTTGTTGTTGCATTTCGGAAAGACGTGAGAGTATGTGATTCGCCTTAACCTGTATATGTCCACTATATCAACAGGGGCTTATCCGCCTGGACCAAAGGTAAGTTACCTTGATGGTTTGCTGCTTGCATCCCGTTTGAGTGATCCCCTCAGGTTTTTAACGAGCATTGCGCGCGAGTATGGCGACGTCGCTCATTTCCAAATCGGCGCTCGACACATCTTCTTGCTCAATCATCCCGAACACATCAAGGACGCCTTAACCAACTATTACGAAAACTTTTCCAAGACAGACAGTGCTCGAAAGAGTAGACACTTTCTGGGCGATGGCTTAATCACGGGCGAGGGCGATTATCACCGTTCCCAGCGTCAGCTCATTCGACCCGCCTTCTGCCCGCAGCGCATCGTGGCGCATGCGTCTCTCATTGTAGAGCATGGACTGCGTTGTCGGGAGAGTTGGCAGGATGGTCAGACGCTCGACATCTCGCGAGAGATGACCCGCTTAACACTGGGTATCATCAGCAAGTTGCTATTTAGTTTCGAAACCGTTGCTGAAGCCGACGAAATCAATCGGGCGGTTTCTGTGGTTCTGTCCCAGTTTAGTCCTTTCGGAAAGCCGTTTACGAGAACGCTTGAACGGCTCTTCCGGCTAAGACGTACCAAACGAGCGCAAGCCCGCATTGATGAGATTATCCATAAGCAGATTTCAGTGAGACGTGATGGCGTCAAGAGTCCCGACGATCTGCTTTCACTGCTGCCAATAGTTGAAGCGAAGTTGTTTGATGAGGTGGATACCGTACTTGGCTCCGTCCCGGTCTCCTTCACCAATGTGCAACACTTACCGTACACGGAGAAGGTGTTGACCGAAGCGCTGCGCCTATTCCCTCCCGGTTGGGCGCTGGCACGGTTTGCCATTAAAGACTATAGGGTGGGTACTTACATGATACCTGCCGGATCAGTTGTTATCATCAGCCAATATGTCATGCATCGTGATCCACGCTACTTCCCCGACCCGGACCGCTTTGATCCGGAGCGGTGGACACCGGAGGCGAAAGCCGCGCGCCCGTCTTATACCTACTTTCCATTCGGAGGCGGGCCCAGGCGCTGCATCGGTGAGAACCTTGCATGGATGCAAGCCAAACTGCTCATTGCAACTTTAGCTCAACGGTGGCGGATGCGGCTCGTGCAGAACCACCCAGTTAAGCTAAACCCCGTAGTAACGCTGCGGCCGAGGAATGGCATCATGATGAGACTTGAACGGCGAGGGTCTTGAATTCCTGTGTACTAAGAGCGCATCTCGTTCAACTTCAAAAACGCCTCGATGTCGAGCCAACTGCTGAGAATCCTGAACAAACACGGGCAATCCGGCCATCTTCCTCTGCTCATTGCGGCGGCGATACTGCACCTGCTTCTCACCATGGGGATCTATATGACGGGGCGCTTTCAGCTCGCTCCGCGCATGGTGGATGTTAATGGAATCGGACTGCCGTTCTCTTCGGATTGCACGCTGTATCGCCAAAACATTATCCAACTGGTTAACGCTCTTAGGCAGGAAGGCGTCTCGGCGTGGCTAAATATGCCCGCGCCGCTCCATGTCAAGCTTTACTCGACAGTGTTTAGCGTTTCAAGCTATATCTCTGGCTTCACTATTCTAAGCGCAGAGCCCTTAAATCTTCTTCTTTATCTGGTAATCGCGAGCTTTATATTCAAGATCGCGCAGGAGGCGTTTGATCATCGGACAGCGATTCTTGCCGCAACCGCTGTTGCGGTATGGCCCTCGTTCCTGTTGCACACCACTCAACTTCTTAAGGATCCCTTCTTCATCGCCGGGCTTTTAGCTATGGTCTACATTGGGCTGAGATGGATCACCCGGGTTTATTCCTGGCGAGAGGGCTTAGCCGCAGGAATCATGGCGGGCGCGGCGGCAAATCTTCTCCTCGCCATTCGAATAGATATGTGGATGCTCATTCTGGCGACGTTACTTATTCCGTCTTCTCTATTCCTCTTCAGACAGGTCTCCAGTAAACGCTTTTTACACGCCAACGCCGTCAGCATTCTTGTGGCGTTGGCGTTGGCGATTGGCGTTCCGATTCTCGTAATCAATCAACAACAAGCGCGTCCGTCGGAGAGCGCCGCTGAAACCGGGACGGCGAACGTCTTGCCCAATGAAGGTCTGTCTCCACCTGCGCCTGCAACAGCAAGTGGGGTGGGAACATGGAAGAACGTGGAATCGCAAGTCCTGCTTCAAAGACAGAGATTCCTTGATATGTATCCTAATGCTGGATCCAACATCGATACTCAGTCTCGAGGTGGGAGTGTGATGAGTTATTTGTTGCGCGCGACGGCTGTGGGTTTCTTTGCGCCGTTCCCAACGATGTGGCGAGCGGCCGGAAAAGAGGTAGGTAGTGCCGGGCGGTTGCTCGCTGGATCAGAGACGTTTCTAATGTACCTGATTCAGTGTTTGGCCTTCTACGCACTTTTACGAGAGCCGTGCAAAACATCGAACTGGCT